>Ga0316208_1000940_pt1 | contig 30532 bp, 20 predicted proteins | sample 3monopyrite_MG_FD_204944 | JGI IMG/M metagenome (GOLD analysis project Ga0316208, IMG submission 204944) | Microbial mat bacterial communities from mineral coupon in-situ incubated in ocean water Damariscotta River, Maine, United States -... | ecosystem: Environmental > Aquatic > Marine >... | reverse complement strand
CAGATCTTGAATCGGCAGATTCGACAGCCACAGATTCGACAGCCACATCGGCCAGGAATAGAAAAACCGGAGTGCAGTCATGTGACCACACTCCGGTTTGGATTCAATTTCAATTGACCTGGCTGAGGAAGCCTATTTGCTGGCTTCGACAGCGGCCTGGGCGGCTGCGAGGCGGGCGATTGGGATTCGCCTTGGGGAGCAGCTCACGTAGTTCAGGCCGATTTCGTGGCAGAAGTAGACGGACTTTGGATCGCCGCCGTGTTCGCCGCAGATGCCGATCTTCAGGTCCGGTCGAGTTGACCGACCGCCGTCGACGCCGATCTTCATCAGCTTGCCAACGCCCGTTTGATCGACCGTCTGGAAGGGGTCGGCTGGAACGATGTCGTTTTCCATGTAGTAGCCGATGAAGCCTTTGTAGTCGTCGCGGCTCATGCCCAGGCATGTCTGAGTCAGATCGTTCGTGCCGAAGCTGAAGAACTCGGCGTTCTCAGCGATTTCGTCGGCAGTCAGAGCGGCTCGTGGGATTTCGATCATCGTGCCGACCGTGTATTCAACTTCGACGCCCTGTTCGGCGAAGACGGTTGCTGCCGTTTCGCGAACGACGGCGGCCTGGTTGTCGAACTCAGTCTTGTAACTGGCCAGCGGGATCATGATTTCCGGATGAACTTCGGTGCCGTCCTTCTTCAAGTTGCAGGCAGCTTCGAGAATCGCTCGAGCCTGCATCGAAGTGATTTCCGGATAGACGATTCCCAGACGGCAACCACGGTGGCCGAGCATCGGGTTGGTTTCGACGAGTTCTTCGACTCGACGTTTGACGTCTGCTTCGGTGACGCCGAACGTTGAAGCCAACTTGCCGGCAAGTGTCGGATCGTCGTGCATGTGGTGTTCTGAGAGGAACTCATGCAGCGGCGGATCGAGCAGACGAATCGTGACCGGTCGATCGCCCATGACCGTGAACAGGTGAGTGAAGTCGTCTCGCTGGAAGGTGAGCAGTTTGGCGAGTGCCTTGGCTCGGTCTTCCTGAGTTCGTGAGAAGATCATTTCGCGAATTTCGTCGAGATGATCGAAGAACATGTGCTCGGTTCGGCACAGGCCAACTCCTTCGGCTCCGAGTGCCACTGAGGCGACCGCGTCGTGCGATTCCGTGTTGGCTCGCACGTTCAAAGTTCGGAACTCGTCGGCCCACTCCATCAGTTGAGCGTATCGGCTGTAAGTTTCGGCTTCGTCGGCCGGCTTGTTGCCCATCAGGACTTCCATGACTTCGGAAGCACTCGTGCTGATCTGACCTTCGAACACTTCGCCAGAGAAGCCGTCGATCGAAATCCAGTCGCCTTCCTTCAGAACGGTGCTGCCGACAGTGAGCGTTCCAGCTTCGTAATCGATGTTCAATTCCGAGCAGCCACAGACGCAGGTCTTGCCCATCTGGCGGCTGACGAGTGCGGCGTGCGAAGACGCTCCACCGAACGCTGTCAGAATTCCGTTGGCAACCTTCATACCGCGAAGGTCTTCCGGGCTGGTTTCCTTGCGGACGAGGATCAACTGTTTGTCGTTGTCTTCGTTCCACTGCTCTTCGGCGTCCGAAGCGTGGAAGACGATTTGACCGGTTGCTGCCCCAGGACCGGCGTTGATGCCTTTTGCCAGGAGCTTTTCTTCTTTTTCAGCGGCAGCTTTGGCGGCTGGATCGAAGATCGGCTGGAGAAGCTGGTTCAGGTCGTCAGCCGGGATGCGGCGTTTTTCCATAGCCGTCTTCTTGTCGATGAGGCCTTCGTTGACCAGGTCGACAGCGATGCGGACAGCGGCAAAACCAGTTCTCTTGGCGTTACGAGTCTGGAGCATCCAGACCTTGCCACGCTGCACGGTGAACTCGATGTCCTGCACTTCTTTGTAGTGGTTTTCGAGCTTCTTCCCGATGTCATCGAGTTGAGCGAACGCTTCCGGAGCGTCCTGAGCGAGCGTTTCTTCGATGCGCTTCGGAGTTCGCGTTCCAGCGACGACGTCTTCGCCCTGAGCGTTGATCAGGTAGTCGCCACAGAAGCCGGGAAGACCGATCGAGCAGTTACGAGTCAGGCCGACGCCCGTCGCACAGTCGTCGCCGAGGTTTCCGAAGACCATCGCCTGGACGTTGGTCGCGGTGCCCCAGCTGTGAGGAATGCCGTACTGACGTCGGTAAACGGTCGCTCGGTCGTTGCCCCAGCTGCCGAAGACGGCACCGATGCAGCCCCAGAGCTGTTCCATCGGATCGTCCGGGAATTCGTTGCCGGTTTCGTGCTTAATGACGGCTTTGAACTGAGCGACGATGTCTTTCAGCGTGTCGATCGTCAGGTCTTTTTCGTGCTCAACACCAGCTGCTTCGCGAGCCTTGTCGAGGATGTCTTCGAAGTGGTCGGGATCAGTCTTGCTTTGCGGCTTCAGCCCCAGGACGACGTCGCCGTACATCTGGATCAGTCGGCGATAGCTGTCCCAGGCAAAGTGCTCGGCGCCGGCCTGCTTGATCAGAGCGTTGACGACAGTTTCGTTGATGCCAATGTTGAGGACGGTGTCCATCATGCCCGGCATGGATTCGCGAGCACCCGAGCGGCAGGACAGAAGCAGTGGGTTTTCTGAGCAGCCGAACTTGGCGCCCATGACTTCTTCAGCTTTGGCGATCGCGGCTTCGACCTGCTCTTTCAGGCCTGCTGGGTACTGGCGATCGTTGTCGTAAAAGAGGTTGCAGACTTCCGTGGTGATCGTAAATCCAGCCGGAACGGGAAGGCCGATGCGGCTCATCTCGGACAGGTTCGCACCCTTGCCGCCGAGCAGCTCTTTCATCGTGGCGTCGCCGTCACCAGAACCACCACCAAACGAGTAGACGTATTTCGTGTCTGCCATCGGAATCAAACCTCTCCAGCCCCTGACGGGCTTCGTCAAACCAACGTTTCGTTAATTCATCTGTAAACGGAGCCTGCGTCCGAACGTCGAACCGGCTCCACAGCTTCGTGTAGAAATTCTGCGTCGTCGTCACTTCTGGTCCCAACGCCGCTTCGGAACCTGAGCGGCACCAGCTAACTCCGGGAGCCGGAAGGCTTTATGCCAAATCCGGAAACAGCGTTGCGGACCCGAACCGGTCAATCGGCCCAAATCACGCGGGATCAGGTCTCAGTCGAAAATTACGACCGCCGTGGAACCTGAGGAACTCACAAAACGCTCATAAACACTGACTGTCAAACAACATGTGATGCCGAGTCGCCGCGATCGTCCTGGAGCGCGTGGAATCGGCGCAAATCACGCGTCGAAGGTGGCAGGAAACTAACAGCGGCCATTCCAATCGTCAACCAATCGCCGCATCGGTGAACGTCGATCCTTGTGCCGCCAAACGGGCCGTGAACCGGTTATTTTGCCGGCGGTTCTTCGCCTTTCGAAGCTGTCAATTTTTATCGTAGGCTGGAACAAGCTCCGCGCAGTTCCGGCAATCGAGAGTCAAAACCCGTTTCGAATTGCCGGAACTGCGCGGAGCTTGTTCCAGCCTACTTTAGTGCTCATTGAAAAACTCACAGCCTCTTCGCGTCGGATTCAGATGTCGAGTCTCAGGGCTCAGCGGCCCGCTTCGAAGCCGAGTTCTTCAGCCAGACAATTCCGCGAGGGATGCCCTCTTCGAGCATGGAGTTGTAGTGGTCGCCGTCCGGGACAGATTCCAGCTGACACGGAGTTCCCAGGGCGGCCAGCCGCTCGGTCAGTTCCTTGCTTTCATCGAACGGTGCGTCCTCGTCACCCTCGGCATGGAATAAGAAGACCGGGCACTTCAGCGACTTGAAATGCCGGAGCGGCGATTCCTGACGAACGAACTGCTCAACGTCGGGCATCAGCACTTCGATGACCGCGCTCGATATATAATCCGCAAGACGTTTTTCAAGATCGAGACACGGGGCATACGCCACGCATCCGGCGATGCGGCTTTCGTGCTCGGCAAACAGCAGCGCAAGTGTTCCGGCCGAACTGTGCCCGGCCGTGAAAATCCGGTTGCGGTTGATGGCGGGCACTTTCTGCAGCAGAAACTCCAGCGCGTTGCGCGAGTTCACCAGCCCCGCGTGTGCGGCGCGAAACTGCATGTAAGCTGCTCGACTTTCGCGGCCGGTCGGTTCGTCGGATTCGAGCGGACCATCCAGCGAATAACCAAGAACGGCAAATCCCGCCTGTACGTAGGGAATCGTTTCTGACTGGTAGGACTCGTCGTAGCACCCGTTGCCTTCGAGTAATGTCGTTCCCGCAGCGGCGATCATGACACATGGCAAGCTGCCGCTTTTGTGGGTGCCGCTGGGCAGGTACAGGATCATGTCCATTTCAGATCCCGGCAATGGGTTACCGTCCGCGTCGCGGTTGCGACGATTGCCAGCCACGGCAATCTTGTGGTAGACGACGCCGGAGATGGTCGAGGCTCGGGATGTACGGAGACTGGGGAACGTCGGAATCGCGACGGAATCGATCGGAAACAGCTTGTCGTCTTCCGTCTGAAAATTGTCCGGATCGGGGACAGCTGAGCCATTGGCTTCGTCGGCTGGAACAACCACCAATCCAGTCGGAGTCGCAAAAGGTCGCGCTACGACGACAGTCCCGTCGGGAAGTGGGCCGTCGGGAAGTGGGCCGTCGGGAAGTGGGCCGTCGGGAAGTGGGCCGTCGGGAAGTGGGCCGTCGGGAGTTTCACTTCCCGGCAATGGTTTTCCATCCGGCCCGGTTAATTCACCAGTTTCTAATGCGGCGACGGATGTTGTCCCATCTGTTCGGTCGTTAGTTCCGTCTGCAGGATCTCCAATGCGGCGCGGAGGACCGCCAGCACCTCGAGTTCGGTTGGCACGCGCGACGCTTGAGTTCGTGTCACCCGTCTGGATGGTGTCGCTCCCCTGGTTAGGAACAGGCGCTGACCCCGATGGTTGATTGGAAGCCGTGTTGGCCAGTCCGCCCGGAACCGTTGGTGTTGTCACTGGCGGCCCGGACGTCAGCCATGAAAAAACACCGGCGAGCACCAGCATCGCAGCACCACCACCGACCATCTTGATCAGCTTCTGCTGAGTCTCCGGTGACATCGCTTGAGACTTCTTTCGCGGACGACGCGTGGGAGCCGCAGCGGCTTCTGACCGAGCAACTGTTGAACCATCTTCGCTGGAGCGACGTTTTAGAACAGGCTCTTTGCGCGGCTTTCCTCCGACGACTGCTGCTTTTTCTGTCCGCGCTGGTGGTTGCCGCTTTCTTCGTACTCCGCTTGGCCCTTCCGCCGAATCGTCAGCATTCCCACCGCGTCTACCGGTTGGCTTGCCCGGCGTCGAAAACGTTCCAGACCGGCGTAACATGACGGGTGAGGAACCGGGGCCGGTGCCTTCCTCATCGTCGTCGTGCAGCACGTCGTCAAACAACTGAACTTCGTCGACGTCCAGATCGGGATCAGACGTCGCCCGGCTGTCGCCTCCTGCCGTGCCCGGTCGATCACTTCGACGCGTTGCGGCTTTTTTCTTCGTGGCTTTCTTTCGACGAGCCTTCTTTGCTTTTCGCTTCGCAGGAGTCGGGGAATCTCCGGAAAGCGAGTACGAGCCTCCCGCGTCAGGATCAACTTCGTCTTCTGATGCGTAGCGTGAGACAGATTCGCGGACGTCTTCCAGTTCGGGGATCTCGTCGCCGAACAGTGATCCGTCCTCTTCAACCAGAACCGGCGGCTCTTCAATCAGCATCGGCGACAGCTCTTTCTCGGGCGCGACATCGAACTCGACATCCAGCTGTGGAAGCTCTGCCGCAGATTCCTCGATCTTCGGATCAGAAGCTGGCGCCGCAGGAATGTCGAGTTCCGGAACGTCTAACTCGGGAACCTCCAACTCGGGAACTGCCAGCTCCGGCGCGGCGGCCTTAGCGGACTCAGAGGGCTGAGCGGACTCAGAGGGAGCTTCGGGAATCCCTGGGATCTCGAATTCGTCTGTGCCCGGTGCGGGGCCGTCGTCGTCAACGATCGGCATTTCCAGAGTCGCATTCGAATCTCCGCTCCTCAGCACAGAAGGGTCGACCTCGCCGGACGGCGCAGTGACTCGGAAAACTTTCAGGCACTGACTGCACTCGCCGTCTCGCCCGACCAGCGCAGTGGGAACTTCGAATGAGGCTTCGCAGGCAGGGCACTGGACACGAATCTGCATCGCTTTACGTTTCCCGAAATGTGCCGGAGGCGCTTTTCGCACAGTCCAGCATTCGACCGCTTCTGGCCAGGAAGGTTCAGCGACAGTGTAAAGTTGTTGCCAGCGTTCCGGAATCCAGAACCGTCAGAATCCGCGACAGAATTTGGACATCGCAACGATTCCACAGTCAGCGAGACCGCTTTGGCACGAACAAGCCCGACACCGAATGACGGTCGCCGGGCTGGAAGTTTCAATCGATTGCTGACGTCAGTGCCGCGAAAACGTCCGCGGCTCAATTCAACGGCACGCTCAATTCAACTGACTGAGAATTTCGTCGTCGGTGGGAAATCGATCTGTCTGATGTTTGGAATAAATCAGGTTCCCATCCACGACGACGTCGAAGACTCCGCCGCCGCCCTTGACCAGTTCCGCCTCGACACCCGTTGCCTTCTTGATCGCGTCCGCCAGACCGGCGGCTTGAGGGGTGTAGTTTCACTGCATGCAGTAGGTGATGCTTATCTTCATTCTGAGTTCCTTTGTTGGCCAGATGTCAGAAAACGTGGCTACCTGCAGACTGCCTCGAACCAGTTGTTCAAACGTCGAGAAGACTGCAACTTGAGTTCTCAGTGTCGCGCCAATGCTGAGTTCTGTCGAGACAATGTCACCAGCGAATTCTGCGGCGACCACCTCCTGCGGTGGGGTTCTGGCCTTAAATTGCCTGGGTTGATCGCGAGTTTCTGCTCCGGATTTCGGTAGGAACTACAGTCACTTCGAGAAGTCTGATTTCATCGGTTCTGCCTGATCGTATTTCTGGCCCCAACGCATGAGCGCATCGCTATCAATCCCCGGAAGTGAGCACCACGAATCCCGCATCCTCATGCGGGCCATCGCGATGTCATGTGGAGTGGTGCTGGTCGGGACCGCCGGCTTCATGCTCATTGACCCTAGCTGGACGCTGTGGAGAGCTCTGTACTTCACGCTGATCACGATCACGACGGTTGGATTTGGTGATGAAGGAATCTCGGAGACCGGGCAGAAATTCGCCGCTTTCCTTCTGGTCATCGGGATCGGAACCGCGACCTGGACTTTGACCACCGTCGTTCAGTACGCGGTGAGTTATCAATTCGATTGGCAACGCCGGATGAAAAAAATGATCAAAACGACGAGCGACCACATCATCATTTGCGGCTTTGGCCGAATCGGCCACACCATCTGTAAGGAGCTCGCCGAGACCGAAATTCCATGTGTCGTTATCGATCGTGACGAAGATCGAATCGCTGAAGCACTCGCCAGCGGGTACATGGCAGTCATCGGTGACACGACCGACGATCAGGTCCTTCGCGACGCCGGTCTCGAACGAGCTCGCGGGATCGTCTGCGCTACCAGCTCCGATGCAGAAAACGTCTTCATCACGCTGACGGCTCGGGAGATCAACCCGGACGTAATGATCGCAAGCCGAGCGAACGCCGAAACGTCGGCTCGACGAATGGAACATGCCGGAGCATCGCTTGTCGTCTCGCCGTTCCTGACGGCGGGAGTCGACCTGGCTCGAGCCATCGTCAAACCCCATCTCGCAGAGCTGCTCAGAAACTCGCAGCGTTCAGACGGCGACTTTGCCTTGTCCGAAGTTCTGGTCGAATCCGGATCGAAACTGGAAGGACAGACGCCGCGAACGTACGGGCAGGAAGAAGATTGCATTTCCTTCATCGCGATCAAGCGCGAAGGCGAGGGCACGATTTACCGACCCGGTGGCCAGGAAACATTCCGACCGCACGACATCATCATCGCTGCAGGTGTCCCTGACGCTCTGGCACGAATGTCGAAGACAGCACACTCGATGCCAGGCAAACGGCAGCTCGCTCAGGTTTAGTTCGTCTGGCGCTCGCGCATCTGCCAGTTAGTCGCTCAATCGATTTTGAAGCGAGCAGCCATTGGCATGCGGCGGCCCGTTCCGAACGCTCGGCTGGAGAGTTTGATTCCCGGCGGCATCTGGCGACGCTTGAATTCGTTGCGGTCGAGACGCGACGCGACCCAGGCAACGGTCTCCGGTGGAAAATGCTGCGAGACTGTGGCGACGGACTCTTCCCGTTCAATCAGACGTTCAAGAATTCCGTCAAGAATCGGGTACGGCGGCAGCGTGTCCTGATCGACCTGATCCGGAGCCAGTTCCGCGCTGGGCGGCTTACCGATCGTGCTTTCGGGAATGACTTCGCGTTTCTCTCGCACGTCGTTGATGTATCGAGAAATCCCGTAGACGTCCTTCTTAAAAATGTCGCTCAACACGGCGAAGCCTCCGCACATATCGCCGTAAAGTGTGCAGTAACCAACGGCGAGTTCGCTTTTGTTACCCGTCGCCAGAGCCATCCAACCGTGCCGGTTGCTTCGAGTCATGACGATGCCGCCGCGGATTCTGGCCTGCAGATTCTGATCGGCGAGTCCCCCCGGCTGAGAAAGCAGATCCTGACCCACAACCGTCGTCTGTTCATAAGCCGTGTGCATCGCATCGATCGGGACGACTTCGTAATCAACGCCTAACGTCTCAGCAAGTTGTCGAGCATCGTCCACACTGTGCAAACTGCTGAAGCGGCTCGGCATGGCGATGCCGTGAACGTGCTTCGGTCCGACTGCTTCTGCCGCGACGTAGCAAGCCAACGCGCTGTCGATCCCGCCGCTTAGCCCCAGCACGCAATCGGTAAATCCGCACTTCCTGACGTAATCACGCAGGCCGAGAATCAGAGCGTCCAACATTTCCTGATCGTCGCTGCTCGAAACGTCGCCTTCCGCGCCATCTGAGCCTTCCGATCGAGTCGTCGTTGAAGTCGCAGCCAGCGGAAGCTCAACGATGCGAGTCTCCGAACGGAACGCGCCGAGCTGTTCGCAAACTTCGCCCGACTCGTTGACACAAAAACTGTTTCCATCGAAGACCAGGTCGTCGTTGCCGCCAACCTGATTTACAAAGAGAAACGGTCGACGATGCTTCGCGACATGCTGCTGGATCAGCTTCTGACGACGATTGTGTTTGTGCTTCTCAAACGGACTCGCCGACAGATTGACGAAGACATCGACACCCGCTTCAGCTAGCTGAGCGATTGGGTCAGGCGATGTTGCTGGATCGTCGTGGTACGACGTCGACGCATCCCACCACCAGGCGTCTTCGCAAATGTGAATCCCGAGACGCATCCCGCGAAACTCGACAGGCTGAACTCGTTCGGCGGGTCGAAAATAGCGGCGTTCGTCGAAGACGTCGTAGTTTGGCAACAACGACTTGTGCACGATCGCCGCAACCGTTCCGTCGCAAAGCAGACTGGCGCCGTTGGCGATTTGACCGCTCGGCAGGTCTCGTCGCGTCGGATGTCCCAGTACAACGCCGACGTTCTTCGGCAGCGACGCGGCGAGTTCGTCGACGGCGGCGTCACAGGCGTCCACAAAACCTTCTCGCAATAAGAAATCGCGAGGCGGATAACCGCTGAGAACCAGTTCGGACAGCACCACCAGCTCGGCGCCGCCGTCGGTCGCCTGCTGCACAGCGTCCCGGACAAGCTGCGAATTTCCGCGAACATCCCCAACCGTCGGGTTGAGCTGGACCAGTGCCGTCTTCACAGAAGTTTCCTCAAGCGATCTCTTAAATCATTCCGCGTGCCGACCACGCCGCAAGGACGGTATCAGACAATGGTTGATTGCCAGATGCCAGCGAAGTGCCGATCGATCGTCTCATGAATCCGTTGCGACTTTCCCGAAGAAATCGATAGAGTCGATACCGCAATCAAGCGGCCCCACAGCGGAGTTTTCGAAATGTTGCAGATCACGAGCGGAAGAAACAGCAGAAACTGTCAGGGATCGTCTCGCCGAACGGCGATGAAGGCCGGGTTTCTCGGTTGTCTGGGCCTTTCACTGAGCGATCTGCTGCGGCTTCAGGCCGAGGGAAACGCCGGTCGAAATGGCAAATCCGTTATCCTGATGTGGCTCGACGGAGGACCCAGCCAGCTCGAAACGTACGATCCAAAACCGGAGGCACCGCCCGAGTATCGCGGCCCGTTCGACACGTTGCAGACCAACGTGCCAGGCATGCACATTTCCGGAACGTTGCCGCTCCACACGAAGCACGCCGACAAGATGGCGTTCATCCGGTCGATCCACCATGACAACGGCGACCACTTCGCGGCCGGGCACTGGATGCTTACCGGACGGTACGGATCGACGTCGGTCAACAAGGAGCCGATGTTTCCATCAGTCGGTTCGTACGTTGCCAGAATCAACGGAGCCAACCAGAAGGGTATGCCGCCATATGTCGGGCTGCCGGCGGCTCACGCCATTTACGTTTACCCCGGCTATCAGGGTTCAGCGTACCTGGGCGCCGCCTGGAACCCGTTTCAAGTCAACATGCAGCAGAAGTATTTGCCGGCAACCTACACAGCCGCGATCAAACCGCCGGAAGTCCTTTCGAGTATCAAACAGTCTGACGCTCAACGTTCGTCGTCGCGTTTGAGTCTGCTGGATAATCTCGACGGAATCCGCCGCGACATCGATCAGTCCGGCATGATGGACTCAATGGACAGCTATCAGCAGCAGGCAGTCGACATGGTGTCGTCGGGTCAGGCTCGCAAAGCACTCGACATTGAAAAGGAAGATCCCAGACTTCGTGACCGCTACGGTCGAGGCCCCTGGGGACACTACACGCTGATGGCTCGCCGCATGGTTGAGGCCGGCGTCAGCTTTGTCACCGTCGACATGCCGCACTGGGATAACCACTCGGGGATCGAAAAAGGTCACGGCTCGAAACTCGAAAAGGTTGATCAGGCCGTCTCCGCACTGCTCGAAGATCTGACCTTACGAGGCATGCAGGACGACGTACTTCTCGTCGTGATGGGCGAGTTCGGCAGAACTCCTCGACTCAATAAAGGGCAGCCCGGCATTCCGATTCCTGGTCGAGACCACTGGGGCAATGCGATCTCGGCGATGGTTGCTGGCGGCGGCCTGAAAGGCGGAGTCGTCGTCGGAGCAACGAATTCGAAAGCCGAGCACCCGATCGAGCGGGCTCTCAAACCGGGACATCTACTCGCCACGATTTACAAGGTCCTGGGCATCGATCCGAGTCAGAGTTTCCTCGACCACTCCGGCCGTCCGGTTCCCGTGCTGGCCGAAGGCGAGCCGATCTCCGAACTGTTCTGAGCAGCCAGGCATCCCCCCATTCCCTGGAATGAGTCCGCGAACCCGCTCTGGGTATTTCGCAGGACGTCTTCGGCGTCAGAACCGGCATCATCGATACTCCTGGCCGCAGCTGCGTCTCCTGCTGGAGTCGCGCCAGTCCGAGTGCCGATTTCAGGAGTAGAACTACAGCGAGTGTTCTCTCCGAAAGAAGCCGATGCCCGTTCGCAAGACACCACGATCCACTGCCGGCGATACTTCGGCTCGGAATCCGATCTTGCTTCACCTGCTGCCGTTTCTTCATTACCTGGAGGCCGAATGCGGCCTCGCTAGAAACACCGTCCACGCCTACGCGTCGGACCTCAAGCAGTTTGCCGGCTGGTACCAGGATCACGGTCCGGCCAACCCGAACGAGATCACACTCCAGATTCTGACGAGCTACATCCACGAGCTTCGCAAACGGGAACTCGCGGCAACGACCGTCGCACGACACCTCGTCGCCGTCAGAATGCTCTTTCGATACATGGTGCTCGAAGGCCTGCTCGAAAAGTCGATCGCCGAATCGCTCAGCTCGCCGAAACTCTGGCAATACCTGCCGAAGGTTCTGGGACCGGCCGCTGTCGAGCGACTGCTGAACGCTCCGGACAGTTCCGACAGATTCCGGCTGCGAGACCGGGCGTTGCTTTGCCTGCTCTACGCAACGGGCTGTCGCGCGTCCGAGTTGACCAATCTTCGGCTAAGCAAAGTATTCCTCGACGAGCGTTACGCTCGCTGCGTCGGCAAGGGGAACAAAGAACGCATCGTCGGTCTTAACCCCGTCGCGGTCTTAGCAATCGAAGCGTGGATCGAAGGCGAACGCTCAAAGCTCGTTCGAGAAGGCGACGAACCCTGGCTGCTGCTCAACGCTCGCGGCAAGCAGCTTTCACGAATCTCCGTGTGGGGCATCGTTAAGAAGTACGCCGAGCGCGTCGGCTGCGGAGAAGGCGTCAGCCCTCACACATTGCGACACAGTTTTGCAACTCACATGCTGGCCGGAGGCGCCGAAATCCGAGCGCTCCAGGAAATGCTCGGTCATGCCAGCATCTCGACCACGCAAATCTACACGCATGTCGAACACAGCCGCCTGAAAGCCATCCACTCCAAGTGCCACCCGCGTGGGTAGTCGCTCGAAGTTCCTCGTGTGCCACTGGCTCTGCCAGTGCAATTCCACAAGTGACTTCCCAGAACGAAGCACTGGCAAAGCCAGTGGCACACGCGAAACGCCTCGTCAGGCAAAGGCCGGTTCGTCTTCCAGATGAGCACCGCCGGCCTCTTTGAACTCTGCCCACTGCTCGGGCGTGAATAGAACTTCGCGAGCCTGTGAGCCGTTGTAGTCTCCGACGATGCCGTCTTCGGCCATGAAATCGATCAACCTCGCTCCGCGGCCGTAGCCGACGCCCAAAGCTCGCTGAAGTAGCGAGACGCTACCTCGCCCTTCGCGGACGATGACGTCGATCGCCTGCTCGTAAAGTTCGTCGCGTTCTTTCATTTGATCGCGAGTCGCCGTTCCGCCAGACGCACTGAGCTGTGCCAGCTCGGCGCTGTAGTCAGGCTCGTATCCGGCAAAATAGTCGATGACCGAATTCACTTCTTCATCACTCACGAACGCACCCTGAGCCCGCGCGAGATTACTCGTCCCCGGAGCAAGGAACAGCATGTCACCGTTGCCGAGCAGTTTGTCGGCTCCGCCTTCGTCCAGCACGACTCGGCTGTCGCTTTTGCTCGCAACCTGGAACGCGCACCGTGCCGGCAGATTTGATTTGATCAGACCGGTGATCACGTCGACCGTTGGCTTTTGCGTGGCGAGGATGAGATGGATGCCGACCGCTCGCGACTTCTGCGCGAGACGAATGATGTGCCCTTCGACGTCCTTGCCGGATGTCATCATCATGTCCGCCATTTCGTCGGCAACGATCACGATGTACGGCATCTTCTCGGGAATCTGTTCCGCTTCTTCTGACTCCGGATCGATGCCCATTCGCTCCAGGCGAGTTTCCTGCGTCAGCTTGTTGTAGCTGTCGAGGTGCCGAACTCCGGTGCGAGCCAGCAGGTCGTAGCGTTCTTCCATCTTTTCGACCGCCCAGCCGAGTACCGCTTCCGCCTTCTTCATGTCGGTAATGACCGGGTGCATGAGATGCGGAATCCGTTTGTACGGACTGAGTTCGACCATCTTCGGATCGATCATCAACATCCGCACCTGCTCGGGCGTTCGCGTCATCAGGATCGAAAGAATCAAAGCGTTCAGACAGACACTCTTGCCAGTGCCCGTTCGACCGGCAATCAACAGGTGAGGCATCTTGGCCATGTCGACCGCCAGCGGCCGACCACTGACGTCCTTACCCATGAACAGCGGGATCCGCTTGTTTTCAATGTCCTTTGCACAGGATTCGATCAGGTCACGCAGCCGCACCATCACTCGTTTGTCGTTGGGAACTTCAACGCCGACGGTGTTCTTACCCGGAATCGGAGCCACGACGCGCACAGACGGGACGCGCAACGCGATCGCCAGATCGTCGGCAAGGCTGGTCACTTTGCTCAGACGCAGCCCCGCTTCGAGTTCCAGCTCAAACTGAGTGATGACCGGGCCGGTGTCGATCTCACAAACTTTGACGTTGAGGCCAAATTCCTGGAACGTTTTCTCCAGCGTGATCGCGGCGAGTCTCGCACGTTTAGCGAGAATCTCGTACGGAAACTCTTCACTCTCTTCGAGCAAATCGAGCGACGGCAGCGTGTACGGAGTGTCGTTGCTGGTGGCCGATGCGGCTTCGAGTTTTGCGATCACTTCGTCCCGTTGAGACAACGCGGTAGTGACCGGTGGATTGACTTTGATCTCGCCCGGTTCGCTCGTCGAAATTTCAGCCTCTTCGTCCGCTTGTTCTTCAGCGTCGGATTCTTCCTCGTCGGCCGCCACGACGGACTCACGAAGGCTGAGTGCTCCGCGATGATCGACTTCAATTTCCTCTTCACTTTTTGAACGGCGTCTGAAGAGTCGAGAAACGATGACCAGGATTGCCGCTGGCAGAGCCACGACCGGGCGCAGCAGAAAACGCAACGCGCGCGTAACGACACTCGTATCCGCAACCAGAACCAACCCTGCTAGAAAACACGACGATAAAAGAATCAGCAGGCCAGTGGTTGCAATATGTTCTTCGAACGCAGCGACGCCCCACGCTCCAACATAGCCACCGCTGCCAACAATCTGCCCGGACGCGATGTCAGGAGCCAACAGGTGCAGCGCGACACAAAGCGATCCCAACATCAGTGTGGTGCCGATCGCCTTTTGGCGAAACGAGTCATCAGGGCCTCGTGAAAGCAGGCGGAAGTCGTAGGCGGCCAGAGCGAGAACGGCAAACCACGCGCCAACTCCGAAGACAGCTCGCAGGCTGTACGAAAGCTGTGCGCCGAGTTCGCCGCAAAGATTCAACGGAACATCGCGCACCGGATGCACCAGTCGGCCGGGAGGATCTCCCGGGTCGAAGCTCAGCATGCTCAGACCGATAAATAGCGTGGCCGCAAAAAGAGCCAGCGCGATCAAATCGGATTTGATGCGGTGCAGATCCCACATGGTGGTATTGGTTACCGATTAGTTGGAATGGATTCTTAGCCCGGGAAAGCAGGCACTGGTTGTTTCAGCGTGTGCCACTGGCTCTGCCAGTGCGGAATTTGGAGCAGAGCCCGATACAGTAAAAGCACTGGCAGAGCCAGTGGCACACTTTTTCAAGAACGTGAGAAGGGGCGTCAGGAAGTTGGGTAAGGGGTGAAGACGAGTTATTCGGTGGCGGGGCAGCAAAGCTCCAGCCGTACGATCGGCGGGGGCCTGGCGGTCCAGACCTGCGATTACAGAATCCGTTGCAGCCTCGGCGCTTCGCGAAAGTGCCAGTCAGTCAGTTGTCCGTGTTCGTTGTGAGCAGACACTGGTCGTACTGGTCACCCTCGCGAAGCTCCGGGCTACCTGGATTGATCCTGCAGGGATCATTGGATTGTTCGTCATGGTGTCGGAAATTCGACCGTGGATGTTCCTTTCACGCAGCCGACCGAACGTTGGGTCGAAGGTGCGCAGAGAGTTCAGCTTTAGATTTCTCGACCGAACCGCGCGATGTGTCGACGGAACGGTTGTGTGGAATTTGAGCATTGGAAGGACGCACAAGCAGCATCGCCACTGATCGAGCCGGCGATCTCAGAGGTCATCTGCAATGATTTGCGGATGTTTCAGGACAGCCAGACGGTCGTGAGTTGAGGCTTCGTGTGACTACCTCAAACATAGCACGAAAAAACGGCGATGACGTGAAATGCCGCGTTGGGATGAGACTCTCAGTACCCGACCTGACCGGATGAAGCGATTGGTCAGGTTCGCATCGGAGCATCCGATTGCGCGAGTTGCTCAAGCAAACGGCCCCGTCGCGGCTGCTGGGGGGTTAACCGCTCCGCAACGGAAAGTGTGCCACTGGCTTTGCCAGTGCTTTTTCGATTCGTTGCCTACCGGCGATTCCACACTGGCAGAGCCAGTGGCACACGCGGAAACGAAACTTCTCGCGTATCCACGATGGAGTGCTACTTCTGGAGATGCTGCTCGATCCACGAGATCAATTCGCGAGCGATGTCAGCCTTCGCTCCGGTCAGATGAGAAAGCGTTTCTCCGGAGTCGTCCAGAATCTGCACGTCGTTCGAGTCAGAGCCGATTGCCGTCGGATTGTTCAGCACGACGATGTCGCAGTTTTTGGCTCTTAGTTTCTGCAGAGCATTTTCGCGAGCGTTTTCGGCTTCGAGGGCAAAGCCGACGACCCAGTGGCCTTCTCGTGAGCCGCCGAGTTGTGCGAGTACGTCGTCCGTTTCAATCAGCTCGATCGAGATCGGTTCGCCGATTTTGGTCATCTTGCCGGGAGTTCGAACTCGCGGCTTGTAGTCGCAAACCGCAGCGGCCGCGATGACTCCGTCGCAATCGGGAAACGCTTCGATCGACGCGTCCCGCATCTGCTCGGTGGTAACGACGTGCCGGACGTCGCAACGGGTCGGCGGCTTCAGATCGACCGGGCCAGTGACCAGCACGACCTGATGCCCGGCATCTAGCGATGCCTGAGCGAGTGCGTAACCCATCCTCCCGCTACTGGCGTTTGAGAGGTAACGCACATCGTCGAGGTATTCACGAGTCGGGCCGGCGGTGATCAGAATTTTCATGAGCGGGATCGTAAGATTTCAGTTCGAGGCGCCAACCGGTCAGTCTTCAGATTCTGAATCCGCATTCACGGACGAGTCCGGATTTCGAAACCGTCTCCATGACCAGACCACAAAATCGCCGAGCCCCGCGAAACGATATTCGCCGTCGACGTAATGTTCGATCACGTAGAACGCGAAGTAGTACGCTCGGGCAAAGCACCAGATCGACAAGCCGAGCAACGTCGCCGTTCGAAGCGACGGCGAATCAACGAGAATCAATCCCGCAGCCATCGCCCCGCAAAGAACAAACAACGCTCCTTTGAGATACAGCAGGCGAGGATTCGAAATGTCTGGCATGGGAAAACCGCTTCAGACAACCAGTTCGTCACCGCTCAATGATTCAAAGTGAAGACGGAGCTGCTCGAGGATGTCGGCGGGTTCGGCCATTCGTCCGGCGCCGACCTGACCGCAACTAAGCCATCCACTGCCGGGTTCGATGAAGTTGAGGCCGTCCTCTTTGAGTTGCCGCAAGTTTCGTTGAACCGACGGTTTGTTCCACATCTCGGTGTTCATGGCCGGAGCGACGAAGACCGGACACGTCACCGTTAGCACGAGCGTCGACACAAGATTATTCGCGTGACCGTGAGCGGCCTTTGCTAGAAAGTTGGCCGTCGCGGGAGCGATGAGGTACAGGTCGGCTCGTCGCGCGAGGCCGATGTGTTCGCCCTGCGGATGCTCGACCGGTTCGAACATGTTTTCGTAGACGGGGCGGTTGGTCAGCGCTTCGAAAGTCGTCGGGCCGATGAACTTCTTGGCCGACTCTGTCATGGCGACGGTGACGGACGCGCCGGCCTGGACGAGCTTGCTGGCCAGATCAGCGGTTTTGTACGCGGCGATTCCGCCGGTCACGCCGATCAGGATTTCGCGATTCTGGAAGGGGTCCACTTGCGAGTCTCGGATTCGGGGTGCCTAAGTGGCTTGGTTAAGAAATCCTTAAAGGGTTGTCACTGATGAATTGTTTGACCCGAAGCCGCAGGCGAAGGTGTTGCTAATGCTAAAAAACACCTTCGCCTGCGGCTTTGGGTCAAACGACCAACCGTCTAAGGATTTATGAAACAGACCACTAAGAGCCGGCGCTTAGAAGCTCCGGCGAAGGTGACTGCTCAACTGGAGCAGACAGTGTGATCGAATCTCCGGTTCGAATCACGCCTTCATCGCCCTGATCCAGTAGAACCGTGTTCGTCGCCAGCCGGTAATAATGGTCGAAGCGTCTCAAATTGGTCCATTCGGGGAACATCGCTTTGCGAAGCGCGGCATAGATCGTCGCAAAAGCCTGAGTTCGTTCTCCGGTAACCGGGTGTTGGCTCGGGACCGAACATCGCTGACAGGGCTTCACGCCTCCGAAAGTCACGCCGCCAATCTGAAACGGACGCTGCTCTCGCTTGTTGGCAAACAGCCGATCTTCCCAGAACGCGGGCACGCCTTCGACTTCGATGTTCGTCCGGAATCGCCAGCGAGCTTGTTCGATTGTCATTTCGGGAAACAAATCAGCGACTGTCTGTAACGTGGCGACGGAAACGATCGTTGGCCCTCCAGCATCCGGGTCGTCAGGAAAACCGGCACGAGGGTTGTCGACAATTCCAACCGGGCGATTCAGCAGGCACGTCAGAAAATCACCGAGCGACTCTCGATCTTCTTCGAGATGAAACGTTCGAGCCGTGACGCTGTGGCCGGTCCAGATCCTGACGGACGGAACATCGAGCCGGAAGTCAGCTCGGATTTGGTGAAGTTCGGGAACTCGCTTGAGGTTGACGAATTCGCCGTTCGGCTCAACCAGAGCAAGCCGACGATCCCATTTCAGCGCGCCGGAATCCAACACGTGAGACGACGCAACCGTCGCACCGGGAAACGACTTTATGGGATACACGTTGATTCGGGAGATCGTCCCGGATTCAAAATCTGCTGACACTTTCGCTCCGCGAATTTCGGACTGTACGGCCCGCACAGTCTGCTTCTACCAGCTCCGGTAGGGTCCTGATTCACTTTTAACGTTAATCCGTCATGATTGTCACGCTCAGGATTCGGTTCGAAGTGATTTTGCGGAAATCCGGTTTGCTGCTTCACGAGGTGCCGCAGACTGAGTCGCGCATTTGCGACAACTGTACGAGAATGCTGCGCGATTGGTCGGTTTGACCGGGCGAGGGCTTCCTCAGTAAATTCGCGGCATGAACACAACAACCTCGCGATTCGCCCCCCTGTGGCCAGCATTCTTCGTTGCCGTTCTCGTCTTTGCACCATCGTTTATCGAACAGGCCGACGCCGCCGATCGACCGAACGTCGTCTGGATCGTGTCGGAAGATAATTCGCACCACTACCTGCGGCACTTCTTCAAGGACGGAGCACCGGCTCCGAATATCGAAGCACTCGCCGCTCACGGAGTCACGTTCGACCATGCGTTTTCGAACGCTCCCGTCTGCTCGGTCGCTCGATCGACGCTGGCGACGGGGTGCCTGGGACCTCGCATCGGCACGCAGTTTCACCGCAAGCACACAATGGCGACGCTTCCGCAGGGCTTAAGAATGTTCTCGGCGTACCTGCGAGACGCCGGCTACTACACCTCGAACAATTCCAAACAGGACTACAACGCGACGCCGTCTGCCGGCGTGTGGGACGAGTCGTCGAGGTCGGCGACCTGGCGAAAGCGAAAGAGTGACGACCAGCCGTTCTTCCACATGGAATCGCACGGTCAGTCACACGAAAGCTCGCTGCACTTCAGCCAGCAGGTCTTCGAGAACGAAAAGACAACGACCGATCCGGCGTCGGTCAAACTGGCGGACTACTTCCCGGACACCGCGAAGTTTCGCTACACGCACGCTCGCTATCACGACCGGATGGCCGTGATCGACGGAATCGTCGGCAACACCGTCGCCAAGCTGAAGGAAGACGGACTGCTCGAAGACACTTTTGTGTTCTACTTCGGTGACCACGGCGGAGTGCTGCCACGCGGCAAAGGCTACATCTACGAATCCGGCCTGCACGTGCCGCTGGTCGTTCGCGTGCCCGGAAAATGGAAGCACCTGGTCGACCGCAGCAGTGGCTCACGAGCTCAGGGCTTCGTCAGCTTCATCGACTTCGGCCCCACCGTGCTGAATCTGGCCGGAGTCAAAGTACCCGAGCAAATGGACGGCGTCCCGTTTCTCGGCGATGGCGTCTCCGCTTCAGAAGTCGAAGCCCGCGACGAGTCGTTCGGCTACGCCGACCGCTTCGATGAGAAGTACGAGTTCATTCGCTCGCTCAGAAAAGGCAAGTACCAATACATCCGCTATTTCCAGCCCTTCCTGCCGGACGGACTGCAGAACAACTACCGCTACCGCATGCTGGCGTTCACCGAGTGGCGAGACCTCTACAACGCCGGAAAGCTGAGCGGCCCGCAACTTCAGTTCTTCCAGGGCAAGCCTGTCGAGCAACTCTTCGACACGGAAGCCGACCCGCACGAAGTCAACAACCTGGCCGACGATCCCGGACACGCCGACGTCCTGAAACGCCTGCGAGCCCGCCTGGCCAAACAACTGCGAGCCCTCCCCGACCTCAGCTTCTACCCGGAAAGCAAACTGGTCGGCATCATGGACGACCCGGTCGGCTTCGGTCAGAAATACAAGGCCGAGATCGCTCAAATGGCCGACGTCCACGACCTCGCCCTGCTGCCGTTTTCAGAAGCGAAAGCAAAACTCGCGGCTGCCGCAAAATCTGACAACGTCTGGCTGCGATACTCCGCAGCCATGGCCTGCAGTTCGATCGGCAAAGAAGCATCCAGCCTTGCCGAAGAAGTCGCGCCACTAATCAACGACGAATCCCTTGTCGTCCGAATTCGAGCGACTGAATTCCTCGGCCTGATCAATAAGATCAACCCGCAGCCGATGCTGGCCGAAATCGTTAACCGGACTTCAAACCCCGTCGAAGCCGGCGAAGCTCTGAATTCAATCGTCTACTTCCGAGACTGCCACCAACCAGCCTACCCAATCGATCCGTCATCTCTCAAACCAAAAACCAGCGGCGACATCATCACCCGCCGCATCGACTACCTGAACGGCGAACCGTACAAAAGCAACAAACGAAAAAAGCCAGCCCGAAAGAAGAAGTAGCTTCGACAAGCGATAATTACTCCGCTTCGAAGCGGTAGCCGACGTCGCGGATGGTTTTGATCCATGTTGGCTTGGCAGAGTCGGGTTCGATCTTGCTGCGGAGAGTCGTGACGCAGCGGTCGACGCTTCGTTCGGTGACGATGACGCTGGTGCCCCAGACTCGGTCGAGGATTTCGCTGCGGGTGAGCGCTCGACCGGCGCGGGTCACCATGTATTCGAGCAGGCCGAACTCTTTGGATGTCAGCGGAACTTCTTCGCCCGCTCGATGCAACTTGTGCGACGAAAGGTCGAGCTGGCAGTCGCCGAACTCGTAAACGTCACGTGGTGGCTCGTCCTGTCGCCGCAGGAATGCTTTCGAACGCGCGAGCAGCTCGCGAATACTGAATGGCTTGGTGACGTAGTCGTCAGCTCCCAATTCCAAGCCGCGGATGATGTCGTCTTCCTGGCCCTTGGCGGTAAGCATAATGATCGTGCTTTCGATTTCCCGCTCGCGCAGTTGGCGGCAGATTTCGTAGCCGTTCATTTTCGGAAGCATAATGTCGAGCAGGATTAAGTCGGCGGGTTCTGACAGCGCACTGATCAGCGCCGCGTGTCCGTCGCTGGCTGTACGGACTTCGTAACCGTTGCTGCGGAAATTGTCCGACAGGCCGCGGAGCATCGTTTCGTCGTCTTCGACAATCAGGACGGAATGCTTCGTCATTTATCCAACTGCCTCGCTGCTTGTCGCCATTGGCATTCGCAGGGTGAAGGTGCTGCCGTTTTCAGGACGACTGGAAACCGACGCTTCGCCGTCGTGTGCCCGGACGATGTAATTCACAATGCTCAGCCCCAGCCCGCAGCCCTGACCTTCGCGAACCAGGCTCTGGTCGACCTGATAGAACTTGTGAAAGATTCGTTTCGCCGCCGCCCGCGTCATGCCGCCGCCGTTGTCGGTGACCGAAAGGCAAACGTCGCTATCGGCTCGAGTCGCCTGGATGCAGATTTCTCGCGGGGCAGTCGAATACTTGTACGCGTTGTCGAGCAGGTTCAGCAGAGCCATCACCAACCCGTCTTCGTCCGCACGGATCGGCGGCAAGTTGTCAGCTACTTCGATGGTCAGTTTGCAGTCGGAATCGTGAAACCTCTCGCCGGCCGCTTCGACGGCTCGGGCGATCAGGTCGGCGGCGTCGACACTGCCGAACTCAAACGTGTGCTTGCCCTGCTCAAGCCGCGAGAATGTCAGGAAGTTTTCGATCAATCGGCTCAGGCGAGTGTTCTCTTTGGCGATCAGTTGAAGGTACTCGCGAGTCTGCTGCGGTTCGAACCGGCTGGAGTCAAGCAGCGTATCAACCAGCAATCGCATAGAGCTAAGCGGTGTCTTCAGTTCGTGCGAAACCGTACCGACCAGGTCGTTCTTGAGATTCGCCACGTGAATTTGCCGACGGATTGAGATTGCCAGAAAGACGGCGACGATCGACGTGAACAGAACGACGAGCACGCTGATCCAGACGTAAATCGTCTGCTGATGCGAGGCCGAGTCTGCGATCTGTCCGTCAGCCAGATTCATCGACAATCGCCAGCCGGGCAGTTGCGTGCCCGCGCGGATTGAAATCAGTTCGTCGACAGACTGCGGCGGGCCGGGCGGAACGATCGAAATCTGCACGCCATCGGGAAGCTGCGTTTTGCCGACGACACTCGCCGATTGAGTAGTCACCGTTTCGGTCTTGAGCAGAAGCAACAGTCGACCGTCCGGCGTGGCGATCTGCCAGACATCCGCAAGCTGACTCGACTGCAGCGCGACGAGTCTCGCTGGCTTTGGGTGAGCGGCGACAAAGCGAGCGGCCAGGTCTTCAGCGGCCAGCAGTCGAGAATCGATCGACCCAGGAAGAAGCTCAGTCAGCCGATTCATCAGGAACAATCTCTGCGACGCGGGAAGATGCCCTTCGCCATGATCATTCAGACGTCCAAGCAGGCGTTGCTGAATCTCGCTGGTGACTTCCGCATCTGCTGCCAACTCGATCGCCAGCAATTCGACATTGGCCGCGATGAGTCGACCGTGAGTGTCGCGCACGTTTGAGAAATCATCGCCGAACTGGCCGACGATCTTCAGGGCAGCCTTACCGTCGCCGGTTCTGAACAGGCACCGCACTTCGGATTGCAACGCGAACCCTCGAAGCAGTGGATCATCCGCAGCGGACGCAATTTCGTGGTAGATTTTCAAGGCCTTCGCGTGTTCGCCCTGTTCGTACTCAAGCCTCACCGCGGTCCGCCAGCGGTCGTCGTCAAACTCGACGGAACTCGCGTCCGGGAGTGTCGGGTAAGCGATCTGCCCAGCCTTGCCGAGGCAGACGACTGAGTCAACGAGCCCTGCCGAAACAGCCGCCACGAATCTCTGCTGCGAAGTAGGAACCGCAGTGCCGTCTGTGCCGTCGACCGAAGCAGAAGTCTGCAGGCTGCCGGTGATTTCCTGCCAGCGTTCATCCAGACTCTCCTGAACGTGCAACAGGTGGGTGCGGTAGGCATCGCTGAGTCGCTGGCGGCTGGCGAGCTGTTCGTTGCGCATGGCGACACTGACGAACCACAGCACGCCAATGGTCGGAACCATCACCACAATCAACAACAACAGCACGGGCCAGAGATCACTCTCCGGTCCCGTGCTGGTTTTCAGAAACCGCTTCGCCACGCTTTCACACTTTCGAATCAGAAGTTGTGCATTCAAATAGTTCCTTGGCGTCTTTGCGCCTTCGCGTGATCACTCTTGGCGATGCCAACTTCAGCCGGTTTCGTAAAAGATTCTCACGCAAAGTCGCAAAGCCGCTAAGAACTTCTGAAATACCAAACCACGGAATCCTTCCGGGACAATTACTTACTCCACCGTTATCGAATTGCGGATTGCTTCGAACGTGGCCTGGTTTTCGTCAAACACTCCAGTGTCAGCGTGCATGGCCACTTCCACAGCAAGGCCGCCCTTGAACGCAACCGTTGGAGATGTCGTCCTGCTTCGGCCGGAAGCTTTGTAATCTAACACGACGGTAACGCCTTCCGAACCGGCGAGCTGAGCCGCCTTTCGACTGCCGACTCGGACGCTGGCTCCCTTGTGAGCGTCCTTTGCCGTCTGAACGATACTGTCGACCCAGTCGCCGACGGACGCTCGTTCTTCACTGCTGAGCAGAGACTTCGGACGAACGTTGACCGAGGCAGATGCAAAAGAGTTCGACGCGACCAGGCGGAACCCGCCAGATGTCTCGTCGTTGCCAGGATCCGATGCATAGTGAAACCAGCCGGCTGGAGTTGTCACAGCGAGTTTGATCTTGTCATTTTTCAGCTTGACCGCCTTGCCGTCATCGACCGAGGTGAGCAGCGCTTCAACACCGCCGCCTTCGAACTTTGCCAGATATCGCTCCTTCGTGTCAGAGATCCAGAAGGTCTGGCCGATGTTGGTTTCGACTTTGAAGCAGTCAAATTCTCCGACGGGCGTTTCAATCTGCTCCTTCTTCGTAACGTCGACTTCGATGCCAATTGCGTTTCCACCGGTGAAGGTTACGCGGATGGGAACTTCCGTCTTGTAGCCAATCTTCAGTGGCAGCTGTCGGAACCCGAACATCCATTGATCGTTCGAATAGTGCGGAGTATCAAAGTCGACAGTCTGTGTCTCTTTTTTTCCGTCCTTCTTCGTCTCCGTGATGACAACTTTGTCGGCCGACCATTTGGCAGTGGTTCGTCCCAGCAGAGTGTGGTCCCAAACGGTGGTGATCGGTCGGTTTGTTTTCTGATGAATGACGACTCGGCCGACTCCAGAATTCAATCCGCCGGTGATGTACCGCCGCACGACCATATCCCAGGCGGCTTTTCCATCGCTTTCTGATGCCGTCACCGCACAACCGATAATGCCGATCGTCTGGCCGCCTTCGAGCGTCATTGTCAGAGTCAATCGCTCGCCGGATTTCCACGGAGCCGGTAACAACTCAAGTTGACCGGGCAGCATCTTCTGAGCTTTCGCGACAAGCTCTTTCTGATCCGGATACTTCCTGATCAGCGTCTTGAACGCAGCAACGGCTGCCTGCTTCTTACCTTGCTTGTTCAGGCAACGACCGAGTCGATACTGAGCCTGCGCGGCCAGCCCTTCCGTCTTCTGAGCGTCGGACAGCACCTGCCGATAATGCTTGATGGCTTCGTCGAGGTTCCCGGTGGTCTCCTCGTTGTAGATGCCCTTCTCCAGTGACTCAGCCGGCGAGGCGGCGTTCGCGGGGAACGATGCGAACATCAGCATCGTCGTGACGACCGCCGAGGCGGCAAGTTTGACAAACGTTTTCATGACTGTCTCCCGAATCGATGGATCGTTCAGGCAGGACCGACTCCCGCCTGCAACGCCCACATCGTAGGAAGCAAGTGTGACGCCTCTGTGACGGGCCTGTCACGTTTATGTCCGATCCTGAGATTTTCCCGGTGGCGTGGCAGGCTGTTGCCAAATGGTGGGTTTCATAAATTCTCAAAGGGTTGGCGTGGAAAGTTTGTTTGCCCGAAGCCGCAGGCGAAGGCGTTTCGGAACGTAAATCGCACCTTCGCCTGCGGCTTCGGGTCAAACGATCAACCGTGTAAGGATTTACAAACAAGACCATTTAAGTGCCGGTCCAGAATCACGGTTCTGTTTCTGGACAGGTACTTACTCGCTAGATTTCCCAGTTCGCCGCTGATCTCCGCTCACTCTGCCAGCAAATCACGTGTCGAGCACGTTGCTCCGCGAATTCTCTTTACTCAGGAAATCACCATGTCAGACAGTCTTCCGCAGCCGCTTGCTCCGCCTTCTCGAATTCTCATGGGGCCTGGGCCGAGCGATACTCATCCTCGGGTTCTTTCCGCTCTGGGAGCACCGACCGTCGGGCATCTTGATCCGTTCTTTCTGAAAACGATGAACGAAGTTCAGGCGATGCTGCGTGAGCTGTTTCAGACGAAGAACGAAATGACGCTCGCCGTCAGCGGGACGGGTTCGGCCGGGATGGAAACCTGCGTCGTGAACCTGATCGAGCCCGGCGACAAAGTCGTCGTCGGCGTGAACGGAGTTTTCGGCGGTCGCATGAAAGACGTTTTCGAACGAGCCGGCGCCGACGTACTGGCTATCGAGCGTCCGTTCGGCGAAGTCTTCTCGGCTGAAGAAGTCGCCGCAGCGGTGCAGCAACACTCGCCGAAAGTCGTTGGGCTGGTGCATGCCGAAACTTCCACAGGCGCGTTGCAGCCGCTGGAAGAGATTTCAAAGATCGTTCACGACGCTGGCGGGCTTCTGCTGGCTGACTGTGTGACGTCGCTGGGCGGGCTGCCCGTGAAAGTTGACGAGTGGGGGCTCGACGCCGTTTACAGCGGAACTCAGAAGTGCTTGAGCTGCCCGCCAGGTCTCGCGCCGGTAACGTTCAGCCCGAAAGCCGTGGCCGCGATGGACGCTCGCACGTCCAAAGTTGCGAGCTGGTACCTCGACATGAGCATGGTGCGAAACTACTGGACGGACTCGTCGCGAGCGTACCACCACACCGCACCGATCAACATGAACTACGGTCTGCACGAAGCTCTGCGACTGGCTCTGGAAGAAGGCCTGGAAGAACGCTTCGCGCGACACCGTCACAACCATCTGGCTCTGCGAGCCGGCCTGGAAGCACTCGGCATCGAATACGCGGTCGAAGAAGCCAACCGTCTGACGATGCTGAACGCGGTGAAGATCCCGGTCGGCATCGACGATGCCGGCGTGAGGTCTCAACTGCTCAACGAATTCGGCATCGAAATCGGAGCCGGTCTGGGACCAATGAAAGGTAAGACCTGGCGAATCGGCCTGATGGGCGACTCCAGCTCCGCCCGCAACGTCCTGCTCTTCCTGGCCGCACTCGGCAAATGTCTGGCTGATCAGAATTCAGCAACACAGTCCGGTGCCGGAGTCGCGGCGGCCAACGCGTTCTATTCGAATTAGTAGTCCGCTGATGAGTGTGCCACTGGCTTTGCCAGTGCTTCTTGAAGTGGGTTCGTTTGGGAATTCTGCACTGGCAGAGCCAGTGGCACACGACGACGTTTGCAAGGTGGACACTGCCCACGAACGATGCCAGCGCGGTTTGCAAATGACTGGTCGGCGGTGCCCGACCTACGTTTATTCGACGATGCCAAATGTGTGCTGGGCTCCGCCGAGGATGGCGCAGGATGAGGAAGCGTCCAGAATGCGAGTGACCTCGCTGATTTCTTCGAGCGGGTAGATGAACAGTTCTTCGACCAGCTCGGGAGCCAGCTTGCTGAGCAGGAGGATGCGAGCCCAGCCGGCGGCGTTCACGATTTGCGTCGCCGGGATCAGGTCGACGGGGCTTTCGTCGCGAAGTAGTTGCAGGCAGTTTTCGGGGTAGTCCTCTCGGCGGAGGAGGCTCAGTCCGTCGCCGGGTTGTTCGTCGAGTTCCGACAGGATGACGATGCGGCCTCCTCGGTTAACCAGTTGTCGCGCGGTCGCGACGGCTCGACCGATCTGATGCCAGCCGTGGCCGGACACGTCGGTTGAGACGGCGACGACGACGGTGTCGACTCGCTCGGGCATGGTGACCAGCCAGTTGTCGTCGAGCTTCTGTCGCGAGCGTTTGAAAACGGCGTCGGTGCTTCCGGCCAGAACTTCCAGAACTCCGCCGCAGTCTGAAGCGACGACCTGTACGCAGAATTGAACTCCCATCAGCCAGGCAATTTCGTCGACCAGTTGTCGCAGCGGACGTTCTTCTCGATGCGAGAGTTCAAGGTGTCCTTGCCCGACGGTTTTCCGCAGGGCCTCGATGTTCGACAGGCCGGGGTACAGAACGCTGTTGGTTCCGCGGTAGCCGAGCAGCGTGTCGTACGAAGTTGCTCCGACCGGCAGCACGAAATCGGCTTCGACCAGTTCCTTCGCGAGGTAAATGGGGTCGCCTTTGGTCGTTGTGGCGAGGTAACTGCAATTGTCTTCCGCAAGTGGATCGTGGATTTTCCAGGCGACCGCCTGCTGAACGGAAATCGGCAGTAACGACCGCGGGTCTTCCGGAGTTTTCGCACCGACGGCGACGGGCTGGATGATCGAGACATTCGCCGGAGCGATGTCCCGCCGCTCAAGGTACGACCAGATTCCCGCGACGACTTCGGCGGCGCATGGCGTGTCACGATCCAGAGCGATGACAACTTTATCACCCGGAACCAGGGCCTGATCGAGCGTCGGCAGATCGAGCGGCGACGCCAACGCCTGACTGACGGCGGCAGCAACATCGGCTCGCGGAGCAGGCCCCGGTCGGAAAACGGCAACGCGAGCGGCATCGATTTCGGCAGAGAACTCGCCGTCGATACCGTATCGAAGATTGATTGGAATTGACTGTTGAAGGGCCACGAGGCGGTTTCCACTGGGAACTTAGGCTTGGATATGCACCGTCCGGATTTCCCCGGATGAGTGTCGAAGAATCCGCATCTTAGTCGTAGGGCGAGGCGGTTCGACAATGCTCGAAAGAATTTAAGCCACAGAGATCACAGAGGTAAATGAGGTGTTCCGTGAAATATTTTCTCTGTGTCCTCTGTGAACTCTGTGGCTCAATTTCACGGCGAATTCCGGTTGGAAGATTCTGGCGGACTCAGTAAGTACACTCTCGCCGCTGCCAGAAACCACTCCCGCTGTCGAGATCGAACTGGGTTTTAACCGTGTCGCATAATCTGGACGAAGACGATCAGCTGATGGTCCGTCTCCAGGATGGCGATTCCAGTGCGTTTGACGAAATCGTCGATCGGCACAGCGGGCCTCTGTACGGTTTTTTCCTGAAGAATTCACGGAACCCGCAGCTCGCCGAAGACCTGACGCAGGAAACGCTGCTGCGGCTGTATCGGCAGTTCTGGAATTATCTGCCGGTCGGACGGTTCAAGGGGTGGATGTACCGCATTGCTCGGAACCTGCTGATTGACAATGTCCGCAAGGCGTCGCACGACTGCCTGGTCAAAGCGGTCAAAGGAAAGTTTGAGGACGATACTGACCTTATCTCGACCGTCGCTGGCGATTTGCTGAGTCCTCAGCAGGAAGCTGATCATGGCGAGCTGAAGGTTCTGGTCGAGAAGCTGCTGGACGATCTTCCGGAAGAACAACGACTGACATTCACACTTCATCACTTTGCCGGTTTGTCATTGCCGGAAGTCGCCGAGGCTCTCGACACTTCCGTTCCTACAACGAAGAGCCGGCTGCGACTGGCTCGGGAAAAGATGAGCAGTTGGCTGCTCGACCGAGGCATTTTTAACCCGCACGAACCCGATGACTGACGTACGGCGATTTTCGCGACATACCAGATCTCGACGTGCTGCCGACTTCTGATTGGCGGTCGGCTCGCCAGGCAATTTCAAAACGCAACAATCCGAATCCCGAGTTCACCGTTAGCGGCGGCCACCGCTGAAAACCGGAGCCCAGACATGACATACTTCAGCCGGCTGACTGACATCGTCACCTGCAACCTGACCAAGCTGCTTGCCGAAGCCGACGATCCGGCAGCCGCTCTGCAGGAAATCATCGCCGAGATGGATGCCGGGATGGCCGGGGCTCGGCGCAGCATGCAGACGGCTCAGCGCAACGAAGATCGCATTCGCGGCGAGGTCGAAGAACACTCCGGCCAGATCACGCTCTGGTCTGACAAGGCGAAGGAGCACCTGGTCGCCGGTTCCGAAGATCAGGCGCGGCTGGCGCTGGTTCGAAAGCGAGAAGTTGAAGATCTTGTCGCCGGGCTGGAGCAGCAACTTCTGGCTGCTGAGCAGACTCGCGAACATCTGGCGACGACGTTCCGGGCGCTTGAGGCACGACTCGCAGAAGCTCGACGGCGTCAGCAAGGCGGCGCTGATGGAGAGGAATCTGCCGGCGGCACTTCCGCCACTGGGCCAGATTCTGCCGCCTCGTCAGAAATCGAAGACGAACTCGCCGCGCTGAAGCGCGAACTCGGCCAGAGTTAAGGAATGTGTCCGAATAACTTCCCGCTGGGAACCCGACGCGTGGGTTTCGAAGTTGCACCGTGAAGTTGCACCGTATCAAGTCGCGAAGCGACGGTAGCACATAGCTGCGGGCGTCAGCCCGCAGATCCGGGACGAAAACATGAAACCGAGCCGCGAAGCGGCGGCAGCAAAATCACGCTGCCATGTGCTGCCGCCGCTTCGCGGCTCACATGTTCAACTCAAACCCTTTCCGTGGGTTGACACCCACGGCTATGTGCTGTCGCCGCTTCGCGGCTGAGGTGTGCAACTTCAAAATACGCAAGCGAAGGGATTGTCTGACAATTCAGTCCCCCTCGCTGACGCGTCGAGTTACCTCAGGGACAGGCAAATCAGGAGATTGTTCCTGCCTACAGAAAATCACAGACTCGTTGAGCGACGCACTCTCCGGGGATCTCGTCGCGAGATTCTCGAGTCTTGCCCAACCTCAGCGACCGTAGCCGGGCTGAGGATTCTGTTGCGGCGCCGGCTGCGGCGCGGGCTGCTGTTCGGTCTTGCGTTCCCAACTCCAGGCGTGTGGAGCGGGAACGGGCGGTGCGTTTTGCTGCTCCGGAGTGACCGGCGTCTGACTTGCCTGAGGGGCTGGCTGCTGTTGAGCCGGCGGCGCAATCGGCTGAGGCGGCTGAAAGGTCGGCAGGTGTGGCCGCGGCGGTTGAGTAGCGGCCACAGCGGCTGCTGGTTGGTGTGAAAACCCGGCTGACGGTTGCTGCACTGGCTGGGGCTGTGCGGTGACTGGCGGTTGCTCGTTAGGAGTCGTGATCGGTTGCGAATGGTCGATCGTTTCTGCCCGGTAGATCCACTCCTGAATGCAGACCCACTCGTGCTCGCAGGACGAGCAGACGCAACTGCATCCGGCTCGAGCCGCCTGGAGTTTCGCAGCCAGTGTCAGATCAACCTTTGCCTCGCAGCCGGGACAAAGCGTGTAGAAATCTTTTCGCTGTCTCATGATTCTGGCCC
>Ga0316208_1000935_pt1 | contig 30685 bp, 23 predicted proteins | sample 3monopyrite_MG_FD_204944 | JGI IMG/M metagenome (GOLD analysis project Ga0316208, IMG submission 204944) | Microbial mat bacterial communities from mineral coupon in-situ incubated in ocean water Damariscotta River, Maine, United States -... | ecosystem: Environmental > Aquatic > Marine >... | reverse complement strand
AAAGACAGGTGCTTCCCTTGTGGGAACGCACCTGTTTCTTTTTTTGCATCAGGAATTCCCCACACGATGTATCCATCGGACTTTGAAGACGAACTTCGATTCCGCCGAATCTGGAACGCCGTCAAAATCGAGCGGCCAGTTCAGTATTCGCTGTTCACATTCGGACATTCCGACCTCGCCTACTACCTGGTTTGCGAAGGCGAGAACGATGGCGATCTGGTTTCAGTTCGCAAAGGCAGCGTTAAAGTTGACCGCCCGGTGATTCTGACTCCGGACAACATGGACCCGGAATTCCACAACTTCTTTGAGGACTCCGAATTCGGCAGCGTCGTCGACTTCATCCTCGCCCGCACGATGGCCTTCGGGAATCTACGACTCACGAACAGCACGCAGCAATCAAAACTCGTCAGCGACAGCGTCGAAGAGATCGTCGCCAAGCTGAATCGTCAGCTCGATGACGAGGAAGAAGAGCACGTTGCGATCCTCACCGCTCCTGCCGAGCTGGCCGGGGTTGCCATCATGAAGTACGCAACAGAGCGAATCGTCTCCAGCGCCCCCGACAACGTCCAGGAACTCCGCGAGCGAGGATTCCTGGATTAACCGCTGCCGGTTGATCAGCATCCAGAAAGCTCGTCCGAATGGAGTCGATCGGAATCTCAAACGGAGCACGTTCAATGTCAAAGCGAGTTTTGGTCGCCGGACTGTTTCATGAAACGCACACCTTTCTTGAATCGAGCATCCCGCTCAGCGATTTTCAGCAACGGCAGGGCGAGGAGATTTTCGAAGCTCGCGGCGACGGCTCGCCGCTCGCAGGATTTCTCAAAGTCGCGGACGAATCCGACTGGTCAGTCACCCCGATCATCGACCTTCGCGCGACACCCGGCGGCATCATCGAAGACGAAGTGTTTGACCATTTCTGGTTGAACTTTGAATCGGTCGGCGGGCCGTTGCTTGCTCAGGGCGAAGTCGACGGCATCTATCTCGTCCTGCACGGAGCGATGGTGACGCGATCGTTGCCTGACGCCGAAGGCGAGGTCATCTCAAGAATTCGCCAGCTGCCCGGCGCCGAGTCGGTTCCGATTTGCGGCATCCTCGACCTGCACGGCAACATCTCCCAACGAACGATCGAGCAGACTCAAGGTCTCATCGCCTACCGAAATAACCCGCATACCGACGCCTGCGAAACAGCCGAACGAGCCGCCCGTCTCCTCGATCGAATTCTCACGACAAAGCAGCAACCAGTTTCCGTTTGGGCTCAACCGCCAATCATGTGGCCGCCGACCGGCACGGGGACGGTCGACGATCCGATGCGAACACTTGAGTCGATGGCGCGAGAGGTCGAGGCAACGCACGAAGACATCGCCGCCGTCAACGTGATGGGCGGATTCTCCTTCGCCGACACGCCGGACACCGGAGTCACGTTCGCGGCTGTCACGTTCGGCGAATCGTCGACTGCTCGTGGAGAACTTCATCGACTGACCGATTGGGCGATCGAACATCAGGCCGACGGTAACAAAGTCGACCGCCCACTCGCTGACTGCCGAGACGAAATCCGTACCGACGTCGAAGCTGGTCGGACTCCGGTCGTCGTCGTGGAACCTGCTGACAACATCGGCGGCGGAGCCCCTGGAGACACGACCGAACTTCTTCAATTCCTGCTCGACGAACAGTTCACGAAGTCAGTCTGCGTGATCAACGATCCGGTTTCAGTATCAGAACTCGCAGCCCACCAACCGGGTGACCGCGTCGAACTGTCGATTGGCGCCCGTGATAGCTCATCGTTCTGCCAGCCGGTTGAATCGGAAGTCGAACTCGTTTCAGTCAGCGATGGAAAGTTCGACCTGGAAGATCCCAACAGCCATCTGGCGTCGATGTACGGAATTCATATCGACATGGGACCATGCGCTGTCGTGCGTAGCGGCGAGGTCTCGATTCTACTGACCTCAAGAAAAACCCCGCCCTTTGATCTCGGACAGCTCCGCAGCCAGGGAATCGGTCCCGAAGAGTGCAGCGTCATCGGCGTCAAAGCCGCCGTCGCACATCGCCGAGCCTACGATCCAATTAAAGGCGCAACTTACACCGTTGGAACTGCCGGACCCTGTTCGAGTGACGTCACCACATTCCCGTGGAAGCACGTCAGGCAGTCCGTCTATCTCCTGAATTGACTGTTCCGTTCAGCAACGAATTTCTAAACAGGAGAAAACAGAGGAATCAGAGTCAGGATTCGACCGTCGTCTCTGTTCCCTCTGCTGACTCCTGTTCAAACCAATCAAGAACAACGTGAGTCTCTCAAATGATTCGAATCGGCATTATCGGCTGCGGCCGAATCCTGGCAGCTCACTTAAAAGGTTACCGGCTGCTTCGCGAAGCGGGAGTTGACGATTTCCGCATCACCGCCTTGTGTGCAAGAAACATCGACGATGCTCACTCCTACGTTCAACGAGATCGCGGCCCGTCCCAGAGACCTGCGGTCAGCAATATTCCTGGAGACGCACTCGCTGTCGGCGATGAGTTTCTGTCGGACTTTCAGGACGACGTCGAAGTCGAAGTTTACGACGACTTTCGCGAGCTGATCACGTCAGGATCGGTCGACGCCGTCAACGATTACACACTTCACGGGCTCCACCACGTCATCGCCCAACTCGCTGCAGAAAACGGAAAGCACCTTCTGACCCAGAAGCCCATATCGGTGACCATCGCCGGCGCGAGAATGATGTGCGAAGCGTTCTATACTCACGACCTGACGCTTGGGGTTTTCGAGAACTGGCGGTTTCGCCCCGACTCGATTCGGATGGATACGCTGCTTCAAGCAGGAATTCTCGGGCAACCTCAGATCATCCACACCGGAGCGATCGGAGCGTGGTGGGCACCGAATCAGATTGTTGCGGAAACTCCCTGGCGGCACAGGACAGAACAGGCAGGCGGCATCACGCTCGATATGGGAGTCCACCAGTTTGACTTCGTCCGTGTCGCTGGCGGCGAAATCTTGTCGATCGACGGACGAACACACACGGTCGAGCCAGTTCGATACACCTTCGACGGCGCTGGCAACGTGACGAACGAAGTTCAGTGCGACGCTGACGACACTTACTTCGCTTCCTTTGAAACGACAAACGGCACGATCGGCAGCGTTCACGCGAGCTGGGCCGGGCACGCAGCACCGACGATCTGCGGACCAGGCCCGGTCGTCTACACCTCGAAAGGCCAACTTCGCGGCAACACATTCACCGATGACGCGGGTAAGCAATCATCGCTGGCAGAACTCTACGAAAAGCACACGCCCGTCGAGCAACGAAACTCAGAGATTCCGTTCGGCCTTGAAGACAGCTTTGCTCTGACACAGCTCGACTGGCTGAACGCCATTCGTGATAAGCGTGCTCCGATCGTCGATGGGCAGGAAGGTCTGCGGGATCTGGCATGCGCATGGGCCGTGCTTGAATCGTCTCGAGCCGGCCGCCGAGTCACGCTCGACGAAATCCTTTCAGGCAAAGTCGCTACCGTGCAACGCGAGATTGCTCCACACTTTGGCCTCGAATCTTGAAAGTGTGCCACTGGCTTCGCCAGTGCCATCGAACTTCCGTGATGCAAATATAATTTGCACTGGCAAAGCCAGTGGCACACGATCAATCGCCATCCATTACGCGTAACGGTGCCAATCCGTTCGTGAAGGAATCCGCGAATCATGAGTGACGCCGCGACCGCTCCGCTGCCGTACAAGATCGCCCGACTCCGAATCATGATGTTCATGGAGTACGCCTCGCGCGGAGTCTGGATACCGATTGCCGGTCGGTTCCTCTCAGCGAAAAAGGATCAGGGCGGACTTAACTTTACGGAAAATGAGATTGGATACACGCTGGGAGTCGCTCTGGCCATTGGGGCACTCTGCAGCCCGTTTATCGCGGCTTCGCTCGCCGACCGCAGGTTTGCCACGCAGAAGGTCATGGCGGTGCTGTTGATTCTGGGAGGCGTGACGCAGCTGGTGACCGGGTATCAGACATCGTTCGCCGCGTGGTTCGGTTTATCAATCGTCTATGCCATCCTGTTTGTTCCGACGATGTCGCTGAGCAATTCGCTCGCGATGTCTCACCTGGACGATCCGAAACAGCAGTATCCAGGAGTTCGTGTCTGGGGCACGATCGGCTGGATCGCCGTTTCATGGGTGTTCCCGATGATCTGGCTTCAGACGGAACTGAAATTCCAGTGGCTGCCACCATTCTTCACGGGCGTCGACGTGCCGATGAAAATGGAACGCATGATCGACTCGGTGAAAGTGGCCGGAATCATCGCGATCACGTACGGAGCATTCTGCTGGTATCTGCTGCCGAACACCGTGCCGAAAGCGAAAGCCAGGTCGCTGGCTTTGTGGTCAACGTTTCGAATCTACGGGCAAAGGTCGATGGCCATTCTGCTGATCTCGACCTTGATCGTCGGGACGGTACACACGCTCTACTTCGTTCAGGCTGGCAAGTTCCTCGCAGCGATCGGTCTGGGAGATGCCTACATCATGCCCGCCATGTCGATCGGTCAGTTCGCCGAAATCGGAGCGATGGCTGTGCTGGGCCTGCTGCTTCGTCGGATTGGTTTTCGCAACGTCATGCTCATTGGAGCCGGATGTTACGTCCTGCGATACCTGATCTTCGCACTCCATGCGTTCCTGCCCCTTTCGGTGATCGTCGCTTCGCAGGCTCTGCACGGACTCTGTTTCGCGTGCTTCTACGCGGCCGGATTCATCTATGTTGACCGCATGGCGCCAGCCGATGCGAAGCACTCGACCCAGACAATCTTTGGATTGATGTGCTTTGGAATTGGCCCGCTGGCTGGCGGAATGTTGACAGGATCGCTTGCCAAATGGTGCACGACTGACACCGTTTTGAACTACAGCCAGTTCTGGCTGGCGGCGGCGGCAATCGGCCTGGCCGGGTTCGCACTGTTGGCAGTGCAGTTCAGGGACGAATCGGCGGCCGATCCGGCGACCGAACCAGCTGCTGCTGATTGACAAGTTCACGGCGACCAGGAAAACGTCATGTACGACCTCTACTGGGGAGATCTTCATAACCACTGCTCGATCAGTTACGGACACGGCACGGTCGAGCAGGCGCTGATGCGGGCTCGACAGCAGCTCGATTTCTGCTCCGTTACCGGGCACGCCTTCTGGCCGGACATGCCGACCGACCGAGATGTCTATGCCGAGATCATCGATTACCACAATGAGGGCTTCGCGACACTCGCCCGCAACTGGAATCGGCTGATAGACCTGCAACGGCTCGGCACTGTCGACCGGGAATTCATCGCGTTTCCGAGTTACGAATGGCACTCCCTGGAGTACGGCGACCACAACGTCTACACCGCAACGTCCGACCTGCGGTTGCGCGACGCTGCTGACCTGCCGGCTTTGCGAAAGGTTGTCGCAGAAACTCAAGGCATGGCCATCCCACACCATATTGGTTACCGAGCCGGCTATCGCGGAATCAACTGGGACGAGTATCGCGAAGACGTCTCGCCGTTTGTCGAGATCTTCTCGCTGCATGGTTGCTCGCTGTCCGAAGATGCACCGTACCGGATGCTCCACGACATGGGGCCGCGAGACTGGAACAGCACGGCTGAAGCCGGCTGGGAACGCGGCTTTCGTTTCGGCATCGCTGGCGGCACAGATCATCACGCCGCCTACCCCGGCAGCCACGGCGACGGCCGCATGGGAGTGTTTGCCAAAGAGCTGACCCGCGAGTCAGTCTGGGAAGCATTTCTCGCACGTCGAGTTTTCGCCGCAACGGGCGACCGCATTGACGCTCGACTGTTTCTTAACGATGCGTGGATTGGCGACTCGGTTTCTGCTCCCGGCGAACGTCGCTTCAAGGCTACAGTGCACGGTTCCAGTTCGCTCGACCGAGTCGAGCTGCTTCGCAACGGCGAGGTCGTGCAACGATTTTTTCCGAATCGAGTCGAACCAAATCCGACCGGACATCGGTACCGGTTGAGACTGACCTGGGGCTGGGGACGAAATACTGTTCCCGTCGAATGGGCCGGGCGATTCACCATTGATCAGGGCTCGATCGTTTCAACCGAAACGTGCTTCTCTGGCCAGGCAGTCGTCGCACCGAAAGGCAGCAGCGTTACGGAGGTGCTGGACGAAGTAGACCTTCCGCACGAACTTCTGAACGGGACCGTGCAATCGTTCGAATGGCGCAGCATCACGCAGGGCAACCGCACGATGCGGCACGAAACAACTCAAGCGATCTCTCTGGAAGTCGACGCGCCACTTTCGGCTCGCGTGACCGTCGAAGTGAACGGACAGCGCTACGAGCATTCGCTGGCCGAGTTACTGCGGAAAGGCAATTCGCACTTTCTGCGAGGCTGGCTCAGCGAAGCTATTTGCATCGGTCCGCTGGTGCCGATCGAAGAGTGTTCGGTCGAGGCCGAATGGACCGACACTCCACATTCGGACGTCGACGTTTACCGACTCCAGGCCGCTCAGCACAACGGGCAGTGGGCATGGCTGAGCCCGATCTGGGCGGAGCGGTGATTGCGAGGATCTGATTTGATTCCGTAGGTCAGGCTCTGCCTGACGGAGTAGCTACTACCGTCAGAGCATTCTTTTTCGACGAATTTCTCAACCACGAAAGACAGAGAATACACGAAAATTCAGTCGGACCTTTTCGTGTGTTTTGTGTATTTCGTGGTTCAATTTATTGCGATCGTCATTGTCTGAGCAGACAAGAAACACTTCGTCAGGCAAAGCCTGACCTACGCAACGCCGCAGGCTTCAATTCAAACTGAAGCCGGGTGGAAATTCGCGTCCGGCCGGTTCGAACGTTCCTCGAAATTGCAGCTTGAGCATTTCCAGAACGATATCGCTGCGCTGATCGACATCCGCCTGAGCGAGCAATCGCTGGGCATTCTCCGGCGGCAGTTTGAGCGAGTGGGCAATCACGTCGCACAGTTCGCCAAGTTGAATACCGGATCCCAGGGCGTGGATTAGATCCGCTTCCATGCCGAGCTTCGGGTAGGCCTTGCGGAACCAGTCGACCAGTTCTTCCTGACGGCGTTCGCGATCGATGATCGGCGTCTGCGGATAAACATCCTGGACCAGTTCCAGCATTCCGAGACGGTAGGGCAAATCGGTTTCCAGTTCGGTCACCAGCTTCGCTCGCCGAAGCCCCTGGAGCATCAGGTAGTGACGCCCGTCTTCCAACTGCTCGTTCGAGATCACTTTGCCGAGACAAACCGTGTCGTGAATCGCGCAATCTTTCGATTCGTAGCGATCTTCCCAGCCGTCCTTGAGCAATCCCATCGCCAGATAGCGGTCGCCCTTCAAAATGTCTTCGGCCATGCATCGATAACGCGGTTCGAAGATGTGCAGCGGCAGCATCACATTGGGAAAAAGTGTCGCGTTGGGCAGTGGGAAAATCGCGGCCCGCCCTGTGAAATCGACCGTTGCATTATTGAGGTCCGCTGGCGTCATTCGTATTAGCCCTGCTCAGCCAGATAGATCGTTGGAATACGATCGTCCTGAAGTTCGACTCCGTCCGGATAAGTCGTGCCTGCGTCCAGCAGTTCCTGAAAACTATGTTGCAGATCGATTCTGAACCGCTCCAGGTCCATCGCCATGTACGGCGACGGGTAAAGGTCCAGTTTCTCCCGCGCCGAGTTGTACATCTTGCGGGCGCCGCCGAGGTTACCGTTTCCAAAATGGAAGAGTGCAACCGCAGCCTGGATCAATCCTTGAATGTACTTTCTTTCTTCACCCTGAATCTCAGTCCAGAGCTCTTCCAACTCGTCGTGACAATCGAAAAACTCGCCTTCGTTAAAAAGCCAGATCCCTTTGAGATACAGTTCCGGTAGCTCGTCCATCCGTGAAGTCCTTTGTTCCATACTGCCGGTGGTTCCGTACTGCCGGTGGTTCCGTACCACGAGTGCGTTGCGACGAACCAACTCGGACCTATCATCCGCGATTGAGTCGTCGAATGGCGGTCTCAGCCCGATTCACCGAGCCGGCTGACTGATCACCAATTCATCAGCCAGCGATTCTAGAACGTTTGGATTCAGTTTCTCTACCGGAAACGCATTGGATTTGTGCAAACGCTATGACAGGACTCGATCAATCGGAACTTGCTGACAAAAAGAAACAAGCTCGGCGCGTCGTCCGAGTCCTCAAGAAGACCTACCCCGTGGCCGAGTGCGCACTGACTCACAACTCAGCCTATCAGCTGCTCACTGCGACGATTCTTTCAGCACAGTGCACTGACGAAAGAGTCAACTCAGTCACTCCTGTCCTGTTTGACAAGTACCCAAACGCGGAAGACCTGGCGAAGTCGACGCAGAAGGCCGTCGAGAAAATCATTCACCCGCTCGGCTTCTTTCGAGCGAAGTCCGAAAACATCCGCGGCATGGCGAAGAAGCTGGTCGACGAGTTCGACGGCGAGTTGCCTCGAACGCTGGAAGAAATGACGTCCCTGCCCGGCGTTGGACGAAAGACAGCGAACGTCGTGCTCGGAACGTGGTACGGAATCGCCAGCGGGGTCGTCGTCGATACTCACGTCAAACGAATCAGCAAACTGCTCGGCCTGACCGATTCGATCAACCCGGAGATCGCCGAGCGACAACTGAAAGCCGTGCTGCCCAAGACCGAATGGATTCAGTACTCACACCGCCTGATCCACCACGGCCGCCAAATCTGCATCGCCCGCCGCCCGAAATGCATCGAATGCCCACTGCTGAGAATGTGTCCGAGAGAAGGGCTGCCTCCACTCGAATAACCTCGCGATTTCTCAGTCGAACGATCTGGAAACGGTCGGATCGCCCGTGACGTCATTCATTCCTGGAGAGATGTGAATTGGGGATGGTTGGGATCTAAATGGACTTGCCCGTCAGCTTGGCGCCAGGCCTCGATATTCCACGCGCCAATGGTGACGTTCAGGCCAGCACGCATTGTCGGCCACAGTTTGGAAGTCGATTTCAGGACTCCGGTGAACTGGCAGTGTCCGTATGATTCATGGCGGGCATCGTGAACCTCGATCCAAATCGTTTCCCCCAGATGAGGGCTTCCAAACTTGCACTGCACTTCCAGGCCCTCGTGTGCGTCTGCCGATTTGGACATCACCAACTCACGTAGAGTTTGCGTGAACTCGCCGGATAACTGCACCTTGTTCGCCCGATCAGTTTTTAGACGGACATACGGAAACTGAGCCGGTGGCAGGTAATCAGTGCGAAACCAGTGATTCAATTCGGCCGAGTCAAACGGAGCAAACCTGAACTTCCAATTGCTCGACACGATTGCACCGTTCGCGCCTGCCGCCAATCGCTGAGCCAGCTTGCGAAAAAGAGGAAAGTCATGATTTTCGTGTCTGCTCAGGCCGCCCCTGCTGATCACAAGCCTGCCACGATTCTCTGCAATGAATGAGGCGACCTGAGGGGCGTGATGCTCCACTTCCCAGTCGTAATCTTTGCTGTCAATGGTGACGAGTTGGATGTAGTAATCCCGTAGTCGTACCACGAACGCCGATCTCACATTCGCCCCCATCGAGTTGAACGTCTCGACGACCGCTCGTTCATCGGGAGTAATTTCTTTCAGGATCTGTGAAATAGCATTGGCTTCAAGCACTGGCGTCTTGTCAAAGAGAAACACCGCTTTGTCGAGGTCATTGATGTAGCTAAGTTCGACCGGAATTTGTTCGCGGAAGTCGCCAAACTCTTCGCCAAGAATAAACTCGCTGGTTTGTGGATGCTGATAAAGGTCATGCAATGACCCGTTCTGCTCGAAGGCTTCAAATGCCAATCGTCGAGTCGCAGCGACGTCTTTTCTGGCTGCAGCCACAATCGCCAGAGGAATGGGATCCTGCTCCTCTTTGAAAGACTGCTGTGCTACACGTTTCGCCTCAGCATACTGCTTCAGATGCAGCAGGCATGCCAGTCGCCGCTTATGCACCCGAGAGAGTTGCCAATCTGAGATTTCATGACCGATGTCGTCTTTCGCCAGCTTCAATGCCGTCTCACATGATTTGGCGCAGGCCTGGTAGTCGCTTTGGAACCATTCGATCTCTGACAACCATTGTGGAACCTGCGGATCCGTGGGAAGGATGCGTCGATGTTTGTCAGCCAGCTTCCGAAAGGTCGACCAGTCGCGTCGCATCATCAATTCTCTGGCGAGTATGCCGAAAACCTGCCGCTTGTCGGAATGGCCGTCGTAGTAACGATCCCATTGATCAGAATTCAAATACGCTGTTTGGAGAAGCCGATCGAACTCCCAACTCATGTGAGACTTTTGAGAGTCGTTCTGAATGAGATTGTTTGCGGCCAGGCCCGCGCTGATGGCGTCGTCCCAGCGCTGTTCATGGATTGCCAGTTGCCCTTGCAGATGCAGCAAGTCGACTTCGTTCACGCTGATCGAAGTGCCTGCCGTGATCAACGCTTCGACGTCAGTCCAGTGTCCATTTGCGGTTGTGGATGCTGCCAACGTGGAGAAATTCTCCGGCGAGTCGTTCAGCAATTTCACGACATCCAAACCAGCTTCAAGCTGCACGGAAACCAGCAACGATTGAATCGACGAGTCGAGATACTCGTCCTCTTCATCCGACTTTCTGTCTGGTGAATCCAGATAATTCTGCAACAGTTCGAGCGTTTCGGCCGACTTGTCAATTCGGTTCAAGGCTGCAGCTCGGTAGTAAACGGCCCAGCCGTTTTGGGGGTACTCGTTCAGGTACCGTCGCGTGATTTCCTGGTAATCCTCGCCGCTGAGGACGATGTCGCCCTCGTCCTCGCTGTAGATCAGGTAGTCGTAAGCATCATCCTTGACTGTAACTCGATCGAGCGCTTCCAGAACCCGCCCCATTCGATTCATCAGGTCGAGATAAGACGAGGCATACTGTTCCCGATCGTCGTCGTTCTGTTCCTGCTTCATGGCTGCTTCGTAGTGTTCAGCAGCCTGTTCGATATGACCGTCGATCCACAGAGACTGAGCCACCGCTGCTTCGGTGCGTCCGGAATCGGGTTCGCGCGAGCTGATAAAGTCGATCAGGAATGCTCTGCCTGATCGATCCTCGACCGAGCGATAGTTGACGAGTGAAATGGCCGTCGCGACCGGATCATCCGTTCGCTCAAGATAGGGTTCCAGCTCACGTTTCCGGTCGTCGGCGAAATGCTTCAACAGTGCTCCGAGAGCGTTGGCATTGTTTGCGTCAATTCGCAGAACCTTTTGCCAATCATGCATCGCTTCTTCTTGACGTTCCAGCCGCTCCAACAGTCTCGCTTTGCGCGAGCACAAATCGACGCCTGGACCAACGCATTCTTCGTACTGAATCGCGTTCTGCAAAGCGAACACGGGATCGTCATGCTCGGCGCAGTTCATCAATCCGAAAAATGCTCCCGGTGTCTGTTCCGGGTGACGGATCTTTTCGAAGCAAGCTCTCGCATTTTTGTAATCGTTCATCTGCTGCCAGCGATATGCAGTCAACAGATGGCAAAAGTCAACGAACTCGGTGACGACCGCTGTACTCTCGGCGAGCTTTAACTGTTTGGCGGCGGCAGCATAATCGCCTGCCTCAATCAGTCCATCGGCGTGCACGAGGTGGTCGCTCAGCGCGTAGTATGAATCGAGTCGGTTGGACTCGTGATACCGACAGTAAATGCCAACTTCTTCGGACTCAGCCATTCCAATGTCGAGCCGCGCCCAGTCGTACAGTTTCCACTGGCCATCTTTCGCCGGAGCCAGCCACAGTCGAACTTCAACCTCCTCGCCCGACTGAGGATCTACTACCCAAACGTACGCGACTCTGGTCAACGGGTCGTCGGAAACCCTGGCAAATCCAGCCAGAGTGATGCTTCCAGGCTCGATATCGTCGACCGCAAATTCAACCAGTTGACTGCGTAGCTGCACCTTGTCGACGTAGTTCCAGTCGGCCAGTCCGCCGGTTAATTCGACACGCTCGGCCATTCGCTTTAAGTCGACAATATCTGCGACAGCGGCGGGTGCGGGTGACTCCGAAAACTTTTCCAGGCGGGACAGGAACTCGATGATCTCATCGTGAACGGGTTGTTCGTCCGGCGGTAGATTCTTCAGCGGATCCTGAGAATCAAACTCGCTGAAGATGCGGTTCGACTCAGAGTTAAGCGTTGCTTGCGATCGACGTCCGGCGACAGTAACTCCGGCAAGCCGATCGAACGCGACGTACGCAATCATGCCGATCGCTGAAAGAGAGACAACGCACCCGATCACGATCGCCCCAATCAAGGCTGGCGAGATTTTCTTCTTCTGCTCAGAACGCAGCGGCCGGTCCCACGAAGCTGGCGGTCGCTGAGGCGATTTTCGCCGGTTGCCACTGTCATCATCTTCATCGTCCAGCCAGATGTCATCGTCCATCAATCAGTTCTCCAGGCAGCCGCTTGCGACAAAGGCGCAGTTAAGAATCTCAACGACAGGTTCGGACGCTGCCGGGCACGTGTGAGTGCACGCGTGCCTTGCATTCGTATGTCGACTGTAGTCTCGGAAGAAGAACTTTGTAACTGATTCCAGCTCGGTCTGAAGGCATGATTCGCCTGGTGATCTCCTGCCTGAAGTGTCGCTCTGGGTGCCGGGTTTCAAGATCGGACGGCTGCGGCTGAACTGCCTCCATATTGAGGATTAACGGAGCTGGGATTGTCCGCACGGCAACTCTGTTTGTGGACGAGGTTTCTATCAACGAAGAGTTCGCCGAACTACTGTCGAACCCGGATTCGATAGTGAATCTGGAAACGAGTGCCGTCGTTTGTTCGAAGGGTTGCCTCGTTCTCCAGGCGAGCGTAGGCGAATGGTTTTTCGTCCGCCGGGTTGTTTGGAACGGGGAGGCCGAGATCACTCAATGACTCCGGAAGTTTGCCGTTGTTTGCGATAGCGTAGGCGCGGAGAGCCTCGATGATTCGCAGGCTGGCGATGCGTCGTTGCAGTCGTGCTCGAACGCCGCACGCCTGGTTAATTCCTGGTAACAGCAAAGCGATCAGTGGCAGGCCCTCTCCGGTCTCTTTTAACTTCTCGTAGTTCGCTGCCCAGGCATTGAAGCCGGCCTGTGCCTTGTCGAATGGCAGGAACGAGTGGATGAACATGCCGTCTCGCAGGCGGGTGAAGAGAATGCGTTCTCGAATCATCACGGCCTGAGTCGGCACCATTGCCTGAACGACTTTGTCGGAATATTCCCCTTCGTTCTTCACGAACGAGCGAACGTTTTTCATGGCCGTGTCATCTTTTAATGTGCCGACAAGCCGTTTTCGCAGTTCGAATTCCGGACCGGTCGTCCCGGTACTGTCGCCGGCCAGTTCGTCGAATCTGGTCAGGAAGTTTTCGAAGTCGATGCGGCTGGCGTCGCCGGTCACCGTGTCGGCTCTGACGAGTTCCGGAAAAACTATCAGACTGGAGATGGTCTCGAACTCCAGAGATCGCTGCATGTCGATGAACGGTCGAGGCAACGCTGTCAGCGACCAGTAAAGGTTTGGAGACTGTTCGGACTGCGCGAGTTCCAGAACGCGTTCGGCCGTTAATTGAGTCACCGCGACGCCGACCAGTGCATTGATCATGAAAGGGGCGTCAGCGATGTGGCGACCCATCGCAAATCCGGTCTGCAGACTGTCAATCGCAGCGTCGATGCGTCCATCGTGAATCTCGATTCGAATCCGCACCGCCAGGACTCGTGAGAGATCGCGCAATGCCTGCATTTCGGGAAGCAATACGTAGTAAAGCTGCGTGCCGCTTTCTTCGATTGGCAGTTGCCATTCGCACTGTCGCCGCCGCGCGGCATGCCTCAGTTCGCCGAGTGCGTTGTCGAAAACGGCGACGTCCTTCCGAGCTTCTTCGATCGGAAAGTCTTTAATCGGTGAGTCAAGGTACTGCTTCAGCTTCTTGCGAAACTCGGACAGTTCCGTTTTCAGATTGGCCGACATCGTTGCTGCCCGCAGATAAAGCAGGGCGGCATTTCCTTGCGTCGTCTCCAGCCGAGGCGGAAGTAACGGATTCTCAAGTGCTGCTTTGGGCACTGCCGCCGGATTGATTTCGACTGTGACCTCTTTCGATTCATCCTGCGCGGCGGCCATCTGGCCGACGAGCATCGAAACAACGACAACGGAATTCCATAGAACGAGATTCTTCATGATGGTTCCTTTAACGTGTAAGACATTCGTAGTGTGCGTCTTGTCGTACCACGGGATTGGGCGGAAAGGTGATGACGACAGGCGATCAGTCGGCTCTCCTTTGCCTCCGGCTTCAGCCGGTGGTGTAAAGTTCATGGTTGAACTGATGAGCCGGCTTTAGCCGGACTTCTCGTCACGGATTTACCTTCTGGCTGAAGCGGCACTGAAAGTCCGGCTAAAGCCGGCTGAACGCTGACGCCTTTGCATGACCACCAGCTGAAGCTGGTGGCAAAACACTGCAGGCTGGATTCAATACTCAAGGATTCGTAGCAGGAAATTTGACGGCCAGATGTTTTCCACTTCGTTCCGTGCTTTCCGTGGTTTGTTCAATTCATCCCGGCTTAGTCAGGCTGCATATCTTGGACGTTTCGCGTCCGATCGGCATGTCCGTAAATTCTCAGCCGCTAATTGCGGGAAGAGTTGTTAACTGCCCAGCAACTCACGCAGCAGTTCCTGTCGCGTCGACCGACTGTCAGCGGGAACGTCGGCTTCGTCTCCAACGGAAGAAAACGCCGCATCAACTCCCTGAGCCAGCGCGACTCGTCGCAGCTGAAGCAGTTTGGACCGGCGAGTCGGGGTTGTTTGCTGATTCACCTGGAGAATGTCCATCGCCGGACCGGGCGTCGGCATGTCGCTGGCGTCGGTTGGCGTTTCGTGTTCAGGAGTTGTGGAGTTGCCGCGAGGCGAGATGTCATCCGCAATCTGCGTATTGTCATCCGGCCAGAAGACAAACGACTGGCCAACCAGCATCAAAGCCAGGACCGTCGAAACGCCTTTCCAGAATCGGTTGAGTGAGGCTGACCGATGGTTGGCCGATCGACGTCCGGCTTCAAACAGAAGTTCGTCGCGATTCACGTTGCCGTCGGCTGACAATCCTTTCAGCGAGGATTCCAGATCAAGCAAGTCAGAATTCATCGAGACTTCGTTCAATCGATCTTTGGACATGTCGCCCCCAGTTTTTCTCGAAGCAACTCCAACCCCTCGACGTATCGTCGATGAGCCGTGCTGCTGGATGTGCCGAGTAATTCGCCAATCTGCTCGAACGAAAGCTCGCCCCAGATGCGAGCGGTAATAATTTCGCGAAGGTCTGCGTCGAGTTCTTTCAGAGAGTCTGTCACCGTCGCCGCGTCGAGCTGACTGTCGAGGTTGACGGTCAGCCATTGTTCGTTGCCTGAAAATTCAAGATGTCGATTTTTCCTGCGTCGCGAAGAGCGGACTCGGTCAAGAGCCCGATTTCTGACGACACGAAACAACCACGCCGGCACATTCTCCGGCGAAGCAGGTTGCTCGATGAATTCAAGAAACGCTTCCTGCACGACATCTTCCGGCTCGGCGCAAATCTGCCGGGCGTAGAGCACTAACGCCGGCCCATGCCGATCAACAAGCTCAGCCAGAAGCCGAGCAGAATCTTCCGGCGATTGGTTACTACTACGATTCACAATTGAATGACGTCGTCGACGCTTTCTCATCCCACGATTATTTCAGAATGTGAGCAGAAATTCTCCGACGAATTACGACACGTCTTGCAGCGGAACGGCTTGTCGTACTATAGCGCTGTTGAGTTTTCCTCTGTTTTCGTTCTGAAATCGATCAATTTTCTGTTTCCCGGCCGATCGGGTTCTGGAGCTGTTTATGTTTGGTTTGTTCTCGCCGCGATGTCCGTTGGAAATTGGGATCAAAGCCTGGATCGAGCGACGGTTTCGCGATCTGGCGGCGGGGATTGGCGCGGAACGAGTTCGCAAGGCGAAGATCCTGACGCCGGGAGACGCGGACGTGCCGCAGATCGGTTCGGGGAGTGAGCAGGATCTGGCGGCGATGTTCGCTCAGGTCTGCTACCTGATGGATCTTTCGTACGAGGACTTTGTCCTGCAAACGACCGAGGATGCCAACCTGGGCGGAGCATCCGGAGTCTACATTGGTCCGAAGGCTCCGGAAGAACGACCGAGGATTGTTATCGCTCAGTCGCTGCCGCAGGATCCGGATCGGTTGCTGGCGACGTCGGCTTACCTGGTTGGCCATGAAGTCATTCGGCAGAAGTTTCCCGAGATCGCGAGGTCGCAGGACGTTTCCTGGGCGATTGATCTCGTTGCGGCCTGTTATGGACTCGGAGTGTTTGCTGCGAATTCTTTACGGCGTGGCGGAGTCCCAGGTTGCGGGTCCGGAGGTTGCAGTAGTTGCGGACCGGACGAAACGGCGACGAAGGGAGTGCTCACGCCGACGAATTACGGACATGTGCTGGCGTTGCTGGCCTGGGTTCGCAACGAAGAAAGTCCGGAGTGGGCGGAAGCGGTCAGTGGCGAAGTTGGCCACACGATGAAGGCCAGCTTGAAGTATCTGGCAAAGTCGGACGACTGCGCGTTTAACAAAGATGACTTCGGTCGGGTTCTTGAGAATCGATCGGTAAATGACTTCAGAGCCATTCTGAATTCTCCATTGAAGACTCAGCATTTCGAGGCTCTCCGCGAACTCGTTCGTCAGTCCGCAGCGGCTGAAGAACTGGCCACCGACATCGAGCCGTTCCTTCGTCATCGTGCGACCAGTGTACGTCGCCAGGCGGCTGCCGCCTTGAGTTCCGTTCCGAAGCTGACGTCTGACACTTTCCTGGAAATGCTGCGTCTGATGGATGATTCGGAAGGGGCTGTTCGAGGTGCTTTGACCTACGCACTTCGTCCGGGCTGCGGCGAAGAGCAGTTGGCTCTGGAAGCATTGATGAAGCTGATCAACGATCCGCATCTGACGACAGCCGGGCAGGCGGCCGGGGCTCTTTTGCAGTTTGATGATCTTCCGAGCGGATCGCTCGATGCGGGTCTCAAGCTGCTGCGCCGAGGCGTCGCCAAGCTGAATGACGACGTCGTAGCAGTCGCCTTGGACCTTTTGAAGCTGTTGACGGACGATGTTGAATCGCTCGTCGCCGCGAAGTTCAACGACGACGACGATGTGCTGCACATGGTCAACGGTCATCTGCATCCGGAAGCCGAATCGGATGAGTCGCTCAGCCTTCCGATGGCTGTGCCGCCTTCGGTATAGAGGCTCTCGTCGGAGGCCGGAATATCGAATATCGAACAAGGAATTTCGAAGGACGAAGGAACGAATTCCTGCACTTCAAATTTCGACATTCCTTGTTCGATATTGGATATTCGAAAGTGGTCCTTGAGTTGTCGTTTACTCGTCTCGCGTCGCCGTGCTCCGCCTTGTCATGCAGCTTTTCTACTGGGGACGACGGTTTCGGAGTTCGTTGACGCGGCTTTTGAGCATCGAGTCTCAAAAGTCAGTGCGACGTTGAGCGTTGCCATGCGCATGAGCCGGCCCGCGATCATGGCCATGGCCGCGCCCGACAGCCCGTATGACGGAATCAGAAGCCAGCATCCCAGGGCAGACGTTACGACGGAGAGTCCGCAGGCCGGAGCCAAAGGAGCGATTCGGCGAGCCGCGACCAGCGACATGTCGACGATTCCGTTTTGAAGATCGAGGGCGACGGAAACTACGACCAGCGTTAGCAAAGTCTGATAGGCGAGCGCGTCCGGCCGAACAAGTGCCAGAAGCGGGCCACCGGCGACGACTGTAAAACCGACGCCCGCGACGCCGAGTACCAGGTAAAGTAGTTGCAGGCGTCTGACAAAACTGACGAACGGCCGAGGTTCGCCGGCAGTTGCAAGTCGTCCCAGTTTTGCCGACACCGATTGGTTCAGCGCTTTTCCAACCATGGACGCGGAACCGGCTCCCGAAGCGATCGGGCCAAAGACTCCGACGGCGCTCAGGCCTCCCATGCTGGGAAAGCTCACGATGTACCGCGTCACGTGAGTGTCCAGCGAAACCAGCATGACTTTGAAAGCAAGCGGCAGGCTGCGAAGCGTCAACTTCGTTAGCCGGGCGGGTTCGACTGTGCGCAAACTTGCCAGCGAAATGGTCTCGGTGCCGTGTTCGTGAGCGAGTTGGCGACCGAGTGGGAAATCGTAGAAAGTCAGCACGAGACATCGCGCGGCGGCTTCGGCAAAGACTGACATGACGAGGCTGCCTGTTGCGACAAACGTTGTTCCAAGAACGAGCGTCGAGAGAAAGCCTTTGAGGACGATCGAGTGAGCCACGCGGTCCATTCGTTCTGACTTCTGCATCAGTCCGTTGAACGTGTCGCTGATCAGCAGAAAAAATCGCCCCACTCCGACACCAGCAATCACAGCCAGTGTGTCAGCACGGTGCCCCCAGGCGAAAGCAATGAGCAGAACGGCCGCGAGGGCAAAGCATCCGCAGATCAGGCGAAGACTCAGGTACTCGATGAACCGAACTTCGCCGCTACTATCGGTGGCCTGGAGCGTCCGCAAGTCCAGCCCGGCGAACATGAACACCGGCGCTGAAATGGCGAGCGCGATGATGTACTGCCCGGTCGTCGCGTCGCCCGCCTTGTCCCACAGCAACGCCATCAGTCCAAGCTGGCAAACGGCGACGAGGCCGTTTCCCAGAAACGTCCACGCAAAATTCACCTTCAACGAAAGGGGCGACAGCCGACGAGGCGGTGTCTCGGAAGGTGGATGCGTCGATGAATCGGTCATGTGCACACTGAATAGTTTCGTCGTTAAAACTTTAAGACGTTTGAAATCGCAGAGACTGCGGAGTGAACGACGCGGAGTTCGCAGAGAATCTCCCACTCTTGGCCTCTGCGTTTCTTACCTCTCCGTCCTCTGCGATTAAAATCGTCAGTGCACTCCGGCTTCCTGGCAGCGCAAGGCCGAGGCGTTATAGTGCTGCTGCGTTTTGCGTCACAAGATCAGATGTGGCCACGCTTTGCCGTCGATTGAAGTCAGGAGTTGCAACGTGATCCGGATTCGCTCAGCGTCGATGTTTCTACTGCCCATTGTGATGTTTGCCGTCTTCGTGCGGCCGTCGTTTGCCGCAGACGATCGCCCGAACATTCTCGTTATTTACACGGACGATCATTCGCATCGCTCCGTGAGTTGCTATCCGGAAGCCTGGAAATGGGTCAACACTCCGAACATCGATCGGCTGGCCGCTCGCGGAGTCCGCTTTGCTCACGCCTTCGTCGGAACGTGGTGCATGCCGAGCCGTGCGACGCTGCTGACGGGGCATCATCAGTTCGGCGTCGAATCGATGCGGATGGAAGGCGAATACCCAGGTAGCACATACGATCCTGAAAAGGCCCGCTTCTGGCCGAAAACGTTTCGCGAGAACGGTTACACAACGTGCCAGCTCGGCAAGTGGCACACGGGGACGGACACCGGAGCGAATCGTGATTGGGACTTTCAGAAGGTCTGGAACCGGCCTCGCTACCCGGAGAACTCAGGGCACTACTTCTATGACCAGTTGATCGAGACCAACGGCGGCGAGCCCGAGCTGGTCAAAGGATACTCGACGGACAACTACACCAACTGGGCAGAAGATTTCATTCGCGGCGAGAACCGTGACGCTGACAAACCCTGGTACCTGTGGGTTTGCTACGGAGCCGTGCATGGTCCGTTCACACCGCCGCACCGATATCGGGACGCGTATCCCGACGCGAAGGTTCCGACACCGAAGGACATCTTTCCACCGAGGCCTGGCAAACCGGCTTACATGCAGAAGATCGATTTCTGGGAGCTGGGTTCAGACGGTCAGCCGCAAATGAAGGGTGGCAAGTTTGGCGGCCGAACCGTGGCCAACGCAACGAGTATCCACGGCAACTCACTGAACGGTTGGGTGCGGCAGTATCACCAGGGAGTGCTCGCGCTGGACGATTCCGTCGGCCGGCTGGTGTCGGTTCTCGAAGAAACCGGCGAGTACGACAACACGCTCATCGTCTTCACATCGGACCAGGGATTCGCCTGGGGGCAGCACGGCTTCAAAACAAAGCTCGCCCCGTACGACGCCAACATCCGCTCGCCAATGATCGTCTCCATGCCGAGCAAGCTGCCGCAGGGCAAGGTTTGCGAGCACCCAGTTTCGGGCGTTGACCTGATTCCAACATTCTTCTCGTTCGCCCAAATGGAAATGCCGTGGAAGATGCACGGTCATGATCTGACGCCGCTGCTGAAGGATGCGAAGAGGGACTGGGATCACCCCTCGATGACAACCTTCACCGGTCGAGCGTACGGCTCGGACACGAACACAATTCCGACGGACAAAGAAATCTCCGAACTAAACGGAATTCCCTGGTACGTGATGATTCGCAAAGGCCAGTACAAGTACATCAGAACGCTCGTCGAAAATGAGATCGAAGAGCTGTACGACATCTCTGCTGACCCCGACGAATTGACGAACCTGGCTCTCGAAGCAAAACACCAGAAGACACTGAAGATGCTTCGAGCCGAAGCCGTCGCCGAGATGACGCGCACCGGCTGGAAGCTGGTCGACAACCTCCCGAGTGTCAGGAAGCTAGACTTCTGACGGCGGGAAGTCAGCAGTTTTCCACGTACTACGTTCCTGAATGGACGGGGCCACTTTCCGAAAACTGTCACCTCTCCCGCTTGCGGGAGAGGTCGGCCTCTCAGGGCTGGGTGAGGGTTTCCGTTTCTGACGATTGCTGCAATTCGAACTGAAATCAGTCGCCACAGTCCCCTCACCAGCGGCTGAGACCGCGACCTCTCCTCCACGGGGAGAGGTGACTTGCAAAGCTCATACCCGCGCTGTCCAACCAGAATGATCAACTTACGGAATCGGATATAGAATGATTCTTCGAAACCTTTTATTGACGCTGCTCGCTAGTCTATTTTCGTCGCAACTCTTATGCGCCGCTGAGAAGCCGAACATTGTCGTCATCATGGCCGACGATATGGGGTATGGAGATCTGTCGTGCTACGGTGCGACTCGAGTGAAGACTCCGAATATTGATCGGCTCGCGGCGGAAGGGCAGCGGTTTACGAGTGGGTATTGCTCGGCGTCGACCTGCACGCCGACTCGGTATTCGTTCCTGACGGGCAACTACGCGTTTAGGCGAAAGGGGACAGGGATCGCTCCGCCGAACAGTCCGGCGATTATTCAGCCAGGCACGGAGACGATTGCGTCGCTGTTGCAGAGCGTTGGGTACAAAACGGCCGTCATCGGGAAGTGGCACTTGGGACTCGGTGGGCCAGACGGACCGAACTGGAACGGCGAACTGAAACCGGGACCACGCGAGATCGGTTTTGGATTCAACTTTCTGTTGCCGACGACGAACGACCGAGTGCCTCAGGTCTACGTTCAGAATTATCGAGTGCTGAATCTCGATCCGAAGGATCCGTTGTGGGTTGGGAGGAAGAAGCCGAGCGGTGATCATCCCACGGGGATCACTCATCGCGACACTCTGAAGATGGACTGGTCTCACGGCCACAATTCGACGATTCACAACGGCATCAGCCGGATCGGGTTTTACACGGGTGGCCATGCTGCTCGGTTTCGCGATGAAGATCTTGCCGACGAATGGGTCAATCAGTCAAACAAGTGGATCGAGTCGAACAAAGACAACCCGTTCTTCCTCTTTTTCTCTTCGCACGATCTGCACGTTCCTCGGATCCCGCACGAGCGATTTCAGGGCAAGTCGCCACTTGGATATCGAGGCGATTCAATCGTGCAGCTCGACTGGTGTGTCGGTGAGTTGATGAAAACTCTGGATCGACTGAAGCTGGCCGAGAATACGCTGGTCGTCTTCTGCTCGGACAACGGTCCAGTGATGGATGATGGTTACAAAGACGGAGCGCTTGAAAAAAACGGCAACCACCGAGCGGCCGGACCGTACAGCGGAGGGAAGTACAGCGTTCTGGAAGGTGGAACTCGGACTCCGTTCATCACACGCTGGAAGGGACGAGTGCCAGCTGGCGAATCGGACAAACTCGTCTGCACAATCGACATGGCAGCGAGTTTCGCAGCCATGACCGGCGGCAATCTGAAGGAGGACGCCTGCATCGACAGCTTTAACGTTCTTGACGCATTGCTCGGTGAAAAGGCTGCCAACGGTCGAGATCACCTCGTCCAGCAGGATAACGGTCGAGGCAACAACTACGGGCTGCGAGTTGGTAACTGGAAACTTCAACGACACGATTCAAAGCAGGCTCGAAACGTCAAAGTCGAGACGCCGCTGGCAAACAAAAAGGTCACGCGATATCGACTGTTCGATCTGAGCAACGACCCTGGCGAAAAGAAGAACGTCATCGACGCACACCCGGAAGTGGCAAAGCGGCTGATTGCTCAACTTGAAAAAGTGATTTCCGATGGTCGCAGTCGAAACTGAGCGATGACCTTTGTCTTGCCAATCAGGAATGTGTCGGCAGCCATTGCCAGGTTTAAGAAGGCCCAACTCGGCATAGCTGAAGCCAGGCAACGGATCACGCAAAGACGCCAAGGCGCAAAGTTTTCCAGTCTGTTCTTTGCGTCTTGGCGCCATTGTGTGAGATTTGAACTGGCTCGCACGGCGCGAATGCCTCTCGACTGAAGAATCCTGACCAGTTGACGGAGCAAATCATGATGCGAACAAATCCGCGATACCGGGTTCAGCGTTTAGTGTGCTGCGTCCTGTGGTTCTTTCTGCTGCCCGCCGCGTTTGGTGCAGATTCGGCAAATGCCGATGGCAGTCGAGCGAGCGGTGTACTCGGCGAGAAAACGGCGTGGGCAACGCCGTGGTATGTCGTTGAGGGGAGGGAATCGGGGCCGGTCGTTTTTCTGACGGGTGGCGTCCATGGGAACGAACCCGCCGGAAGTCATGCTGCCGAGCAGATTCGGCACTGGCCAATTCGCCGAGGCCGGCTGATCGTCGTTCCGAAGGTCAACACGCTTGGTCTTGCCGCAAAGACTCGGTGGTTCCCTCCGTTAAATGAGGACACGGCACAGCGGGACCTGAATCGGAATTTCCCGACGTCCAATCGCGAGTTTCCGCAAAGTCCCGTGGCTGAGGCTCTGTGGGAACTGGTCGAATCGCAGAAGCCGGACTTCGTGATCGATCTTCACGAAGGCTTCGATTTTCATCGAAGCAACTCGAAGTCGGTCGGTTCGAGCATCATCTTTTCGAAGACCGACAAGCGGATGGTTCTTGCCGAGAAGATGGTGGCCACAGTCAACGCAACGGTTGAAGATCAGAGTCGCAAGTTCGATTTACTCTCCCGCTCCGGCGCCGCCAAAGGCAGCCTCGTTCGAGCCTGTACTGACCGACTGAAGATTGACTCGTTCCTTCTGGAGACGACTTACAAAGATCAGCCGCTCTCGCTGCGTGCGCGACAGCATCGCCGCATGGTGTCGACGCTTTTGCAGAACCTCGGCCTGATCGACCACGATTGTGTCGACGTTATCTTTGTTGAAAAAGCAAAGTAGGGTGGTTGCTTGCAACCACAAAGATTGCTGAGCAGCGCGTTCAGAAAATGGTGGTGGCGAGCAACCACCCTACGGATGCTGCTCCTTTTCTCCGCAGCTGCGCGATGCTACGGTTTCGTCTTCGATCAAAGTCTTACTCTCTGAGGATCATCATGAAGCGGAATTTGTCGCTGTGCCTGTTGTTTGGTTTTACGCTGGCGTTGCTGCCGAAGGCTGAAGCCGACGCCGCAAAGAAGCCGAACGTCCTTCTGATCTGCGTTGACGATCTGAGGCCGGAACTGGCGTGCTTTGGCAAGAGCTATATTAAGTCGCCGAATATCGATGCGCTGGCGGCTCGCGGGCGGGCGTTCAAACGGCATTACGTCCAGGCTCCGACGTGCGGAGCGTCCAGGTACGCACTCTTGACCGGCACCTATGGACCGTCGGGCAACGGTGCCTTGTTCGCTCGCGGTGCGCAGGTCGCGAAGGATTCGCAGTCATTTCCGCCGAGCTTTCCTGCGTGGTTCCGCCAGAACGGGTACACGACGGTTTCGGTCGGAAAAGTCTCTCACCATCCCGGCGGTCGCGGCGGTAAGGATTGGGATCAGGATTCGATTCCGGAGATGCCGCTGTCCTGGGATCGTCACTTGCTACCGGCCGGACCGTGGCAGCATCCTCGTGGAGTCATGCACGGACTGGCGAACGGAGAAATTCGCGTGAAGGCCGGCGAGATGGATCTTTTCCAGGCCGTCGAGGGGCCGGATTCGATTTACCCGGACGGATTGATCACGGATGAAGCGTTGAAGCAGCTCGACCAGCTCACGAAAGCCGATGACGACAAACCGTTCTTCCTGGCTGTCGGCATCATCCGCCCGCATTTGCCGTTCGGTGCTCCGAAGAAGTACCTCGATCTGTACGAAGGAGTAGAACTGCCGCCGATTCCTCACCCGACCAAACCGAAAGGCAAGACGACCTGGCATGGGTCCGGCGAGTTCATGAAGTACAACCGCTGGAAACGAAACCCGAACACCGATGCTGAATTCGCGACCGAAGTGCGGCGGCACTATGCCGCCTGTGTGTCTTATGCCGACGCTCAGGTCGGGCGGGTGATCGAACGATTGAAAGCAACTGGCGAAGCGGACAACACGATCGTTGTCCTGTGGGGTGATCACGGCTGGCATTTGGGGGAGCACGCCATCTGGGGCAAGCATGCGTTGTTTGAAGAGTCGCTGCGTTCGCCGTTGATCATCTCGTATCCGGACATGCCAAAGCCGGGCGCGCACTCCCGCTCGATTGTCGAGACGATTGACGTGTTTCCTTCCGTGTGCGAAATCGCCGGGGTTGCAAAGCCCGATTTCGTCGACGGCGTTTCTCTGCAATCACTGATCGACGACCCGACAACCGCGGGGCATTCAGCGATTGCTTATGCCAAGGCGCAAACCATTCGTACGGAAACGCACCGACTGATTGTGCACAAGGATGGTCGTTGCGAACTTTACGACCACGACACAGCCGAAGGAGAAACCCGCAACGTGGCTGCCGAGCATCCGGAAGTTGTGAAGGCTCTACTGTCGGAATTAAACGAGCGTTTGAACGTCGATTCGAAGCCGGCCTCAGCAAAAAAAAGTGCATCCGTTGATCAGGCAAAGCCACCTTTCAGGGTCTCGGTGACCACCCTCAACTTCCTGGGGCCAGGCCGGAGAGAGGGGCTTGATCTTTATCGGCCGTTTGATGACGGCGTCCGTCGTCGTCCGGCGGTGGTCATTGTCCACGGTGGGGGGTGGCACGGTGGTGACAAAGCTGCCGGCCGCGAGCAGAACATCGGCAACACGCTCGCCGCGGCTGGATACGTTTGTGCGAGCATCAACTACCGGTTGTCCGTGAAGAGCGACGACCTTCCGACTCGATTGAGAGACGTTTGGCCCCTCAACCTGCACGACTGCAAAACGGCCGTGAGGTTTCTTCGCCAGAACGCTGACAAGTACCGAATCGACGCCGACCACATTGGCGCGATCGGTGGTTCGGCAGGAGGTCACCTGGTGGCGATGATGGCTGTCACGGAATCATCGGACATGCTCGACCCATTCGGGCCGTACAGTAAACACTCGAGTCGCATCCAGGCCGTCGTTCCGATGTACGGCGTGCACGACGTTACCAGGCGGGCTCGTGCAAAAGGCAGCGAGCTTTCTGAGTCAGATGCCGAGCTCTGTCGCCAGGCGTCGCCGGTTTCCTACGTAACCTCTGACGATCCTCCGGCTCTGATTCTGCATGGCACAGAGGATGCGCTCGTCCCGGTTGAGCAGTCTCGGATTCTTCATGCGAGTCTCAAAGCTGCGTACGTGCCGACCGAGTTAATCGTCATCGAAGGGGCTCCACACAGTTTCCATCTTCAGCCAAAACAGCGAGACCTTCGTCACAAGGTCACTGCTTTTTTCGACAAGCACTTGAAGAACTGACAGCTTGCCGAGTCTGCGAGACTCTGACGGTTCACAGAGCTGCCACGGTGCGTCACGATGTTCGGTGCGCAGGTGCGTCGGATAAGGCATCGGTAGCTGGCCTCACTTACTGAAAACTCAACTTCGAAATTGTCGGCATAAGGAATCTCAGCATGTCTCAACAGTTGACTCGACGAGAATCATTGCAAACTGGGGCTGCCATCGGTGCCGGATTCTGGCTCGGCGGAAGTGCGAGCGGCCGGGCGGATGACTCACCGAACGAGAAGCTCAACGTCGCTTGTATCGGAATCGGCGGACGAGGTGCGGCGAATCTAGGTGGAGTCGCGAATCAGAACATCGTTGCGTTGTGTGACCTCGATGAGAGCCGTGCTGGAAAGGGGTTCGAGAAGCACCCCAAAGCGAAACGGTTTGTCGATTTCCGCCAGATGCTCGACAAGATGGAAGGTCAAATCGACGCCGTCGTCGTCAGCACTCCCGACCACACGCATTACCATGCCTCGATGATGGCGATGCGAATGGGCAAGCATCTGTATTGCGAAAAGCCGATGGCGCATTCCGTGTGGGAAATCCGCGAGATGACCAACATGGCAAAGAAGATGAAACTCGCCACGCAGCTGGGAGTGCAGCGGCACACCCTGCCGGTCATGCACCGCAGCGTTGAGCTGATTCAGGCCGGTGCCATTGGCAAGGTCAGCGAAGTTCACAGTTGGATTGGCGGCGACCGAGGTATGCCTGCTGCGGCGAAGAAGGGAGAGAAAGTTCCCGCAGATCTGAACTGGGATCTCTGGCTCGGTCCGGCTGCGGACCGGCCATACTCGTCGTCGTACTGTCCGTACAACTGGCGGTTCTGGTGGGACTTCGGAACGGGGGAGACCGGAAACTTCGGCTGCCACATTCTGGATATTCCCTTCTGGGCACTCGGTCTGAAATACCCGACACGCGTCGACGGATCCGGTCCGGAAGTCGATCCGCAACGAGCGTCTAAATCGATGACGACGAGACTCGAATTCCCGGACAAAGGAGTGACGCTTCACTGGTACCACGCGAAAAGTGGTCCGCCGATTCTCACAGAGAAGGGACTGTCGGGTAAAGGCATGAACACTCTGTTTATCGGCACGGAGGGAATGCTGCTGACTGGGTTCGGCAAGTACAAACTGCTGCCCGAGGAGAAGTTTGTTCGCTACGAGAAACCGGAAACGACCATCCCCGATTCTCCGGGTTTCTACAATGAGTGGTTCAACGCGATCCGCGGCGGCGAGCCTGCTACGTGCGACTTTGACTACTCCGGGCCGCTGTCTGAAACCGTCCTGCTGGGCAACACGGCCTACCGCGCCGGCAGCGGTTTTGACTGGGATGCGAAGACACTCTCGACCGCTGGTAACAAAAAGGCCGACGCTCTAGTTCGCACGCAATTCCGGAAAGGCTGGGAAGCCTGATCGTCGGTCATCGGACACTGCCTCAGCGCCTTTGCACCGTCGATACGCTGCACGTAGACTCGACGACTCGGGTCGTCAGACGCTGCCATTGCGAACGGGTGACGATTCTGATTGACAACTTCTGCCTGTTTGACAACTTCTGAAGGAACCTTGTTGATGAAACATCACCGTTTGATTTTCTGCATAGCAGCTCTTGCCGTTGCCTGTGTTCTGCCGGACGTTTCTGCCGAGGACAAGAAGGCGAAGGTTCTGTTTGTCAGTCAGAGCGCCGGCTATCGGCATGGCTCGGTGAATCGTCAAGAAAAGGAGCTCGCTCCCGCCGAGATCGCCATGACGCAACTCGGACAGCAGACCGGCCTGTTCGAAGTTCACTGCACTCAGGACTGCGCGGCCGACTTCACGAAAGACAATCTGCAGAACTACGACATGGTCATGTTTTACACGACTGGGAAATTGCCGATCGCCGAGGCTGACCTGGATTACTTCTTCAAAGAATGGCTGACTCAAAAAGGCCACGGAGTCGTCGGGTTTCACTCAGCAACGGACACGTTCAAAGATTACAAGCCTTACTGGGACATGATCGGCGGCAGCTTCAACGGACATCCCTGGGGATCCAGGACGACGGTGACGGTCGCCGTTCACGAGCCAAACCATCCCGCCACGAAAGCATTCGAGGGTGCGTCGTTTGAAATCAAAGACGAAATTTACCAATACAAGAACTGGCAGCCGGAGAAGGTTCGTGTTCTGATGAGCCTCGACATGTCGAAGTGCAAACCGTCGAAGCCCTACCACGTTCCGGTTGCCTGGGTGAAGGAATACGGCAAGGGGCGAATGTTCTACACGAATCTCGGCCACAATAACGGAACCTGGACCGACCTACGGTTTCTGGCTTCAGTGACCGGCGGCGTGCGTTGGGTCATGGGGCTCGAAGAAGCCGACGCGACACCCAACCCAAAGCTTTCCGCAAAAGAAGAAGAGAAAGCCAAAGCGGCGACCGGGAAGTAGCTGCTCCGCACGAATTCCGTCCACGGTCGGCATATTCGTCCTCGTTGAACGTGGGCATTATAGAAGGTGGGCATTGCGGTCATTGTTGCGGCGAACACGGAGTATCGAGTGAGGGTCTTTTCAGCAGTGGCTGCGACGCTGGTTGTAATGGCGGCTTCCGGTTGCGGGAACGGTCCGCCGCCGCCGCCAGGGAATGGCGACAACAATTCCGGAGCGAGTGAGCAATTGATTGCGGATGCTCCTGCGGGGACGGTCGTATTTCGAGGCGGGTATGAAACTGATTCGGTTGATCGAGGCCGCCCGGTGGCTCTGATCGCGGCGGCACTTGGTGTTGAGACGGAAGTTTTCCGGCAGGCATTCAGCGGCGTGACGCCCGCACACGGTCGCCGTCCTTCTGAAGCGGAAGCGCGAGCCAACAAGAAAGTCCTGCTGGATGCGCTTGGCAAGTTCGGGATTTCTAACGAACGGCTCGATGAAGTTTCGAACTACTACCGGTATCAACCTCAGTCCGGCGAGATATGGCAGCACACTCCCGCGACCGCGACAGCAACGGTCGAGAATGGCGAGGTGGTCAGTATTAAGATCACAAACGCAGGAGCTGGCTACATGGCTCCTCCCACGGTCGTTGTCGCTGGGCATCCCGACGTCAAGATCGAGGCAGCTATTGAGTTTACGCAGGATCTTAAAACCAATGGGCGTTTGGCGTCGTTGATTGTTGCCGAATAGGGTTGTACGTTCTCGGATCAGGTGAGGCTGCTGGCTTCAAACTTGTGCGAGCCACCGCTGCTCTGCCGCAACTTAAGTCGTCCGCATGATATTGAGATTGCGGAACCACGACAGGACGGTTTCCCGGGTGGCCGTGTTTGCTTGCAAACAGCGTCGTGAAACGACAGGAAGCCCTCGTTCTGGATCCGACACAGCAACTGCTGGCTACCTCTTTTGGTTCGCACACTCGTTGGCAAGCAACCTGTGCCACCCGCAGAAGAGTGAAAAATGCAAAGTGGCAAATGAAAAATTGTCAGGGTGAGAAGCGGACATTGTCATTTTGCATTGATCACTTTTCATTTTTCACTGACCGCGAACTCGTCGAAAACAAGGCCGGAACAAGCTCCGCGCGGGTGACTCAGACAACTCGTTGCGAGTTATCTGAGTGGCCGCTTCACAAGAAGCAAAGGTCTCGAACCTTCGGCATTCTCAAGACAGCACCTCTTGTGCTGACGCACCCAGACAACCGTTCCGGATTGTCTGGGCCACCCTGCGTCGCCGTGAGAGGCGGGTGGCCCGACCGTTTACGGTTGGGTGCCGCAGGCACAGGAATCTTCACCCTCAGCACGCGATGAAAACCGGACCCTCGTTCTCTGATTGCTCCCGCACGATGAGCCCTCTCGTTGCCCCCGAACGATGAGCCCTCTCGTCGCTACGCGATCCGACCGATTTCGCTTATGACAGCTTTGGTCAGCGGGTAGGCTGGGTCCTGACCCAGCTTCAGCACTAAATCGCTGGGACACGTCCCAGCCTACGTCACTGCACGGAGTTCGTTGGTAACCGCCGGAACAGGCGATGTCGATTCGGCGACAGAAGCCTCGGACGCCGGATTGCCGGCAAAATGCCACCCGGCCAGAGCAAAGCAGATCACCATGCCGACGTTCGGAGAATTCTTCGGACGGTCGGTCAGTGGCATGTTGAAAATAATCAGGAGAAAACCGCGTGCGGCTCCGTGGCCCCGGTTGACGAGCAACCGAGGCCACCTTTGAACGCTGCTGTTCGGGACAATCCCCCGTCATCAGTGCCCAGTAACATTCGAACGAGTGATTCAGGCTTCGCACCCGCACGATGAAGCCTCTTGTCGCTGCGCGACCCGGCCAGCAAGTGGCCGGGCTACCCTGCTACGAATTTGGGCACTTATTGATCGAGCGGTCCCTACGTCACTGTTCGGGACAATCCCCCGTCATCAGTGCCCAGTAACATTCGGACGAGTGATTCAGGCTTCGCACCCGCACGATGAAGCCTCTTGTCGCTGCGCGACCCGGCCAGCAAGTGGCCGGGCTACCCTGCTGCGTCCCCTTTTCTTTCCCTCGGAATTCAACCGGTGTCACCCGTGTCCCCTTTTGTTCCACGGAACGATAGCCTGCCAAGACTCAAGAAACAATGAGCTGCGTCCCCTTTTGTTTCCCCCGTCCCCTTTTGTTTCCCCTTTTGTTTCCGCACCCGCACGATGAAGCCTCTTGTCGCTGCGCGACCCGGCCAGCAAGTGGCCGGGCTACCCTGCTCCGTGGCCCCGGTTGACGAGCAACCGAGGCCACCTTTGAACGCTGCTGTTCGGGACAATCCCCCGTCATCAGTGCCCAGTAACATTCGAACGAGTGATTCAGGCTTCGCACCCGCACGATGAAG
>Ga0316208_1000934_pt1 | contig 30707 bp, 18 predicted proteins | sample 3monopyrite_MG_FD_204944 | JGI IMG/M metagenome (GOLD analysis project Ga0316208, IMG submission 204944) | Microbial mat bacterial communities from mineral coupon in-situ incubated in ocean water Damariscotta River, Maine, United States -... | ecosystem: Environmental > Aquatic > Marine >... | reverse complement strand
TTTGTTCAATTTCTTGAAGGAGGTTTCCCATGAGGAAGTACAGTCGAAAAAGGCTTGGTTTTACGCTGATCGAGTTGCTGGTGGTCATTGCGATCATCGCAATACTCGTGGCACTGTTACTACCAGCCGTACAACAAGCCAGAGAAGCAGCAAGGCGAAGTTCGTGTAAAAATAACCTGAAGCAAATTGGTTTGGCCTTGCACAATTACCATGACGTCCACAATGTTTTCCCTTACAGTGCAGCTGCGGATGGTGCAGTCACTGCTGGAGGGGGCAGACGACAACCACAACTGGATTCACACTGAATAACCGTGGCTGGGTTGGGCTGCTCCCGTTCCTTGAACAAGCACCTCTGTTTGATCAGTTTGTACCAACAGCTCCTTCTGGTTCTTATGTTCGTTCGGGAGCTTCTCCTCTGGCGAGTCCAATGACTGCGGCAAGCCCCAATGCTTTTGTTGTCAGTAGAACACTTGCTTCATTGACTTGCCCCTCTGATGATGGGAACCCGTACTACACAGGTGGGACAGTAAATTATGTAGTCTACCCTGGCGCGAATGCAAATGGACACGCTGGTGCTAAAACTTCGTACGGTATGTCAGTTTCTCGTTATGCCGATAGTCGGCAACTGTGGATTAACGAGCCAAAATCGACTCGCAAGATGTTTGGTATTTCTTCCAGGTGTAGCTTCCGTGATATTTCAGATGGAACAAGCAACACTGTTGCAGTAATAGAAACGACTTTTGATGTCAAAAACGGTGTCGCACCAACTTGGGGTTATACAAAGTGGGTAGGTGGCGGAGTTGACTTTACCTATAGCAGAGGGATTAACTTCTGGCCTTGCTGCTCTTGGTTGTCACCACCATTTGCCAACACAACGAGAAACTCACTGGGGGACTGGAGTGCCCCTGGTAGTACCCATCCTGGAGGTCTGCAAGTTTGCCTGGCTGATGGCTCTGTCCGATTTATCAGCGAAAACATTGACACGACAACTCGGCAAAACTTGGCATACATCGCTGATGGTAAAGTAATTGGTGAATTCTAGAGTAGAGCATGCAGTGTTCTGAATTTGAAGTTTTTTCACATCCGAGATGTTCCTGGATTCTAATCTTGGGCATCTCGGTTTTTTTAGATAGACGAAAAGAGTAAAGAAGCCACTAATGATTACAATTTCCAAGATGTGTATATTCTCTTTGCTGTTTACAGTAGTTGCTGTTGTCGGATGTGGCGGAGGCGACGAAGATCTGCCTGGCGTTGTTCCGGTTTCAGGAAAAGTCACACTCAATGGCGAGCCGCTAAAGGGGGCATCGGTTACGTTTATGGGGCCTGGCAGGCCTTGCTACGGCGCCACAGGTGAGGACGGTGCATATACAATTAAAGATCTAAATGGTCGTGAAGGATGTCCGGTAGGTAAATATAAAGTGATTATTTCCAAGTACGCGATGCCTGATGGCTCTCCTCTTGCAGAAGGTCCAGAAGCAGGAGCACAGGGGGTTGAACACTTGCCACCCAAATATAGCTCTGATCAAAAAACAACGTTATCTGCGGATGTTCCTGAAGGTGGAAAAACTTTCGACTTCGCATTAGAAGCTAAAAAGAAATAGTTTGAATATGTTACTACAAACGAAGTAGTGTACGTGCCGCGTCTTCGGGGTAAGTTACGCTACCTTTGAAGATGCTTTATGTTGAGCATCTTGAGTACGTATAGCGTACCCTAATCCGGCTGTCGTGAAGTTATTTATCAATCAAATTTTATTTGGCTGCGCGTTTGCAGTTCTAGCTATTTGTTTTATCGGCTGTGGTGGATCTGATTCAGCAACATCAAAAGAGAAGCAAGATGAACCAGTCCCTGCGGATGCTGCTGGGACGAGTGATATCGATAAGAAGTAGTAAGAAGCGAGCGATACATGGCTTGGCTTACACCTTAGGCTCTTATCAATAAAATGCTGCGTAAAAGTGGCAGGGTAGGATTACCACGAATAAGAAAGAAGTGAACCACCCAGACACAGAGAACACCGAGGCAAAACAAAAAGAAGCGTCTCAAGTGAGTAAAAGAGTTTCACGCAAAGACGCGGCGGCGCAAAGAAAAGGAAAAAAGAACAGATATGGTGACTGAAAAATAATTCGCGAAAATTCACGTTTATTCGCAGTTCGGCACCTTCAAAATAAAGTAAACCTGTTGACGCAGTCGCCTTCGGCTTGCCGTTAAACGAATGATTGACTCTTCTTTCGTGTTTTTCGTTTCTTTCGTGGTTCTCTGCAGTAAAACTTATTTGGTTCCGGCTATGCCGGGTTAGGACCTTATCAATGAAATGCTGCGCAAACCTGGCAGGATATTTTTAATGAAAAGTAGGTTAGGCTTTCCAGCCTGACGAATGTGACCTCCATGAAATTTACTCTCTGGTTCATCAGTTAACGCTGTCTTGTTAATTGAGAGATCAGTGCAATTCGTGTCAGGCTGGAAAGCCTAACCTACTTTTCCCTAACGCCTAATACCTAACGCCTATCTCCCTTTTTGGTTCCGCCTATGCCGGGTTAGGAATTCTATGGAGAGATTCTCTTTCAAGGCTAACTTAACCCGGTAATTGGATCGCCGTTGTAGACCGGAATGGGGCGTTTGAGCAGGTCGTTCCAGTGAGATTTTGGTGGAATTCCGAGTGATTTGAAAATTGTGGCAGCCAGATTTTCAGGGGTTTGGGGATCGCTGATCGGTTCGCCGCCGATTTTGTCGGAGGCACCGATCACTCGCCCCCCTTTTATTCCACCCCCTGCCAGAAATACAGTTTGGACTTTTCCCCAATGGTCACGTCCGGGGAGTTGGTAGGCCGAGGGAAGAAGGGAGATTTTCGGCGTTCTTCCAAACTCGCCGGCCATGACGATCAGTGTATCATCAAGCAAACCACGATCTTCAAGATCATCCAGTAATGCAGAAACAGAGCGGTCCATCGGCGGGAGCAGGTAGTTTTTCAAATTTGGAAACGCATTCCCATGTGTGTCCCAGGTTTCGTTGTTTCCCAGATTAACCTGTACCAGACTCACACCTGCTTCAACCAGTCGGCGCGCCAGTAACAGGGACCAGCCAAAAACATTCCGTCCGTAGCGATCAAGTGTTTTATCTTCTGCTTTAGTGACATCGAAAATGTGCTTCATTTTCTCATCCATCAGCATCGAAATAGCACGTTTTTGATAGCGATCAAAGTCATCCATTTCCTGTAACTGCTGGAGTTGTTTTTGTTGGGCATCGATTTGATGCAACAAGTCCATTCTCGCTTTAACACGAGAAAGTTGCATTCCTTCCGGAACTGAAAGATTAGGAGACTGAAATTTTAACCTGGCTGAGTTTTCTCCTCCGCGAGCATGATGGAATTCGTATTCGGGCCATGCCCCATAAGTTTTCGGATTATAAGGGGAAGCCTGGAGAAAGAAGGGGTCGTGCTGAGCGCCCATGACACCAGCCATTTGCCCCGGAATAACCCGTCCGGATCGATGCACCATTTTATCTGGAAGAATAATTGCAGGTGGCAGATTATTCTGTGCAGGAAGCAACTGCCCGGCGATAGCAGCCAGGGAAGGATGATCGGATGGCCTGGGCATGGAGGGATTGAAGCCGAGAGGCAGTTTACTTCTGCCAGAGAGCATCACCATGTGTGCAGCTGAGTGTTCGCTGTGAGGATGAGTGAGACTGCGTACCAGGGACCATTTATCACTGCGCTGCGCGAGCATCGGCAAGTGCTCACAGATATGTAGTCCCGGCACTTTAGTCGAAATGGGATCGAATTCACCACGAATCTCTGCCGGGGCATCTGGTTTCAAATCAAAACTGTCTTGCTGACCCAAACCACCAGAAAGGAAAATATAGATTACCGATTTTTGATTTTGAGGGTTCAACGTTGCAGCGCGGAGTTGCTCCAGGTGGTTCATGCCCAGGCCAAGCAGGCCAACCGTTCCAGCCTGTACCATCTGCCGACGAGTTAAATGCGGATGCTGCATTGAATATTTTTCAGCATCTGACATAGAAAAACCTTTGCTGTTTATCATTGCATTTCTTTAACCGATTAAATCAACCGCCGTTTATTCTACACATTGTTCTGCTGAAAATGGAAGATTTCTACCGGAGGAGAATCAATATCAGAGCAAAATAATGACATCCGGCTGAGGCGTACTTTTTCCGAAAATGAATCAATAAGCTCTTATCAATAAAATGCTGCGCAAAACGGGCAGGATTTTTATGATGAATCGTAGGTTAGGCTTTCCAGCCTGACACAAATTGCATTGAAATCTTTCAATGAAGAAAACAGCGATCACTGGTCAATCAAAGAGTCAACCTCATGGAAGCCACATTTGTCAGGCTGGAAAGCCTAACTTACTGCCTAACGCCTATCTCTCTGTTTGGTTCCGGCTATGCCGGGTTAGGGGATAGTCCTGAAAAGTCACCGATAACCAATTACGGTGTAAAAAAAGTCGTGCAACCCGCGGGGAGAAAAGCGAGTTACACGACTCAACAAGTGGCTTGTTGCTGAACTAACTACAGTTAAGGAAGAACGGTTGAATCTTCCCTTTCCATCAGCCCACTTAAGAATAGAATACCGGAATCTGAAGAGGTCGTTTGCTGTTTCACGCCACGGTGGAATGCACGCAACACATCGCGTCTGCAAACCAATCCGACCAGTTCAATACCATTGCGCAGAACAGGCAGTCTGCGATACGGTTTTTTCAGGAAAATGTTCACAATGGTCAGCAGGTCTGTTTCCTCATCAATCGTTTCAGCTTCCGTATCCACATAATGACTGATTTCAGTTGTCGGGTTACTTTCGTATTCAACACCAATCAACAGACTGAGCGAACTTTTTTCGGTGAAGACTCCCACGTACTGACCGAGCGTATCAACCACGGGAACTCCTGCAATTTTATGCTTGAGCATGATTTTGATGGCGTCCATGGCTTGCACATGCGGGCGAAGCGTGATGACCTTTTTGATCATGATATCGCGGGCTGTCTGGTTGCGATAAGAATCCATGAAGTGTACCTCCTTATAGAGTACGCTGCTCATTCTGCGAAAACTCGTTCAACCACCCTGACTGACAAGGGTATCGCTTTGACAATATTTCCCGACCCGGAATTAAAGCGACTTGACACGAACGTGCTTCTGAAATCACTTACTGATAAGTTTGGAAATATAAAAATTGTCTCGCAAAACAGAACGTCACATCGTAAGAAATAGGATGTGGTGAACTGATAGATAATAATTGATCTGTTGTCTAAAAGCGAGAGAATTCCGCTGAAAATAAAAATTGGCGGAAACTCGACAGATTTCCACGAACATGATGAAGAACGCGATCTTGAAATTGAGTGCTGGGAGCCTCAAATAATTCAAAAACATATAATTGAACGCAGGGGAGACATTCTTGTCTGCCTTGAATAGAGCATGCTCAAACGAGACAGACACCGAATGTCTGTACTCCTTTTGAATGAATAGGGGTTCCCTACGTCAAAGCTGAATCGTTACGTTCAGTAATGTTTGCCAAATTGCCCTGTGGAGTCAATTTTATGGGAGAGAGGGCAGAAATCTGGGCGTTGGAGAAGTGTTGTTTCAATTCTTCCAGGCATGATTGGCTGACCAGCAGGCGATTCGGTTGAAGCGTATTTTTTATCTGGACAATTTTCGCTTGTTCGCCGAGTATTCTTATTACGGCCTCAAGAACCTCTCGATCTGTCTGGTAAGCGACCGGACACATCGCAGAGGTGGGATGCCCTGCGGTGATGGCGTTGACGATAGTTGTGGGCCAGATGATTTGTTCGATGGCTGATTTGGTGCAGAATTCTGCAATGCCGATACCTGTCGCGTTTCCGGCTGTTTTTTTTGTTAATCCGCGAACATGAATGAATCGGGTTTGGCACCAGTCGCGTGCATCAGAAACGTGATCGTTATATTTTCGACCGACAACATTGGTATCGAACCCGGTGCCGGAAATTTCTTTGCCGATTTCATCAATAATCAACAGGTCAATATTTTTCATTGGTAGCCGTGGGATGAAACCTTCCGCCTGCTGCAAAAGTTCCGGTTCTCTTTTTGCCAGGCAAGAGCAGGGGATCGCTTCGATGTGGCAAAGTTCTTTGTGAGCATTTTCCAGTAACGCAATGCCTCCCATCAAAGAGACATTTTTTTTAATCAGGTCAACGCTTTCGCGAATCATTTTATCAAACGGAATATGATGGGAAGCTTGATGATATGCTGCTGCGCCCGTTGCTTTGCCTAGGCCAATGGTCAACATTTTCTGTAAGCCGGATTGAATTGATCCGGAAAAATTCGTGTGTGGTTTGATTCGGTTGCAAAGCAGTACATGATTTGCCGAAAGAGCAGCTTTGGAGAAATGAACGGGAACATCATCGCTGGTTTCTCCTAAGCATTCGGTTTCCATCTCCGCATGAAAATCAACTTCTAAATTATCAGCGAAAATGCCGAGTGAATTCAGTACTTTTTTTTGCCCCTCAGAAGTTGCACCGCCGTGGCTTCCCATGGCCGGGATGATGAAAGGATTTAGTTTTCGCTGTTTCAATTCCTGGATAATTGTCGAAACAACATCCGAAAGACTCGCAATGCCACGACTGCCAACTGCTACAGCAACACTTTGTCCTGCCTTGAAATCGTCTTCTGCAAGTAATTTTTTCATCTCGAAACTGACACAAGATTCAACATCAACAGAAGGTTGTGTTGTTAACGGGCAGTTAACAAATGCAAATTGCGGTAAGTCTGACATCGATTGTTTCCAGTATAGAAAGAGGTATTCAAGGAAAAAAATCTTTGGGGGACGAATCATAAACACTATTTATCAGGCCTTCTTTATCCGCAGTTAATGGTAGTGGACATGCGAGACAATTGTGAGGTATCTTCTTATTTATGTTTGTTTTAGGCAATATTCATCTTGACTTGATTAGTATGAAAAGGAAAGATGCCGCTAAAGATTGCGGTTCTGTTGTGTCGATCTTAACTGACGGAGACCTTGTTGAGTCGATTATTAATCGACATCCATACCGGCAAATATCTTGTAGAAAATATGAAACGCCCCTTTCAACAATCACTGTTCACTTTCTTACTTATCGCGGGGATGTTCTGCGATATGGGTGGGAATATTGCGAACGGCTGTACTGTTGAAAGCTCTTCAAATTGCTGTTGTTGTAGTATTGAGGATGAGTCAAAAGGATCGTGTTGCTGCGGCGATTCGGTCATGACAGTGACGTGTACCTGCGGTTGCTCAACACCACAGGTACCTGGCATACCGCCTAATTCTCAAACGGATGATCACCGCATCGATTTTCAGCGATCAGTGGTCATCAGAGTCGGAATTCTTACTGATGAAAGTGGTCTTCACGCTGGAAATGCTGAAGAATTACCTCTTTCAACTTTGCTTTGTGCGACACGCCGTCGTGCGATCCTGTGCTGTTGGATCACCTAGAGTCAAACTCTACGCCTATCGTGCGTTTTGAGTGTGCCTATCTGTTTATACGCAAACAATGCGTTGTTTAGGTTCCTCAGTGCGCCTTTATTAAATCTGCGTCCTGCTCAGGATACATCCTGTTAATGGCGGTTGTATACGAACCGCTAATGCCCTTGGCCTGAAGCGCAAGCGAGGAAAGATGCTGTAGAGAGAATCCCTCTCTGGCGCATCGGGCTGATGTTTGGGAATGGATCAGAAACAATTTTCACCTTATTGAATAAGATATTATAATTATGGACAGTCATCAAAATAAAATAGATAAAAACGAGGAAGATTCAATGGGTCTTCCAGAAGAGGTTATGGAAAATAGAGAGCAGGTTTCCGAAAAATTAGAGGATACTTTCGAAAAAAATGAAGAGTCTCTGGTGCAGAAAAATAACTTTGAAGAAATCAAAGCGAAGCCTCTGTATGTCAGTCTGGTTATTCAGCCAGCATTGTTTCTGGTTTGTGGTGCCATATTGATCGCTGGATTGGGAGCTGCCCAACAATTCGGAATCATTTCGTCCGGGGGAGGCGGTGATGGTGATTCACATGCTTCTGGTGGTGGCGAAAACACCCGATATATTTGCCCCATGATGTGTACGCCACCTTCTTCCGAACCAGGGCGTTGTCCAGTTTGTGCGATGGAACTTGTTCCGGCCACATCAACTGGCAGTTCTGATACACAGTCGGTTCAGATTGATCCTGCTGCCCGCAGAATTGCCAATATCCAAACAGCGTCCGTTCTTTCGATGGCGATGTCCCGCGAGATCCAGGCGATTGGTCGGCTCAATTACGATGAAGGGGCCTTGAAAACAATCTCGGCTTATGTTGATGGTCGGATTGAAGAACTGTACGCCGATTACACAGGTGTTGTGGTAGAAAAGGACGATCATCTGGCACTGATTTATTCGCCTCGACTTTTTTCAAGTCAGGTGGAACTGCTGCTCGCTAAAGAAGCTCGTGATAACAGTAAGTCTTCTACATTGCTGCGAGTTGCAGCTTCAAATCAAGACTTGCTGGAAAGTTCCAGGCAGCGTTTAATTGAACTGGGAATGACTCAAAAACAAATTGCAGGGCTTGAAAGTTCCAAAGAAGCTAACAGCCGAATGCACCTGTGTGCTCCGATTAGCGGTACGGTGATTGAAAAGTATGCCGTTGAAGGGGAGTACGTCAAAGAAGGACAGCCAATTTATAAGCTGGCTGATCTTTCAACCATCTGGGTGATGCTGGAATTGTTCCCTGCAGATGCAGCAGCGATCCAGTATGGACAACGGGTCGATGCATCGATTCAATCTTTTCCGGGGAAAAAATTCAGCGGGCGGGTTGCATTTATCGATCCGGAAGTTGACCCAAAAACTCGAACCATTGGTGTTCGCGTTGTTATTCCCAACCCGAATGGAGTGTTGAAAATTGGAGATTACGCAAAAGCAAAAATCACGGTTCCCATTACAGGAAATGGAGGTGGGCCACTAAAGCTTTTCGATGAAGAACTGGCAAACAAATGGATCAGTCCCCGGCATCCACACATTATTGCCGATGCTCCCGGCAAATGTCCTTTGTGTAATGTGAGCCTTGTTCCTGCGTCTGATTTCGGTTTCACCAATTCGCCTCAGACAAGTGACAAAACACTGGTTGTGCCAAGGCATGCTGTCCTGATGGCTGGTAACAGCAGTGTGCTGTATGTCGAGACCGATCCAGGGCGATTTGAAATCCGTAAGGTTGTTTTAGGACCAAGTTGCGGAGAAAACATTGTTATTCTTGAAGGTGTCAAAGAAGGTGAAAAAGTTGCGATTCGTGGAAATTTCCTGATCGATTCGCAAATGCAACTGGCTGGCAATCCTTCGTTGATCGATCCGACTCGTATTCTTCCGTTAGAACCGAGTTATGAATTTTCAGACAAGGAGTTAGAAGCGTTCGCTTCCTTGCCTGAAGCAGAACAGGAGTTGATTAAATCTCAACGAATTTGCCCCGTCACCAAAATGATGCTCGGTTCGATGGGAGAACCGAAAAAAATTGATGTCAACGGAAAAGATATTTACATCTGCTGCATGGGCTGTAAAAAACGATTGCTGGATGATACAGAAAAATATCTGGCGATTCTGGAATCGAATGGTAAGTCGCAAACAGAAGAAGCAGAAGATCCCGGCGCCCAGGAAGCGTTAGCTTCACTGAGTGAAGCAGATCGAAAACTCGCACTGAAACAGGGGATTTGTCCGGTCGCAGAAATGCCACTTGGTTCGATGGGGACACCTGGCAAAGTCGATGTGAATGGAACTCCCGTTTTCATCTGCTGTGAGGGATGCCGGGAAGATTTGCTTCAAAATCCTGTCAAATACCTGACTGTTTTGAAAAATTATTCGAAGATTCAGTCAGGGAATAAAACTGTTCCTGTCCCAGGATTACAAGTTCCATCTTTTGATGCCCCGCAGATTTTAATGCCGGTGCCTCAGATCAATTCAAGCTCGCCGCAAGAAGAAACTGCGATCACCCAGGCGTTCGAAAAACTTTCTGTGGGTGATCGCAATCTGGCGAAGAAACAACGTATTTGTCCGGTTGCAGAAATGCCACTCGGGTCAATGGGAACTCCGATTAAAATAGATGTCAATGGACGAAAAGTATTTATCTGCTGTGAAGGTTGCCGGGAAGATTTACTCAAAAATCCCGTTAAGTACCTGGCAGTCTTACCTAAGGAGGGTACAGTCAAATGATCAAGAAGATCCTCGATTTTTGTATTCATGAACGATTACTCGTTCTGATATTCTCTGTCGGTTTGATCGCGTACGGTTGGTATTCGACCAAGAAGGTACCGCTCGATGCGATTCCGAATGTGGGCGAGAACCAGGTGATTGTTCTGACCGAATGGCCCGGACGTTCCCCGAAAGATATTGAAGATCAGATTACTTATCCGCTTTCGATTTCGTTGCAGGCGGTGCCTGGTTCGAAAAGTGTGCGTGGCAAAAGTATGTTCGGCTTCAGTTTTGTGCAAATCACCTTTGGTGATGATGTCGATTTTTACTGGGCCAGATCTCGCGTTGCAGAACAATTAACTACGGTGACCGATCTTCCAGATGAAGTCACACCGATTCTTGCCCCGGATGCCACCGCGCTCGGGCAGATTTATTATTACGTCCTTGAACCGCCGCCTGGAATGGACTTGGCGGAATTGCGTTCAAAACAGGACTTTGTTGTTAAGTATGCGCTACAATCGGTAGATGGTGTTGCAGAAGTTGCCTCCATTGGTGGCTATGTGAAGCAGTATCAGATTGAAGTCGATCCTGATCAACTGCGGTATCATAAAATTTCGCTCAATAAAGTAATTCGAGCTGTCCGGGAATCGAATATCGATGTCGGTGCCAAGACGGTCGAAATGAACGGCATGGAATTCCTTGTTCGCGGGCGAGGATTTATTGGCGCGGACAAAACCGAACCTGAAACACTGGCTCAGATTGAGGCAACCGTCATCGTCACACGAGACGGAATTCCGGTACGCGTTCGCGATGTGGCGCAGGTTCAATCCGGCCCCAGTTTTCGCCGCGGGGCACTTGACCTGAATGGTCACGAAGCTGTCGGTGGTGTCGTTGTCATGCGATACGGCGAGAACCCTCGTGATGTGATTACGAACGTCAAAGAAAAAATTGCTGCCTTAGAACCTGAACTGGGAGGAATAACAGTTACCGGGATTTATGACCGTTCATTCCTGATCGATGAAACGGTTGGCACTCTGACTAAAGCCTTGTTTGAAGAAACGCTGATTACGATCGCGGTCATGGTGCTGTTCTTGCTGCATGTCAGAGCGAGCCTGATTATTGCGATCACACTTCCGATGGCTGTGTTGATGTCGTTTATCGCGATGAAAACATTTGGTGTCGATGCCAACATTATGTCGCTGGCTGGTATTGCGATTGCTATCGGGACGATGGTAGATATGGGAATTATTATTCTCGAAAATATTTACGATGGTCTGGCAACCTGGGAAGCAGAGGGTTCTCCAGGAGGCGAGAAAAAACGAATGGAAGTCATCCGCGATTCCGCAGCAGAAGTTGTGCCTGCGGTCATTACAGCGGTCAGTACAACAATTGTCAGTTTTTTACCGGTTTTTTTCCTGACCGGAAGAGATCATAGACTCTTTGCCCCGCTGGCATGGACGAAAACTTTCGCATTAACATCGAGCCTGATTGTCGCCGTTGCTGTCTTGCCGATGCTTTGCCGGGTCTTTTTGAGCTCTTCCAATTCAGCAAAATTAACAAGCATAGTCGGGGCGATTGGTGTTGCAATTCTTTCTGCGGGGCTGACATTTTATGTCTGGGGAGAACATTTTATCCACTTAACCGGATTGAATCTGTATGTGATCACTGCAATTGCAGCAGGAGCAGGATTTTTCACCGGCTGGTGGATGACACGTGAACGAATTCGCCCGATGGAAGAAAACCCGGTTAGTCGTTTTGTCCGTTGGGTTTACGGAGCACGCTTAAGGTACGCCTTAAAGCATAAAGTACTCTGTCTTTCATTCCCGTTTGTTATCTTTTTCATCGGAGTCGGTGCCTGGGTCGGCTTTCCGACGTTGCTCAAACCTGTTGAAAAAGCATTTTCTGCGTTGGGAGCTGACTTAAACGAAGTCCCGTATTATGTGGACCTCAAACATACTTTTACCGGATTGAAGTCTGATGACTGGATCGCGCTCGATGAAGGAAGTTGGTTTTACATGCCTTCGCTTTATCCGGCTGCCAGTTTTAATCAGGCGATGGAAGTATTGCAGGCTCAGGGTGCGTTGATTAAAGGAATTCCTGAAGTTGAAAACGTCTTGGGGAAAATTGGTCGTATCGATTCTGCTCTTGACCCCGCACCGGCTGCCATGGTTGAAACGTATGTCATGCTCAAGCCGAAAGATCAGTGGCGAGAGGGGATGACAGAACGAAAAATCTGGGATGAAATTAACGCCGTCGCCACATTGCCCGGCGTCACGCCTGCTTCACCTTTGCAGCCGATTGAAGGCCGCGTCGTGATGCTGCAAAGTGGTATCAAAGCATCGATGGCGATTCGTGTTTATGGCGATACACTCGAAGGAATCGCAGAAACTTCGATTGCCGTTGCTGAATACTTGAAAACGGTTCCGTATGTGAATGCTGGAACGGTCAACCCGGATATCGTCATGGGAAAGCCGTATTTAGAATTCGAAGTAGATCGTGAAGAGGCAGCCCGGTACGGCATGACAACCATGATGGTGAATGAAATTGTCTCAGCCGGGTTGGGCGGCGTTGATGTCACCACGACGGTCGAAGGACGCGAACGATACCCGATTCAAATTCGATATGAACGCAATATTCGCGAACAACTTGATAACCTGAAAAGAGTCGCCGTTGTCACCGCAGTCGATGATGTCGTACCGCTGGAAAGACTGGCGGATGTTTCGACCACCTGGGGACCGGGAGCCATCAACAGTGAAGATGCCCGCCTGGTTGCTCACGTCGCCTTTTCCCCTTCAGGAATGACAGGCGATCTGGAAACCGTTGAACAGGTGATGATTGCATTACGTGCCGCAAGAAAAAATGGCGAACTTGTTTTTCCCGAAGGAAACTTCGAACTGCAACCAGTCGGATCATTCCAAAATCAGATCGAAGCGAACCTTCGCCTGATGTGGATTGTGCCGATGGTCATGCTCATTAATTTAATGCTGCTTTATTTTGAATTTCGAAACCTGCCGATATCGATGGTCGTTTTCTCCGGAATTCCAGTCTCCTTTGCAGGAGGTATGATCGCGGTGGCAATTATGGGAATTGATATGAATACTGCGATCTGGGTCGGTTTCATCGCATTATTCGGTTTGGCCGTTGATGATGGCGTTGTAATGGCAACCTACATTCAACAGGTTCTCAGGAGAACTAAAGTCAGAAATGTGCAGGAACTGAGAAATGCGGTTTATCAAGCCGGTTTGAAAAGAATTCGTCCCTGCATGATGACCACCATCACCACATTGGCGGCACTGCTACCCGTACTTCTTTCAACAGGTCGTGGTGCAGACGTAGCGCGAGCGATGGCGATACCCGTTTTTGGCGGAATGCTGATCGAACCGTTCACCTCTTTTATTGTTCCGACAATGTATTGTGGATATTTAGAATTAAAAATGGCATCCGGAATGAAGGATGCAATTTGGTCTGCATCTAATGAAGAACAGGATGGTGTGCCACCTAAACAGATGAAAGGAAATGAAACGGTGACAGTCGCCTGATACTGCAAATAGAAAAATGTAGGGTCCGCTGTGCGGACCATGATTGGGCATAATAGATCCCCCAGGATCATTCAATGGGACGCACAGCGAACCCTGCGAACAATCCCAATTCGATGAGTTGTAGGGTGCGTTGCAACGCACTAAATTGTTAAAAAGTAAACGAAACAAAAGGATTTTTTAAACTCTCAAAAAGGAGAAAAGGAATGAAGCGTCTTGGATTTTTTATGGTTGCTGTGTTGTTCGTGGGAACTGGTTATTTTGCACAGGGTGATGATGGTCACGGAAAAGATGGTCATGCCAGGCATGAGTCTCTTCGTGTGGCAGTCCAGGGTATTTGCCCTGTCACTGGGCAGAAATTAGGCGCCCATGGTGCTCCGATCAAAGTCAAAGCGGGAAAGGAAGAAATTTTTCTGTGCTGCAAAGGATGCCTGAGTGAAAAAATTAACCCTCAACATTGGGCAACCATTCACGCCAACATGGCCAAGGCCCAGGGAAAATGCCCGGTGATGAAAAAGAAATTGCCTGCTAACCCGAAATCTGTTGTGGTTAACGGTCAAATGGTTTATGTCTGTTGCCCTCCCTGCACGAAAAAAATCGCTGCTAATCCTGCACCGTTTTTGGCAACGATCGATACCTACTATGAACAGGCCTTGAAGTAGAGATAAACCAAATTCAGTCGGGTCAGATGCTTTCCCTGCCATAGGTATTTGCCAGGGAAAGCAGAATGCTTCTCTCTTCGCTTCAGAGCCGGAACAAGCCCATCTTGTTTCCGGCTCTGTTTTTCTGCCAAGGCCTTTCCTTACTTTTACATCTACATTCCAGTAGATAACTCAAGGAGTGAAACGATGACTAAAGTCCATCTCCCCGGTTTGATTACAGCTACTGTTGCTGTGTTAATTCTGTTTTTATCCGCTCAGGCAGAATCGCATGAGAGATCCCCCAGATACCGAGATGCTTCACCAGCTTACGGACAAAACGATTACCAGAACAATTTCTATTATCAAAATAGAATTGCTCCACCACCTGCAGGATATTATCATCGCCAACGTAGCAATAAAATGGGATGCGGGCATTGCGCACCACGACAAAGATATCAGCCATCAAGAAGTCACCGTAGTCATCAACTGCCTGCGGAAAGATTCAATCGTCCAATGGAGAATAGAATCCCTTCAACAGACTCTCATCTCCATGGAAACAGGAATTATCGAGGGAACAATCTGCAATACAAACAACCAAACCGAATTAATGATCCGCCCCCTTCGATTAAGCAACCAGGCAGTCCCCATTCGCATCAGCATTCAACCGAGCCAGGAAAAGGCCTCCAGCCGAGTTTAACGCCTCCCCCACGTGAATTACCACAGATGGAAATTCCAAGTATTGAACCGTTGACGCCATAATTCTTAAAGCCAACTGAAAAGAAGAGACACCAAAAGTCGGTTCGATATTTTATCGAGCTGGCTTTTTTTCATTTTATGGTCACTATTCATGTTTGATTGCATTTTCTCCAAAAGGAACGGCCCCTCTCGATAAGTATTTACGCTTGGTGGAGTAGTGAATGACCAAATGAATTCACTCTCAAAAAATTAATTGATTGGAGAATGAGATGAAAAACGCTCTTATTTGTACCGCTGCTGTACTGGGACTGGTTATTGTTGGTTCTGCTGATGTCAATGCAGGAGTTTATGGAAACGCGAGATCCTATAACTACAACAACTACAATAACTTCACCCCAGGCCATTCCAATTCCAATGCCAATTACAATGGTAGGTACCGAAGTAACTATTCTTTCGGAAACACTCACCCTGGAAACGGGTACTACAACTCTGGCTATGCTCACCAGAACCGGCGAAAAACACCAACGCACGGTTACGCAGGAACTTCCCTGCAATTTAATGGCGTGCGTATCGATATTAACCGAAATTCCCGATATGGACATTAATCCATAAAAAACCTTTTTTCTTCTAGATTTGCCGTGGTTTCATCAATACGATAAAGCCGCGGCATTTTTTCTTAGGTTTTCATCGCTGAAATCCTGCACAAAACTGGCAGAAAAATTTGATGAATCGCAGGTTAGGCTTTCCAGCCTGATGAATGCGGTTTCCATGAGAATTGCTCTCTGATTTACCAGTGAACTCTGTATTATTCATTGAAAGATCATCGTAATTCGTGTTAGGCTGAAAAGCCTAATCTACATTTTCCCTGTTTGGTTCCGGCTATGCCGGGTTAGACTTTTTTCTCATTCGGACTCCACTTATTAAGGATAACTGTTATGAAGTTTCAGGTTTTACAATGCCTCTTACCTACCATTGCTGTGTTGATGATTAGCAGCAATGCAGAAGCTCAACCGCATCATTCTCGTAATCGTTCAACTCATGGCAACATGAATATGCATTCCAGCAGAAGAACTTCTGGCTATCAGTTTAATGGAAATAGCCAGGCTGGTAGTCATGCTGTCAGAGACCGATATGGCTATTCTTATGGCACGTATCGCCAAAATGTTATCCGCCCCAGCTATCAGTACATCGTTCCACATAACGGTACTCGGCATAACGGAACTTACTATCAGAATAATGGCAGCTATTACTATTATCCCCAAACTTATAATGATCGAGCAGATCAACACTCAAATACTCGTCCACAACAAGTTGCTTTCGGTAGTTTTTCTCGCACTGAAGATCTGGGATCGCGTCTGGAAACAATCGCTAATGATTTTTGCCTGGAGCTGGATGCCAACTATCGACGTAACAGAAATTTTGATGAGGTTTATCGAGAAGCATATCAGATTCTGCAAACCGCAAAGTATATCCATAAAGAAGATCATGATCGCCATCGTACTGAAATTGCGCGCGAGGTCAGTAAACTTGATGACCTGTTTCATCATGTTCAAGACGAAGTTTCGCAATGGAGATCAGATCGTGACCATCACAATCCGTCGATGGGGATCCAGTCGCATCTGGGCTTACTCGAATCAACAATCCATCACTTGATGAACGATGCCGGCGTACGACCAAGGCATGATAAAGCAAGTGGAGATGGTCATGGTGATGGTCACAGCGATGGTCACGGACAGTCGCAAACACCTTCTTCAAGACCACGTATTGCACCAGCACCGTAACGAGCCCTTAAACAAGAATTCGCAAAATGCAACGGTAGAGAAAACGATTCAAGCTAATCGATAGCTTGGGGGACCAAGGCGGGGACTGTTCATGAAATGTCTCAAGGAGAGAAAAGGTGTCAAATTCCCTCGGATACGGTTCCTGACCTTTAATTCCTGCTTTAATTCTTTCGTCTAAGACTTACGTGGTTCTGTTCCTTTTCGGCCTGTTTTTTTTCGTCGTTTCTTTTTGGCAAAGCCGGGGGTGTTGGCGTCTGCGACCGGGACTTCCTGGCCGATACTTTGTTTGAGTGTCGTTAAGCGATCTCGCAATTCGGCGGCTCGTTCAAAATCGAGTTCCTCGGCTGCCTTGAGCATTTCTGCTTCCAGTTCGGAAATCAGTTCTAATGTAACAAATTGTTTTTCAGAAGAAATGCCTGCTGCCTGCTGGGCAATTTGCCGGGCTTGAATTTCTTCTTCGATTCCACGTTTGATCGCCTTTTGGATTGTTTGCGGGGTGATGTTATGTTTGCGGTTGTATTCCATTTGCAATTCTCGCCGACGATTTGTTTCGCCAATCGCCCGTTCCATGCTTTTTGTCATTGTATCGGCAAACAGATAAACTTCTGCATTCACATTTCGTGCAGAACGTCCAATTGTTTGAACAAGACTGGTTTCACTTCGCAGGAAACCTTCCTTGTCGGCATCCATAATCGCAACCAGCGAAACTTCCGGTAGATCCAAACCTTCGCGAAGCAGATTCACACCAATGACCGCATCATGTTTTCCTTCTCGCAGTTCTCGTAATATTTCGACCCGTTCAACGGTATCCAGTTCTGAATGCAGCCAGGCGCATTTGATCCCTTTTTCCTGCAGATAGCCAGTTAAATCTTCAGCCAGTCGTTTGGTCAAAGTAGTGACCAGGGTTCGTTCATTCTGTTTGGTTCTTTCCTGAATCAATTCCAGCAGATGCGGAACTTGTCTACGGGCCGGCACGACATGCACGACAGGATCGATTAAACCGGTGGGACGAATAATCTGTTCAACAATTTCTCCTTCGGATTGTTCCAGTTCCCAATCGGCGGGGGTCGCAGAAACGAAAATGGCGTGGTTTCGCCGTTCGTTCCATTCTTCAAATTGAAGCGGACGATTATCTAACGCCATCGGCAATCGAAAACCGTGATCGACCAGATTCGTTTTCCGAGAACGATCCCCAGCGTACATCGCTCGAATTTGTGGAATCGTCGCGTGAGATTCATCAACAATCACCAGGAAATCATCCGGGAAAAAATCATACAATGTGAAGGGCGGTTCCCCCGGTTTTCTGGCATCCAGGGCGCGTGAGTAGTTTTCAACGCCCGGACAAAAGCCAGTTTCACGAAGCAGTTCCATATCGTAGCGGGTTCGCGCACTCAAGCGTTGCATTTCCAGCAGTTTGCCTTCTTTGCGAAATTGTTCCAGGCGAGAATTCAACTCGTCTTCAATTTCGAGCATCGCCGCATCAATCCGCTCCTGCGGCAACACATAATGCTTGGCGGGATAAATACAAATATCCTTCAGCGTGCTGTGCGAGGTTCCGGTGAGTGGATCGATAATGGAAAGACTTTCTATTTCATCTCCCCACATTTCAATACGGTAAGCGAATTCTTCGTTCGCGGGCCAAAGTTCAATCACATCGCCGCGCACCCGGAACTTGCCCCGCGTTCGTTCGTAGTCGTTGCGTCCATAATGGATATCGACCAGTTTAAGCAGTAACTCATCCCGGTCGATCACGTCTCCCACGTTTAGCGGGATCATCATCTCGATATAATCTTTGGGAGAACCAAGCCCGTAAATGCAACTGACACTGGCAATCACAATCACATCCCGCCGGCTAACCAGCGCACTGGTCGCCAGTAAACGCAGGCGGTCTATTTCGTCGTTAATCGAAGAATCTTTTTCGATGTAAATATCTCGCTGCGGAATGTAAGCCTCTGGCTGGTAGTAATCGTAATAACTGACGAAATAGGCGATGGCGTTATTCGGGAAAAACTCGCGAAACTCTGAATAGAGCTGGGCGGCAAGTGTTTTATTGTGTGAAAGCACCAATGTGGGGCGTTGTAGTTGCGCGATCACATTCGCCATGGTGAATGTTTTTCCGGAGCCGGTCACTCCGAGCAGTACCTGATTCTTCTTCTCTTCACGAATGCCTCGCACGAGCGATTCAATCGCATGCGGCTGGTCTCCGGCAGGTTCAAAATCGCTGACAAGTTCAAATTCAGGCATTATTTTCCCAGTTAACTTTTGCTGCGAGTGTTGAATCGCATATTTTAATTTGTTCTCAAACAGATGATAGCCGTGCAGGTAGAAAAGTCGAGTGCCCAAATGATAATGATAAATGAAGATCGATCAGGCTCGGCTGTTTTTCTTTTACTCTTGGTGGTTATCGTTTTAATCGCGAGAGTCCAAAAGACATTCGCGGCAGTTCGTTTTCGTTCAACATCTAAAAAATAGGTTCTTCGCAGAACTTAATGGCTAAAAGAAAAATGAGACACGGATGAACCTAATCTGGTGTAGCCGGAACCAAATGATTTTTAGCCACAGAGTACCCAGAGGAAAAATCAGGCACCCGAGAATTTCAGTGATCGGTTTGATAATCAGAAAAAGTGATGCGTAAAAATCAACTTAGTGCAATAGATTCTCCATCGCGACGGCAAAAGCTGACTGCTCAGACTGTAACTTTGAGAAGTTGACCTCTACAATCTGTATGACTAACGGTAAAAGTTTGTGAACGGCTCGCAAATTGTAGAAAAACAGTTTTTGGTTACGGCGGTCAGAACAGATCAGCCGTGCTGGGTTTCTCTCAAATTTAACATGTTCAACCATTTCATTTTTCATTGAGTGCAGTTTTACACCATGGCAAAAGATTTTCTTAAAGGAGTTCAGGACTCCTACGATGTAATCGTGATTGGCAGCGGTCTGGCTGGTCTGACCGGAGCGAACACGCTGGCTAAAGCCGGGCATTCGGTTTTGCTGCTTGAGCATCATTACCAACTGGGCGGCATGGCGACGTGGTTCAAGCGTAAAGGGGGGCATATCTTTGATATCTCTCTGCACGGGTTCCCTGTCGGGATGATCAAAAGTTGCCGGAAATACTGGACACGCGAAATCGCGGATAAAATTGTCCCTCTCAAAGGAATCCGTTTCGAGAATCCTCAATTTTCGATTGAAACAACATTCAATCGGGAAGATTTCACGAATTTGCTCGTCGAAAAGTTCGGCATCGAAGCCCAAACCGTGCAGGATTTTTTTGATACCGCACGCAGCATGAACTTTTTCGATGAACAGCAAATGACGACACGTGAGTTGTTCGAGAAATTCTTTCCCGGTCGTGATGATGTCGTCCGTTTGCTAATGGAACCAATTTCGTATGCGAACGGTTCCACGCTGGAAGATCCCGCGATCACCTACGGCATCGTCTTCTCCAACTTTATGAGCAAGGGTGTCTACACCTTTCAGGGCGGAACCGATGCGCTGATCAAGCAGATGAAACAAGAGATGATCAATAAAGGTGTCGATTTGCGAATTCGTTCGTTAGTGGAAAAAATCGAAGTCGGACCGGATCGCAAAGTAACGGGCGTTGTTGTGAATGGCAAACGAATTGCCTGCAAATCGGTTTTGGCGAACGCGAATTTGAAATCAACGATTTTGAATCTGGTTGGTCCGGAACATTTTGATGCTGATTTTGTCGAACAGACCGAAGCGGTCCGCATGAACAACAGCAGTTGCCAGGTTTACATGGGAATGAAGCCGGGAGTCGGGTTCGATTATTGTGGCGATTTGCTGTTTCATTCCGAGCATTCCGGGTTCGATGTCAATGCGATGCTCAGTAAAGATGTCAGCAGCAGGACGTTCTCGTTTTATTATCCGGAAACACGCCCCGGTTCAGACCGCTGGCTGGTCGTTTCTTCAACCAACGCCAACTACAAAGACTGGTACGATTTATCCGAAGAACAGTACGAAGCAGATAAAAAAGAGCTTTGCGATAAGACACTCGATTGTCTTGAACAGTACGTTCCGAAAGTGCGGGAAAAAGTTGACTGGGTCGAAGCTTCCACGCCACGCACCTTCAAGCATTATACCAGGCACATTCAGGGAGCCTCGTTCGGCACCAAGTTTGAAGGCCTGAAAGTGAGCCAGGATTTGCCCCAACAAATTGGCGGCTTGCATCACGCCGGCTCGGTCGGCATCATCATGTCCGGCTGGCTCGGCGCAGTCAATTACGGCGTGATCACCGCCAACGAAATCGATAAATACCTCACCGCAAGTGAGTAACCGTAGGGGCTGCTGTGCATACCGCAATGGTATTTCAGCAAGTAGGGTCCGCTGTGCGAACCATTTTTCATCTCGCCTGTATGAAATAATGAGTTGCCCTCATTGACGTGTAGAGTCCATAATCGGTCCGCACAGCGGATCCTACGAACGATGCGGGAGTGGGACTTGTTAAAGAAAATAGGCCCGATGATTGATTGATCGTCGGGCCTATTTGGTTTCAAGTTAATAATGGTTTCCTAGAAAGTATCCCACATGAAGTCAACATCGCGGAAGAAGACTAATCCGCTGGCTTGAGTGAAGTTGATATCATCGGAGAAGTCGGAAATCACAGTCGTAAATCCACCCAGTGTGATATCAGCACCGGTAGCAATCTGCATTGTACTCAAGCCCATTCCCGGAAAGAGGAAGTTGTCTGAGTTTCCGCCAGTATCGAAAATCGTCAACCCTGGTGGCAAGGCAGCCCCGGCAATGCGAGTCGTTACACCAGCACCATCGGTATCGTAGGTTGTGAATCCAGACCGATCTGCCAGCCGGGTAGCGTTTCGAGGACGTGTACCACTGTTGAATGGTCCGTTGTCATCAACTCCACCATCGGTTGGATTATCAGGTCCAACGTTGGTAGTACCACGCGATTTGAATTCAGACTCGTTGTTGTTGTAGAACGCAAAGTTCTGATTGTTTCCCGTACTGAATGGATCGGAGATACCAAAGACATCAACCGATCCCCCGGTCATATTACTGAGTGCAGTAATGCGGATACGTGCCAGTGGATCCTGTTGATATTGCGATGATGGTGTGTAATCATCGTTGGTGTTATCACGAGGGTTTGTGTTTTGATCTGTCCAGGCTCCCGCTGTGGTGGCGGGGTCAACAGTTGACGTAAATGTTTGAATCCATAGATCGACACCATTGTTACCTATGATGTTGGTATCTTCAATGGATGCCAGCAAACCACCCAGTGCCGTTGGGTTAACAGAGTTGCTATTTTCGTAAGGTCTGAACAGGTTTGCAACGGCTCCCGTTGTACCGACACGGAAGACTAAACCACCTCCATCGTAGGTATCAGTCAGGCCATTGTTGGCAACCAGGTTTTGTCCGGTTCCATTAAAGCCTGCCGTTGCGTTAATGGAAAAGTCCAGGAAGGCATTAGCGAAGATGCTTCCATCCTGCGCCAGGTCAACATCTGCTGAGACTTCGTTGCTTTGTGTGGTTGAAGCAGTGATCAGGTTGTAAATCCCCTGCTCCCCGTTTCCGGTAACAATAATATCTGTAATATCCAGCGATGCAGAACCATCCCCACGAACCGTGGTGTCGATACCGCGACCTCCGTTGTCACGAATAATGTTGGTATTCAAAGTCACTTCAATTTCAGGATTACCCGCGCCTGTGCCGTTGGTACGGCCCCCATTGTTGGTAGACATCAACTGGATACCGTCACGTGCATTGTTCTGAATCATGGAGTTAGTCATGGTCAGAGTCTGATCGAAGAACCCGACGGAGTTCATGTTAATACCGTGCAAGCCATTATTACTGATAACAGTTCGATCAATCGTTCCTGTTGAAACGAAGCTGACGTCGATACCTGATAACGTGTTGCCATCGATAAACGTGTTATAGACTGCATAGGCTCCAGCACCGGGGATATTGATACCGTTTCCGCCGTTGTTGGTGATGAAGACTGCATCGGAATCGAGCCGTCCGTCTCCATCAAGGTCTTCACCCGGATCGAGGAAGCCATTTCCGTTAACATCTTCGGTGAAGTTGGAACCAATCTGAAGTGGTCGAGTGACGGCGTTCAGGTCACCAAAAATACCACCCAGGAAGATACCGTCACCACCGTTACCGTCAATCTGCGTTCCAACCCACGTTCCTGTGATGGAAGCCTGATCGGTCACGTTATTCTGGTTGGTGATAAGGTTAATACCATTCCCGGTATTGTTATTGATGGTGCTGGAGCGAATATCAACCAGCATTTCTGCATCACCCTGTGCAAACAGTCTGACACCGTTAGAACCGTTGCCTGAGATATCGGTTTGCATAATCAGGTATTCATCGTTGATGTTCGGTAAATTCGCTGTCAAATCGATACCGTCCCCACCATTGTTGTTGAAGATACTGTCACGAATGACAAAGGCTTGAACAGGGGCATCTGGAACCGTATTCGGCAGCAGTACTGTTGGTGGAAGTGGTGCAATCGGAGATGGAACCGTGTTTGCTGCCGCAATCACGTTAACAGGTGGCAGAACGTTTGCATTGTCACCAACAATTCCAAACTGATTTCGCACAACGTTAAGTCCATCGCCAGTGCCGTTTGTTCCGTTTCCGGAAACGGTCGTATTGGCAATCAGAGGTTGCTGTAACGAACTGTCTCCAAACAATTGAATCGTTATTCCGTTATTCAGGTTGTTTGAGATAGTTGTTGCTCGTGCAGTTCCAGGGTTAGCAGGGTTGATGACAATCGGATCGCCAATTCGCAGATTATCCAGAACGGAGTTGTCTCTGAGGATGATACCAATACCTTCTCCGTTGAAATTGATGTTATCAGTCGGGTCTCCTATGTTGGTGTCCTGATTACCACTGATCGTGATGTTATCCAGTCGGATATCTCCCACTGCGTTTTGAGACATGATAATTCCAAGACCTGCATCCTGGTTGCCGTTAATTGTGCTTGCTATTGGAGTGCTTCCAACCAGCGTGAACTGGGAATTATCTGCTGCAGTAATGCTGTAGCCAATTCCGCCGTTGTCGTTAATCGTATTACCGAAAAACCACGATTCTTCATCCGCTGGGTCCGGTGTCAATAAGCTGGCTGGTGGAACCAGACCGTTATCGTAAACGGCATCGTCTTCCAGTTCTACATTGATACCACCGAGCGTATTACCGGAAATATCGTTAGTGCAAATAATCGCATCAAGATGATTCACGCCATCGAGTGACATATTAATACCGTAACCACCGTTGCCGGTAATCGTATTCAGTTGATAGTGAATTTGGTTATCCCCTTCTGCATTAGTTGCAAATTGAGGATTGAGTAAGCGAATACCATCATTCGTACTGTTGGTGATAATGTTATTTTCGATGATCGCGTTAGTCAGGTTGCTGTTCAGAACGGAAATGTTAATTCCGTTCCCGCTTGCACCAGGATCGATAGAAACAAGATTAACCGGCGTAGGAGTTGCATTTGCAAACTGGAACGGTCCGACATCGTTATTAACAGTTCCAATGGCTGCTGCTGGTGCATTCAGAGGAGCAACAATTGGCGTTGGGTCCGTATAAGGATCCGCCTGGCCCATGTTGACTACGTATCCCAGATCTTGCAGCGAACCAACGGTGATGGTGCTGATTGGCCTGGTGGCGCCGTTTATGAATCCGGTCATCAATTCGTTATCGAGAATCGATTCTCGCCAATGGCTGTCAGCAGTTCCCGGACCAAAGTCGTTTTCTACAGGAACACCCGTGTCAGCGGTCCCAAAGATCGCATTGTATTGAGCCGTTGCAGCTGTACCAGTGAAGCGGGTATCTGTCACACCATCGCCGTTACTTGGATTAGCAAGTAAGCCCTGAAGATCCCAGACGGTCCCAATCCCAATGACATGTCCCATTTCATGAAGAATGACATCCATAAGTTGCCCACTGTTTTCAAGAGCGGTCAGGTCAGCAGAATCGAACTGCATGATGCCATCGAAAGGAATATTTGAAACATTTCGAATGCCGGTTGGACCAGCCTGCCCCAAAATGCCTCCCACGCCATCGATTGCAACACCGCTGGCACCAATCTGAAGGTCATCGATAGTTCCGACATCGGGAACATCACCAATAATCAACTGTTCCCAGCGATTCGCGGCAAGAGCAAATATCGCCTGCTGAGATGCTGTTAAGCCTCCAGCGAAAACAACGTCGATATCAAACGCACTGACAGGGTTCTGGGTAATCAATGTTCCATTGCCATCCATCAGGTTGTTTTCAACGAACAGGTTAGTCAGGGTAGAATCCAGAAGCTGGAAGTTGATTCCATTTCGCCCATTGTTGTTGAGTGTATTGTCTACAATATTCAAGTTCGTAATAGGAGCTGTATCTGCACTGACCATAATTCCGTCAAACAGGTTCCCGCTTATAATACTATTGCGAATGTCGAAGTTATCCAGAGTGGTATTTTCGAGATCGAGCAGAATTCCCTGGTCCAGGTTATCCGTTACTTCTGCGTTATAGATACCGCTGTTGGAGCCGGCTGCGAAGGCGGCACCACTTCTCAAACGAACCAAAATTCCGTTTCCATCAGTCGTTGGTTCGCCATCTTGTCCGTTTCGTCGGAACTGATTCAGGATATTGTAGACCCGCGTGGTCTGATCAGCAGTATCCGTTAACGTATGATCGAATGCTGTGGCTGGATCACCCACCTGGATCGCGAGCGAACTGTTGTTATCACCATTGATAAACAGTCCGTTCAAACCGTTATCATTGTACTCACTTGGCGTTGTTCCATTAACCAGCCCGGTGACAGGATCGGTTGTGAATGTGCCAACCATGGGACTGCTCATTGTCAATGTGGAATTGTTCAACGCTTCCAGGATTGCTCCGTTACCGAAGTTGAAGTTCGATTTGTGATCATCAGGCGAAGAAAGTTCCAGAATACTTCCTGCACCAATGGAACGCCCACGGAAGCCGAATTCGTTCCCCAGTGGTGTTGGCACCACTGTCATGAAGGGGTTCTTCACAGGGGGCATCAGATCGGGATCACCGAAATTCAGACCAAGCACGTAAGGATTATTATAGGACGTGTCGTTCCCAAACACGGTTGCCCGGAAGATACCGCCATCGCGTGCTTCCAGGTTCATTCCGTTTTTGTTCCCGACAATGTCGAAGACGTCTGAATTCTGTACGACAGTCGTTCCAATCAGGTCAACATCACCGTTGATATCCTGGGCAGTGAAACTGTTCGTTACTTCTCCCGCTGCATTTACAGTTTGTGTGCGGTAATATTCTGCTTCACTTAAATTGGTCTTATTACGAGCAATGTGCAGATGATCCACAGGATTATTCGGACTAAGCCCCGGTGCAAGTACATCGTAAGGAGTCGCTGCATGAATTGTTGGAGATTGATGATTTGCCGGATCATTCGTGGCAGCATTCGAAGGATTATTGGAGATGATAGAAGCTCCGACGCTATCTGCAACAATGTTGAAGGCAATACCGATATCATCATCACCCAGAATACCATCCATATCGTTATCTTCAAAGACATCAATAACACCATCGCCGTCCAGGTCTTCGCCGATATCCAGTTTGCCGTTTCCATTGATATCTTCTGTTCCGCCCGGCACGCCACCAGGTGTGTCGAGTACGCCATTGTTATCGATATCTTCCCCGAAGATGTTAAACGCGAGGTTATCTTCAAACTGTAACCCTAAAGCACCTCCAGATTGATAGATGTTAATACCGGAGTTCGAATTGAACCCGTCTCCTTCGACACGGTTCAGCAGAATCGTACCGAAGCTGTCACCTAAACTGGTCAGGTAAACGCCATGCACGGCATTACGAATTAAGTTACTGTTGATATCAAACCCGGTCACCCCTGTTCCTTGTGCCGGATTCAGGATATTCCCGGTGACAATACCATTATTACGCCTGGTTGGCTGGTTGGGATTGGTAGCTTCAATAACAAACCCGGAAACTTCAGTTCGGGAAGTACAGGCAACCGAGAAACTGTTATCAATTGTGACAACAGCATGCGGCCTGGTGGAAACAACCGTTGTTTGATTGGCAAGAATTGGTCGAGGGTCAGCAGTTGGATTGAAAATCGTTCCGACTAAAGAACTTCCATCCGGCAAAACGCCACTGCCGGGGATACCGAAGTTCAATCCGCTTCCTAATCCGGCCACATCAGCGGTCACTCGGTGCTCGGCATATCTGATGATTTCGTTGCCGTTAGGATCAAGATCACGAACCAATCGCCCGGTTGAAGCGAGTAAACGCTGATTTTCAACAATCGTCATTCCGGAAGTCAGGTTGTTCATGAAATCGTTTCCAGGCGTAACCGCTCCCGGTCTGACCAATACAATATCGAACTCTGCTTTCTGAGCCCCAGTCAACGCGTTCCAGGCATCGGTCCCGTTAAATGGATTCTCAATCGTTCCATCACCCGCAGCAGCGACACCTGCGACATCATCTGGAATAAGATTCGCCACTTGAATGGCTAAGCCATCCGAAGCATTGAGCAGTGGTACCGAATCGTTAATCGCAAATCGCTGGACACTGACATTGTATTTACGCTCATCCGGTTTCAACAAGTAATCGCGGATTGATGGCTGTCGCAAAATTCTGCTCGCACGACCATCTGGCAGGTTAACAAGCAAGCTCAACTGGGCATTCGCGCCGAAAACATTATCATTTCGATAACGGAATCCCATGTTAATATCTTCAGTCAACTGAGCATCCGCGTTGAACATCCAGCCGATGCCATCTTTGCCTGCATCTGACCAGTTATAATAAGCACCGGTATCCCAGTTGATTCCAAAACGACCCAGCAGTGGCATCGGGCCACCCACGGTAAAATCAACTCCATTGTACGCGGATTCCTGCGTACGTGTTCTGTTAAGGTTAATTTCGTTTCCTACCAGGAATGGTGTATTGCCAAACTGTGTGCCAATGAAATCGTTACGATCTCCAAGAATAAAGTAACCGTTGGCACGATATCGCAAATAGCGAGATGTCATCGAGGCACTAATACCCCCTTGATGGTATGTCTGGGAGTTCCCATTTACCATGTCGTACCACACAGAACTTGACCAGACACGGTCTCCCGCTGGATCGTACCAACGGCGACCAAAACCAAGGTTCATGCCTCCGTTAGAGTTATTCGTGATCAGAGCACGGATATCTGTAAAGAACAGACTATCCGGAGTGGTCATCATCGGAATGAAGGCACCGAAGTTTGTGTAGCCATCGTCATAGCCTTGCAAGCCACCAGCTCGAGTATCCAGACGATACTGAACCGTAAAAATATTATCGCGTGACATGCGATACCCGGTTGTTCCAGGGCCCGGATAAACAGGCTCATCGTAATAGACCGAGCGAGCCGGCAAGTTGGGAACATTACCACCCCCAACGGTCGCTTGACCGGCTCCTTCGTCTGACCCGATGACATGCGGGACAGGTTGCGGATCGGATGGTTGTGGATCAACGGGTTGATCTGACAAGCGAGTTTGCCCCGCGGGTGCCTCATCAAATGCTTGAAGAGATCCCGTTGGTACGCAAAGCGCCAAAGTTGTCGTGACACAGGCAAGGAAGAATTTCATGGATGGCTCCAGCGTCATGCTGACTTAATCCTACAATGTTCCGAAATCTACTCCGCAACTTGCGAAATTGATTTCCAGATGAAAGAATGGTCTCATACAAAACAAATCGATCCACAGACCATCAACGCAAAGAGAAATTCTCCGCCGCGCAGATAGTCTGTACCGATTCTGCCGGAAGTGGCAGTTATTCTGAAAGTTCGGAACATTCACATCCTAAAGTTGAGAAGAATCGTTCCAATCGTGATAACTTAACCGGATGTATCGATTATGCGCTTTCCTTGAGATTACGCATGATATGCTGTAACTTATTGCAGTCATTATTGTTAAGATGTTTTTTGCAAAAAGTAAGTATACGGATAATCATTTACCTGCCGGGCATTCAGCCTCGTTGAAGTCCACCAATGAGCGATGCAGGACTCGCAATTTAGAATTGACAAAATGAGGAGATTGAGGGGTTCAGGAACCTTCTATTTTAGTGGTGACTGGTTAGTTCCTGTCTTCTCTACATTGCACACTTTACCAAAGAGGATTCACTTCCATGCTCACAAGAACAATCAGGCTCTTATCTGTTATTCTTTGTTTGGCAACGCTCACCAGTAGCAGTCTGCTGGCAGCTCCCGTTTCTCAACAGAAAAGCGAACCATCTGGCTTGCGTGCTGCTTTTATCGAAAAGGATATCACCCCGGAAATTGGGATGGAGCAGCCCGGCGGCTACGGCAAAAATTTCCATCGCAAATTGCATGATCCCTGCAAAGCGAGAATTGGTGTTTTTAACGATGGTGATCTCAAGCAGGGGAAAACGGTGGCTGTGGTCAGTCTCGATGCTCTTGTCATCCGCAAACCGCAGGTTCAGGCAATACGATCACGTATCGAAAAAGCGACCGGTATTCCCGCAGGAAACATCCTTATTCACGCAACGCATTCCCATTCCTCGGGACCAACAGGAATGGTGCTGCCCGGGGAATACGACCATGCTTCGCCGTTTATTCAAGAGCTTGCTTATAACAAATCAAGTGGTGCTGATGCGAAATACCTCAAGCTGGTAGAAGATCAAGCTGTCGCAGGAGTATCTGAGGCGTGGAAAAAACTCGCTCCTGTCTATTTCGATGTTGATCGAGGCTTTGAAAATCGTGTTGCATTTAATCGCCGTTTTGTAATGAAAAACGGCATGTCGGTCACCCATCCGCGAGCAGGAAACCCGGATATCGTCAAACCGGCTGGTCCGATCGATCCGGAAGTTGGTGTGCTGGGCGTGTTCGATAAAAAAGGCAAACTGCAAGGCTGTATGATCAATTATGTCTGCCATGCAACGACAAACCCGGGAGGCATTTCTGCCAATTACATCTACTATATAGAAAAAGCAGTCCAGGGTATGTTCGGGAAAGATGTCGTTGTCGTCTTTATCGCAGGAGCATCGGGGGATGTGACCCAGGTCGATAACCAGAACCCCAAAATCCCCAAGCGAGGCGAAGGGATGGCTGCCTTTGTCGGTGGGCGAATTGGCGCAGAAGCGGTCAAAGTCTTATTGGGAATGGATTTGGGAACAAATTGCGTAATCGATGCCCGCCAGAAATTTCTGAAAATCCCACGCCGAAAACCGCGTCCTGCTCATTTGGAACTTGCCCGCAAACAAGTTCGCATGAAATATCCGAAAGAAATTGATGCAACAACCTGGACGTTCGCCAAGGAAACAGTCATGCTCGATGCGCTCATTCAAGCGACCCCGATTGTAGAAGCTGAAATTCAAGCTTTACAAATTGGGCCGCTGGTTATTGCGACTGTTCCCGCAGAATACTTTTGTCAATATGGCTTGGATATCAAAAAAGAATCACCGTTTCCATTTACATTTGTTGCTTCATTAAGCAACGGCTGTGTCGGTTACGTTCCGACACTTGAAGCGTTCGGCGCTCATGGCGGCGGTTATGAAACCCGCCTTTCGAGTTACAGCAATTTGGACATCACCGCTGGAAACACTTTTGCGGAAACGGCGATTCATTTAACCAAACAATTCAAACCAGGTTCTGTTCCCGAAGCCCCCGCGATTCCCAAATTCACCGGTGCTGTCTGGAGGTACGGCGACAATCCCCCGCAAATCGACTGATATCATTCCACTTGCTAAACTCCCTGTCAGAGATAGGTGAATAGGACAGATTCAGGCCTCGCAGTTGATGCCCCAGCACGGTTGGTTTGTTCTGACCGCCTATCCAAAATTATATTTTCAAATATTTGCGCGCTGTTTGGAAACTTCTTAACGTCAGTAACAAACAGGTACCGAAAACGTAAATTCCCTTTGTCTGGACTAT
>Ga0316208_1000932_pt1 | contig 30727 bp, 19 predicted proteins | sample 3monopyrite_MG_FD_204944 | JGI IMG/M metagenome (GOLD analysis project Ga0316208, IMG submission 204944) | Microbial mat bacterial communities from mineral coupon in-situ incubated in ocean water Damariscotta River, Maine, United States -... | ecosystem: Environmental > Aquatic > Marine >... | reverse complement strand
TCGCTATTTTTTAGCAAATCACCTATTTTTTTAACAAATAGTTTTAAACATAATCAACTGAATATCTTAACGTTAAGAATCGAGTTCAGGTTATTAGGTCGGCCAATCAATAACAATTATACTGGATTTGTAATTATTTTATATGATGATAATTCAAAAGAAAAAATATATATAACACATTAAAACAAGTAACCAATAAACTAAAACACCCCTATTTCAAATTGAAATAGGAGTGTTTTTTTATAAAATATTTTTGTTTTAATTACTCAATAATGGTCATTTCATCAATTAAGTTTTGAGCACCTGCATATTTATCAATTACAAATAAGATGTAACGGATATCAACACTAATTGTTCTTTGCAACTCGTGTTCAAAAGCGATATCTCCACTCATTGCTTCCCAGTTACCATCAAAAGCACATCCAATTAAATGCCCTTTATTGTTCATCACTGGGCTTCCAGAATTACCACCTGTAATATCGTTATTAGATATAAAGTTAACCCTTAAAGTACCATCTTGACCATAACGACCATACTCTTTTTTATTGTATAATTCTTTTAGTTTAGCCGGCACAATAAACTCTGGGTTGTTTGGGTCTTCTTTCGCCATTAAACCATCAATGGTTGTATAATAGTCATAAATCACACCATCTTTAGGTCTATAAGACCCAATATTCCCATACGTTAATCTTAGTGTTGAATTTGCATTAGGATAATATTTTTTATCTGGATTCATTTCTCTTAATGCTTTTACAAATAATCGATTTGCTTTATCTAATTTTTCTTGAGCAGCATTCATTTCTTCACCATAAATTAATCCACGGTAAAATTTTAATAAATCTTTATTTAATAAAAATAATTCATCATCTTGAATGGCTTCTTTTGTAGGATTATCGATAAAAGCTTCATATCTTTTTTTATCTGTAAATACAGATGCTTTCATTTGGCTTGTAATAAAAGCTGTTAAATCAGTTTTACTTTTTTGCCAAACTAATTTTAATCTTTTAGAATGTTGTGATTTTGGAACATCAGTCAAATACATAGCAAATAGAGAAATTAACATTTTTTGCTCTACTTTATAATTAAATCCTTCAAAAAATGAAGGATAAGTATTTTTGTAATACCCCATCATTTTCTCTATTTTTTCTTTATCGATTTCATCTTTAGCCAATTCATCAAACAATCGGCTATGTTTCAACATAAAACTATTAATTCCGACAGAATAAACAGCTTCAAAAAAGTAAACTTTAGTTGGGTTATTTTTAGTCAAAATTTTGTAAGCTGACCCCATATCATTAAGCACAGTTCCGTATTCTTTTTTTCGACTCTCATCAGTATTAACCCAATCAGCAAAAGCATTTTCAATGGCCTTTTTCTTATCCCAAACTTTATTTTTTTGTAATTGCTCAGTTTGACCAATAAAATATTTCCAATAATTACTTACTTGCGCATAAGTTGATGCATATTGAATACGAATGGCATCAGACTCATTCATAAATTCTTTCATTATTTTCAATTTTTCGGCTCTCACTTTCACTCTTGCAGGTTGGTCTTTTTCAACAGCCATTTTTACGCCATAAGACGTTAAATATCGGTCTGTTGAACCAGGATATCCCATAATCATTGTATAATCGCCATCTTTTGTACCTTTGATATTAATTGGCAAGTGGTGTTTTGGTGAGTACGGTTTATTGTCCATTGCAAATTCAGCAGGTTTATTGTCTTGACCGGCATAAATTCTAAACATTGAAAAATCACCTGTGTGACGTGTCCACATCCAATTATCAGTATCGCCACCATATTTTCCAATTGATGAGGGTGGTGCCCCAACAAGTCTCACATCTTTAAACACCTCATTCACGAACAAATAAAATTCATTACCCTCATAAAATGACTTTATATAAGCCGTATAGTGCGTTCCTTTAGTTACTTCTTTAATTAGTTCTTCTGAAATTTGTTTAATTTTTAATGCTCTCGTATCAGCATCCATATCGTTACGGAGTTGATCGTTAATTTTTGCCGTTACATCATCAATTCTAACAACAATTGATGCTGTTAATCCCGAAATTGGTTTTTCTTCAGCATATTTATACGCCCAAAAACCATCTGTCAAATAATCATTTTCGGGAGTAGAATTTTCGGCAATTGCGTCATATCCACAATGGTGGTTTGTTAACATTAAACCTTTATCTGAAATAATTTCGGCGGTACAAAAACCACCTAAAGACACAATTGCATCTTTTACACTTGGTTTTTCAACATTATATATTTTTTTATAAGACATTTTTAAGCCAGCGCCTTTCATGTCTTTATAATAGTCTTTTAATTTAAACGGAACATACATTCCTTCATCCGCACTTGAAAAAAATGAGATAAATAATAGTGATGATAAAATAAGATTTTTCATTGTTTTAAATTTCCTTTAATAATTTGCAATGCAAAAATAACAGTATTTAAAACAATCTAGGCTATTAATTCTAAAAAGTTAAGCTTTGATAATTTTCTTTTCGACAAGTCCATTCAATGTTTCTACCAAAATAAAATACACACCTTTTGGCAAGGTACTCAAATCAATTTGTGTTTGCGTTGATTTGATTAACAATACACCATTTACCGAATAAATTGATGCTGTTATAAAGTTAGACGTTTGAATAGTTATAAAATCAGTAACAGGGTTTGGATAAATAGAAATATCAATATTTTTTTCATTGATTGTAGCAGGATCGTCACCTGTAATTTTTACGTTGTCAATTTGTAACACAAATCCATTTTTTGTATTGTTTACAAACGCTACATACACATCTTGATTGGCATATCCTTCAGTCATTAAGTTAATGGTGTAATTTTTCCAATATTGTGTTTCGGCTGTAATTGTTTTTATAGTGTCGGTAAAACTACCTTCTAAACTATCGGTTGTGGATACTAACACCATATATCCATCAGGATAAGACCCGTCTAACGATTTAGCATCCCAAGTTAAAAGATTACCAAAAGTTAACAAGCTAATTTTAGGTGTAATTAAGTAATCTTTAGATGTTGCAGCTGTGTCTTCATTACCGTTTGCATCCAAATAATAAGATGTACTTGCGGCACACGTATCAAAAGCCGACACATAACCTATCCACGCATCAATAAAGTCGGGATTTCCGGTTGGTGAATTTTGATCACCATCAATAGTTGACCAAGTTGACGGAATGCCATTGGTGAAATTTTCATTTAATAATGTGGTTTGTGCAAAAGATAATGCACTATATAAAAGCGTTAAAACGACTAAAGTTTTTCTCATTTTGAAATGACTAATTTGTTGCGAAAATAGTTAATTATTAGTTGCAGATGAAAATATTAACAATTTTTATAAGGTTTTATTGTAAAAACCTAAAACTCATCTAAATCAACAGATGGTGGTACAGGCATTTTATCAATGGGTATAAAGTGCATTTTAATAGGAGGCTGATTGTCTTTATCTAGTCTATAAATTAAATTTTTACGGTCAATTAATTGGATTTTATTGTAATCTGTTTGCCCTGATTTCCATTTATAAATAAGTGAATCATTTTTTTCAGAAAACTCAAAATCACCTTGATGCAATGAATAATCAGAAAAATGCCCCAATGTAGTCAACACAAAACTATGATCATCATAAAAAGTCAACACCCATTTATCTAATCTATTATAGGGCGTACGGTCAACATTACCTTCATATTGATTTTTTAAAATCCAAACTTTTGATGAATTGTCGTTTAAGATTTCATAGGGTGCTACTTTGATTTTATTTTCATTTTGAACACAAGACACAACTCCCACAAGAATAATTATATATGTCAAAATTATTTTTTTAAAACCCTGCATTAAAATTATCTATAAATAAATGATTAATTGAGTCTTTTAATTCTGGCTTAATAAAATAGCCATTTATTTCTTCTACGTCAGTTGGTTCATATTTTTCATCACGCCAAACATGTTTAATAGCAACAATCCCAATTTCTTGGTCATCATACCCCATTAATAAATCGTTATATCCAGATTTAGTAGTCCTTTGCTCAATTAAAAACCCTAAATATTGATTTACCATTTTATATTTATTAAATGTTTTTTGAATAACCAATAGTTGCTTAACAGGTGACCCGAATAAACCAGCCTTCATTTCTAATAAAAAACCTTTTTCCCATTCAATTTCGGGTCCAATTTTAAAGACTCTAAAAAATTGATTTGAACATGGAGGTAAATTTTTTACTGTATCTGATTGTGTACAGACTTGTAATTGTTCCATTACATTCAAAACGGATTGCTGGTTTAGTTCAGGATAAGAATTATCAATTACAATGGTGTCAGAAGGGTATATTTCTGCAACAATTTCAGTTGGTTTAGAATCACAACTTAAAAATAAAAATATGACGGCAAAACTTACAAGAAAATTTTTCATTTATTTATCCAGTTTAACAATTTTACCACCTAATTTTATACTTTCATCCACCTCAGTTGGTTTTCCTTTGTATTTTATTGTCCCTCCACTCTTTACAACGGCAAAAAGTGATTTAGTAACATTTAAAAGGATTTCGCCCCCAAATAAAACTTCAGCTTTTACTTTAGTCGCAATTAAATTAAAAGCGGCTACATTTCCACCTTTACTAATGAAATAATTGGCATTTTCTGTTGTACCAGACAGGCGAATTGTTCCTCCATTTTTAATAGTTACACCCACAGTATTTGCTTTAACATTTATTACTATTCGTCCACCGGAATTTACTGATAAATCAATTTTTTTATGTTCAAACACATCAGAAGTCGTCATCATTGCACCACGTTTTGCATGCAATTCAAAAACTTCTATATAATAGACTATAAACTCAATATCTCTTTGTTTATAGGTGTCGTTTTTAATTTTTAACACCAACTCAGCTCCTTCAACTTCAGCCAAAATTTGTTCATCCGTCACTTTTTCGTCATTGTTAATAATTTCTACTTTTGACTCAGCGCTTTTTATTAATGTTACTTTATAATTTCCGGTTGCAGTAATGGATGTAAAGTCATTTACTTTAACTGTTTTTTCACCAGAAAAGGCATTTAATCCCATTATAAATGAGAATATTATAAATATTGTTTTGCTAAAGACTGTTTTCATTTTATTTAGATTAAGTTCGTATTATTAAATTGGAAAGACGCTTAATGCGTCAATCATGGATTGGTTAAATTCATTTTGGTTTAAGCCTGTTTCAATATTATTTTTAGCAAAATAATCGAGCATAATTTCGGTTGGCATATTCCCTGTTAAGTCATCTTTAGCCATAGGACAACCACCATAACCTTTAATTGCACCATCAAATCTTCTGCATCCGGCTTGATGTGCAGCTTCTACTTTTTCAAAAGCTTTTTCTGGAGTAGAATGTAAATGTGCTCCAAATTCAATGGTTGGCATATCTTTTATTAACGTTGAGAATAATTGTGTAATATTTTGAGGATTTGACACACCAATTGTGTCTGAAAGGGCTAAAATCTTAATTTCAAATTTATCTTTTAACACTTCACTCCATTTTGCAACAATATCTGCATCCCAAACATCTCCATAAGGATTTCCGAAAGCCATAGACAGATAAACGACCATTTGTTTGTTGTGTTTTTCTGCAACTTCTCTAATTTGTTCTACTCTTGTCAATGATTCTTCTATTGACGAATTTGTATTGCGTTGCTGAAAAGTTTCGGACACTGAAAATGGATAACCTAAATAAGATATTTCATCAAATTGAGCTGCATCATTTGCACCTCTTTGATTTGCAATAATTGCCAATAATTTTGAGTTTGAATTTGACAAATTTAATTGTGCGAGTACATCAGCCGTATCTTTCATTTGAGGAATCGCCTTTGGAGAAACAAAGCTCCCAAAATCAATAGTGTCGTACCCAATTTTCAGCAATTGATTGATGTAATTTGCTTTAACCTTTGTTGGAATAAAATCATGCAAACCTTGCATGGCATCTCGCGGGCATTCAATGAGTTTTAAGTTTGTCATTTTTGTATAATGTTTTGCGTAATAACAGCTTGATTAATTTTTTTAACTAAAGCTGGACCTTCATAGATGAAACCTGTATAAATTTGAATCAAAGAAGCACCTGCTTTTAATTTTTCAATGGCATCATCTGCCGAGTGAATTCCGCCTACACCAATAATTGGAAAAGCCCGATTGGATTTCTCAGCTAAATATCTAATTACCTTTGTACTTCTGTCTTTAACAGGTTGTCCACTTACTCCACCATTCCCTATTCTATCAAGATCAGGTTTTGGTGTAGTTAAATTATCTCGATTAACAGAGGTATTTGAAGCAATTACGCCATCTATTTTTGTTTGCTCAACTATTTCAATCACTTCATCTAATTGATTATCATTCAAATCTGGTGCAATTTTAAGTAAAATTGGTTTTTGTTTCGACTTTGATTGATTTATTTTTTGCAAACTTTCTAAAAGTTCTATTTGAAAATCTTTATCTTGCAACTTTGCCATGCTACCAACATTTGGACAGCTAACATTTACCACAAAATAATCTACATGGTTATGTAACTTTTCAAAATTAAATTGATAATCTTCTATTACATTTTCAGGCAAAGTTTGGGTGTTTTTACCGATATTCCCACCTATAATGGTTTTTGTTTTTTTATGTTTTAAATTTTCAACTAAAGCATTAACACCATTATTATTAAAGCCCATTCGGTTAATTAAACCAGAGTCTTTTTTAATTCTAAATAGCCTTTTTTTAGGATTACCTTTTTGAGGTATAGGTGTCACTGTTCCGACTTCTATAAATCCAAATCCAAAATCGGATAATTGATTGTAAAGCTCTCCATTTTTATCAAATCCTGCAGCTAAACCAACAGGATTTTTGAAATCCAATCCAAACAAATTTTGTTTTAATTTAACATCATCAACAGTATATATTTTTTTTCTAAAATATGAAACCAACGGTATTTTACTTGTAAACTGAATTAAACCAAATGTAAATTGGTGAATTTTTTCTGGATCGAAAAGAAAAAGGAAAGGTCTAATTAAAAATTTATACATAAAAAAACTCATTTTTACAAAGTTAAAAAATGAGTTTAGAATACTTTTATTTTTTTATTGAATAATGTTAAAAGTTATTAACCTTAATTTAAAAGCGGGCTCTATATTGCCATTTTTTACCCCGGCTTCTTTTGTAAGTAATATTTCTAGTAAATGATATATTCAACATGAGGTAAGCATCTTTTTCGCCTGAATCACCTCTTTGTTCTCCTGGATTTGTCCAAGTTGGAAAATAACCAGCTGAAGGATCTGCGAAATACGCTGCCGTGTTTCCGTAAGCGTCATTAATCGCTTGATTGTCATAATAAACAGTACTCACATCATCTAAATAATCTGTAAATGTTTTTGTATAAGTCAGTTCAAAAGTCATTCTCCAAACTGCATCTAAACCTAATTTTAAACCGACACCCATGGGGATACCAAAACTAAAGTTACTGTACTGTTTTGGACCGTTTGGTAAACCTTGACCTTCAGTATGCAAAGGTCTTAAATTTGTCCAACCACCATCTCCAGGCCCTTGCGGAATAAACCCAAAAAACGTACCGCCAACAAAGCCATAAAATAATTTATTTGTATGCCCAATTCCTTTTACTCCCATTGGTTTATATCTATGACCAAATTCTTCACTATTGTATATTATAATTTCGAATTGCGTTGTTAATTCAAACAAATGACTTCTAAATTTAAGATTTCTGTTACGTCTTGCAGGCTCAGATGTTAAAGCATCATCACCTTTGAGGATTGCATAAGTAATTAATGTTTTATTTGACACCCATGGTCTTAATCTGTATCTAAATCCAATATGACCTGAGGGTCTTGTTACATTCCAATCAATATCTATTGGACTATAATCTGTTCCTATTCGATTTAATCCACCAAGATCTCCAAGAAAATTTGACGCACCAATACCAAATATAATTTCTTTACGTTGATGTTTCCAATAAGAATTAGTTGTAAAATGAGTTGGTTGTGCAAAAGAATTATACTCATGAAAAAACACGAACGCCAAAAATGACAACAAAAGACAACCTTTTTTCATTACTTGTAATAGTTAAGAGTTAGTTTTTTTATAAACAAAATTATTTCTACAAACATTAGATGTAAAAATCTCAATGAGGTTGTAAAGTTATTACTTTTTTTATTAGTTTTCAACTAAAAATTGTTAACTAATTATTAAAACTTAAAAACATTAATTTAACAAAACATACCTCAAAGGTAATAAACGAACAATTTCACCAGTGGTTGCTTTACCATCAATTTTTTCAAAATAAATTTCTTCTCCTACATTTATTTCTCCAATTGCAGATTTCATTTCTGAATTTAGTGTATTACCATTTCCTTCATAAACTTTGCCACCTGTACCATCAACTAAGTGTAGCTGGAAAGATACAATTTTCACATCAGAATTAGTCACCAAACCTTCATCATTCAATAATTGTTCTTTAGTTATATTTCCATTTAATTTACCAGAAATTCGTGGGTACAAATCAATATAGCTAAATGTTTTAGGTTTTTCAACAGCAACAACTTCTGTTACTTTATCATCTATTATAGATTCTGAAACTTCAATTTCAGTATATGGTTTTTGGTTTGTTATTGTGCTTAAAGTAGATGTTTTTTCTATAGGCTCTATTTCTTTTTTTGTTGGTTTATTTTTATCTAATTCTTCTTTTTTGGATTCTGACTTTACAACCTCTATAATAGGTACTGCATCCTTTTTTAAAAGCAGATTATCTGTCAAAACATTTTCTTTGATTAGGTTATCTCCCTCTGGTTTTACGGCATACATACTCCCCGCAATCAAACTAACAGTTGCAAGTCCTGTCACCCCAAAAAACCAAGTTGATTTATAAAATGGTTTTGCCATTATTTTTTGATGAACGAGTATATCTTCAAAATTCATTCTTTTTGTAATATCTTCTGAAGATATACCCACTCGGTCTAAATTAATTTTTACTTTTCTCATGACTTTTGGTATATTTTTTTCATTTTTTTTACTACTCTGTGTGCTTTAACTTTTGCATTATTTTCTGTAACATTTAAGATTTCTCCAATCTCTCTAAAAGATCGTTTTTCAAAAAATCTTAATTCCACAATTTCAATTTCATTTTCATCTAAATCACTTAATAAATTAAGTAACATTTGCCTATTCTCATTTGTTTTGTCCTCTTCTAAATCCTCTATCAGCTCAAACAATTGAAAGCTTTCAACATTAACCGTACGTCTTGCTGTCCTGTCTCTATATGACTGATACAACTCACTTTTAGCTATGCGGTACAACCATGATGCAAACGGCACACCTCTATACTCATACTTATGAATATTATTCAATGCTTTCAAAAACACTTGACTGGTCACATCAAATGCTGTTTCACTATCATCCATTCTTTGATACACATATCTAAATATCTGCTCATAGTACTTATTATAAAGCGGTGCAAATCCATCTGGACTTTTTTGCGCCCTTAAAATCCACTGATGCTCTTGTTTGAGCTTATCCTCAGTGTGATGATAAACGGGGTTAATAGACATAATTGTTTTGGTTTTTAGTTTCTTTGCAATTTTATAACTAATGTTTTTCAATTGGTTACACATCAATTTACAAATTCTTTGCCATATTTTAACGATAAATGACACTTTTTATTGTAAACACCTTATTATTAAAGGAAAATAAAGTTCTTATTCTTATTTATGAACACTTTGATATTCAAATAAAATTCTATATTTTTTTAACCTCTTATAAAATTTACATACATTTGAAAGTTATAAGTTTAAATTTTAACAAATGAAAAAGTTATTTACCATTTTAATGCTTGTCAGTATTTCATTTTTATACTCATGTAAAAAGGAATTAACCGCCTGTATTGATTTAGATGGTTATGTTTTTAAAACTGGAACACCAGTAACTTTCACATCATGCTCTAAAAATGAATTAAGTTACGATTGGCGAATGACTGGACCCATTGATGCACCTGAAAATTTAAAAGGTTGGAGTGATAGAGTTATTACCAATACGTTTACCGTCATTGGCGCATATTCAATCACATTAAATACATACAGTAAATTTTCTTTATTGGGTGAAAAAGCCTCAGTCACTTTAGACTTTACAGTTAATTAAAATTCGTAAGCACCTATATCAGGTGTACCTCCTCTTGAAACCCCTTCAATAGACAATGCTGTTGAAGTTAAAGAACTACCAGCATCAATTAAAGGAGATCCTGACTCAACATGAAAATCTTTGATTTGAGTGTTAATAAATAATGGGTCTTGATTCCAAATCACATTACTCAGATACGAATAATTATAAATTTCTTCTTTTTTTAATAAGCAATATGACAGATTCACATCAAATAGAGCTGTTCCATTTGCAATACTATCAATAATAAATTCATCTTGAGCATTACCATACACCACACTATTATACATATTTAAAGTCACATCTTTTTCATAAATTATTCCATTTTGACCTTCAAACCAATTTTTAATTGCAAAACTCGGTCCTCCTCTACTTCCGGTCCAATAATTAGTAAAATTACAATTTGTAAAAGTTGCATTTCCGCCAGCAAAACAAAAAGCAGAAATTATACCAGCATCACCAAACACACAATTTTCAACAGTTACTGTTGGCCCAGCGACTAAAAAAAAATTGTAAAAATCATTATTATCAATAATTGAATTTTTCAACGTCAACGTATTTACACTTGAAGTGGTATCAACTTGCAATCCTATTGCTCCATTTTTAATGACAGCGTAATCAATATCGCAATTTTTAGCCTGTGAAAGCCAAATCCCTCTCCATTGTCCAGAAATATCGTCATAAAAGGACTCTAGTCTATCCCCCTGAAAAACAACCTCATTATTAAGCTGACCTTGAACAATTAATGTACTTTTATACACAAATAAAGTTGCATTTTTATGACCATAAATTTGAGTTCCTGGTGGAATTGTTAACGTTAAATTTGAATCTACCCCAGGAAAACCAACTGCTGCTGTACCATATATAACATGTGGCTTATCATTTAACCAAGGATCAAAATCTCCAACAATTTCATTTGCGTGAAAATAAGCATCTTGTCCCCAAACATCTAAATTCACATATTGATTAGTCCCATTTGTTTTAAACCTTATTGAATCTGAAATAACTAGAGGGTTTGAAACGTTATTGACTTCCAATGTAACCTCTACGAACGCAAACATTGAGTCTTTTTTATTAATTTCTATGTCTGTAAAAAACACACCAGGCTCTCCATCAATATTTATTCTAAAAGGCGAATCTACACCGCCCATTAATTGAATTTCTTCAATTTTTATTTTTGAATTATCATTATTATATATGCGAAATCTTTTTGTAGTTGAGCCAATTGTTGTGAAAATCGTATCAAAAAGCACTGTATCTGACGAAAAAGTTAAATTAGATTTAGAATAATTAATGTTTTTTTTACAAGATAAGGTAAATACCGAAAGTATAGTAAAAATTAGTATTTGAATTAAATTCTTCATATTTTTGTTCTGCAAATATATATACGAAATTTAAGTAATTTTATTTTATTGAAGTAAAATTATTGCAGTTTTAAATAAAATAATTAAATTTGCACTCCGAAATTGGAATAGTTAGAATAAGAAGAAATTAAATATATATTAAAATGAAAAAAGGAATTCACCCAGAAGATTACAGATTAGTTGTATTCAAAGACATGACAAATGATTATGCATTTTTATGTAACTCATGTTCATCATCTAAAGAGAATATAACTTGGGAAGATGGAAATGAATACCCTTTAGTAAAATTAGATATTTCTCATAAATCGCATCCATTTTTTACTGGTAAAATTCAATTTGTGGATACTGCAGGTAGAATTGACAAGTTTAAGTCGAGATATGGGAAAAACATGAAGAAAAAATAAATTTTTCTAAAAATATTTTAAAAGCCTCAATTTTGAGGCTTTTTTTTTGCTTAAATTTGACGTATGATAATAGTTTTAACTGACAATACATTACATTTAAATTTTAGACCTTTAACATTAACAAGACCTGTTAGTGAAATAAGGTTTGGAATTCTGACCATAAAAGATACCTGGATGGTGTTTTTTAAACATCATTCTAAATCCGTGAGTTGCTTTTATGAAACAGAAGATTATTTAAGAGAAAAATTTGAATCCACAGAACACTATGATTTAAAAATTGCTGGTAATGTTAAGCCAACATCTAATTTAATTTATTCAATCCTTAAATTGAAACAAAACGAATCACTTTATTGTAATGGTAAGTGGTTAGCTACAAAAGGGCACAGAGAAGACTCAATTGTCAATATGACAGATGAATCTTTTTTGTATATCGAAAATTTATGGGATATTTTTCAATTGAACAACTTAGCCATTGAAATTGACTATGATTTAATTACAAAAGATAAATTGTCACAACCTATCAGCTCAACAAATCAAGTTTTAAATGCTGACAAAATATTTATTGAAGACGGTGCAAAAGTTGAATTTTCTATTTTAAATGCTTCAAACGGTCCGATTTATATAGGGGAAAATGCAGAAGTAATGGAAGGTTCAATGATTAGAGGAGGATTTGCATTATTAAACAATGCCGTTGTAAAGATGGGTGCTAAAATCTATGGAGCTACCACAATTGGTCCTTACTGTAAAGTTGGAGGAGAAATATCAAATAGTATTTTTCAAGCCTATTCAAATAAGGGTCATGATGGTTTTTTAGGGAATTCTGTTATTGGAGAATGGTGTAATTTAGGAGCAGACACAAATTCATCAAACTTAAAAAACAATTACGGTAAACTTAAAATTTACTCTTATAAAACTAACCAACTTGAACAAACTGACAATTTATTTTGTGGTGTTTTAATGGGAGATCATTCCAAAACAGGTATAAACACTATGTTAAATACAGCCACAACTGTTGGTGTTAATGCAAACATTTTTGGTGCTCAATTTCCGCCAAAATATATACAATCATACAATTGGGGAGGTTTTCCTAACTCACCTAAATATAAGCTAATCAAAGCCTTTGAAGTAGCCGAAAACATGATGAAAAGGAGAAATATTACACTAACTAATATTGATAAAAAAATATTGACACATATTGCTGACAATAATTTATAATTGGCATACCGATTGCATCTATACTTTTACTTATTAAATCAGCACTTTAATATGTTGATTTAATACATTATTATGTCAAATAAGGACAAAATGACAAACCAACATACAAAACAACTGTACTTATGTCAGATTTTATGAAAAAAGAATTTATAAACTTTACAAATATAATAGACCAAGAACCTGAATTTATTCCGTTAATTTCGGATGAAGAGGAAGACTCAATGAACAAAGAAAAGGTACCTGAAGTTCTACCTATTTTAACATTAAGAAACAATACATTATTCCCTGGGGTAGTAATTCCAATAACTGTAGGCAGAGATAAGTCAATAAAATTGATAGAAGATGCTTATGCAAAAGATAAAATAATTGGTGTAGTTTCACAAATCAAACCTGAAATTGAAGAGCCAACCGAAAATGATATTCACAAAGTTGGAACTGTTGCGCATATTATAAAAAAATTAAAAATGCCTGATGGTTCTACAACAATTATCATTCAAGGTAAAAGACGATTTGAAATCAATTCATATATTCAAACAGAACCTTATTTTAAAGCCTTAGTTACTGGTTTAACAGATCAAAAACTTGATATGTCAATCCAAAAAAATAAAGCTTTGGTTGATTCCATGAAAGAAATGGCTCTGAAGATCATAAAAGATTCACCTCAAATCCCTTCTGAAGCAAGCTTTGCTATTAAAAATATAGAAAGTGCTACATTTTTAGTGAATTTTATTTCATCAAACTTAAATGGAGATGTTGAAAAAAAACAAGTCTTATTACAAACTAATAATATAGAAAAAAGAATAGAGCAAGTTTTAGCCCATTTGTCATACGAACTTAAAATGTTAAGTATGAAAAATGAAATTCAAAGTAAAGTTAAAGTTGACCTTGATAAACAGCAAAGGGAATACTTTTTGAATCAACAAATTAGAACAATACAAGAAGAGTTAGGCGAGAACCCTGTTGAAAATGAAATTGCTCAATTTGACAAAAGGGCTAAAAAGAAAAAATGGTCTAAAAAAACAGCAGCAGCTTATCAAAAAGAGATCAAAAAATTTCAACGAATGAATCCGCAAGGTGCTGAATATTCTGTTCAATTAAATTACATTGATTTGATTTTAGATTTGCCTTGGAAAAAAAGAACAAAAGATAAATTTGATTTAAAACGCGCACAAGAAATTTTAGACCGAGATCATTTTGGTTTAGACAAGGTCAAAGAACGAATTATCGAATATTTAGCTGTTTTAAAATTAAAGGGGAATATGAAGTCTCCTATTCTTTGCTTATATGGACCTCCTGGTGTAGGAAAAACATCTTTAGGAAAATCAATCGCAGAAGCATTAGGACGTAAATATGTTAGAATGTCTTTAGGCGGTGTTCATGATGAGGCTGAAATTAGAGGACACAGAAGAACTTATATTGGCGCTATGCCAGGTAGAGTTTTACAAAACTTAAAAAAAGCTGGGTCATCTAACCCTGTATTTGTATTAGACGAAATCGACAAAATAGCAAGAGACAATCATGGAGATCCTTCTTCTGCACTATTAGAAGTATTAGATCCAGAGCAAAATCATTCATTTAACGACAATTTTGTTGAATTGGATTATGATTTATCAAAAGTATTATTTGTTGCCACAGCAAATAATTTAGGGACTATTCAAGGACCCTTACGCGACAGAATGGAAATAATTGAAGTAAATGGCTACACAGTTGAAGAAAAAATTGAAATTGCTAAACGTCATTTGATTCCAAAACAAATTAAAAATAATGGGATTTCTAATAATGATATTATTATTAATGAAAAAGTTTTAGAAAAAATAGTTGAAGATTACACAGCAGAGTCTGGTGTTAGAGGTTTAGAAAAAAGAATATCTAAGCTTGTGAGAAGCAGAGCAAAAGATATTGCAATGGGGCTTTCATTTAAAAAAGAAATAAATATCACTGAATTAAAATCAATTTTAGGCCCATCACATTCTAAAGACAAATATATTGGAAATGATTTTGCAGGTGTTGTAACCGGTTTAGCTTGGACACAAGTTGGTGGAGATATTTTATTTATTGAAACAAGTTTAACTAAAGGAAAAGGTAAACTTACGCTTACTGGAAATTTAGGAGATGTTATGAAAGAGTCTGCAATTTTAGCACATCAATATTTAAAATCAAATGCTGAAATAATTGGGTTAAAACAAGAAATTTTTGACCAATGGGATGTCCATATTCATGTTCCAGAAGGTGCAACACCAAAAGATGGACCATCAGCAGGTATTACAATATTAACAGCTATGGCCTCAGCTTTTACTCAGCGAAAAGTAAAGAAAAATTTAGCCATGACTGGAGAAATAACTTTGCGTGGTGCTGTTTTACCAGTTGGTGGAATAAAGGAAAAAATATTAGCTGCAAAGCGAGCAAATATAAAAGAGATTATATTATGCTATAAAAACAAAAAAGACATTGAAGATATCAAGCCTAAATATCTTAAAGGTTTAAAATTCAACTTTGTAAAATCAATGGATGACGTTTTAAAATTGGCACTTTTAAAGGAAAAGGTTAAATCTCCAAAAAAAATTGATTAATTGATTTGTATAAAAAATAAAACAATTATATTTGCACCCCGAAACAATATTTAGATTATTGTTTTAATACATTTTGGCGAGGTAGCTCAGTTGGTTAGAGCGCCGGATTCATAACCCGGAGGTCTCGGGTTCAAATCCCGATTTCGCTACATAGAGTATCACTGGGATACAGACAAAAAGCACTTCTTTAAGAAGTGCTTTTTTTGTTACCGGGTAACAATACCGGGTAACAAACTTTTCACTTTTCACCTTATTTTTAATCATTAAAAACTGAAAAATCATTAGTCGCTTTAATCAATTCTTGATCGTTTACATAGTGTTTTTTTAATACATCCATACCTGAGTGTGAACTAATCAAATTTGCTTTTTCTCCGAATTGCTGAACTAATGCTGTAAGATATGTTTTACGTAAATGTTTTAATTGAACCTTCTTTTCTAAGGCGGTAAATTGCCAATAATGAGTAAACGCTTTTGAAACTACATCTATTCTTGTTTTTAAGGTAGTCTTCTCCCCTTTTGCTATCACATAACTATCCGAACCTTTATTAGTCTCATAGTCGAGTTCATTTAATAGGATTCTTAAACCTTTTGTGATTGGGATATGTTTCATTGTTGCGTTTTCAGTTCCAGACACTCCATTTTTTCGATTGACTTTAAAGTTTTCTATTTTAATGAATGTTGGAATACCTTTTTCGTCTAGTGCAATATCGGTGAATTTAATTGACATGAACTCTTCTCGTCTTAGTCCTGTTTCTAGCGCTAATCTAAATGCCTTACTCAACCAACTGCGATAAAAATTCTTTCTTCCCCCTGTTGCATATGCTTTCATTCCCTTTTCAGGATCTAAAACAGACAATAGTTTTTTGAATTCTGATTTTGAAACAATGGTTTTATCAATCACTACCGAACGTCTTGACACACCTATAAAATGATTTTTTAGCTGATAATCTCTCTTTTCAATTAACCAATTGATAAACTGTCTCATTGTTCCCATAAATTTATTGTAAGTCTTATTTTTGTAGTTTAAGACATCTACAATATAATTATGCAATAATGCTACTGCTTTTTCATTCAATTGATGAATTGTAATCAAAGTATGGTCTATCTTGTTTTCTTTTAAACTCAAACAGAAGTATCTAAAAAATCGTTCGACATCTTTTATGTGACTAGTTGTTCTTAATTTCACTTTATGCGCCGCCACTCCTTCATTATTTAAATAACCAATATATATTGCCATACACTCAATTAATAAAACTGGTTTAGGAATATTCTCTTGAGTATTCAAAGTATTTATACTTTGGTAACTTGCATCTTCTAGTTCATTTACAAATTCGTATTTTAACCTTGTGGCTTCTTGAATATCTCTTGTTTTAAAAACTCTAGTTTTTCTTTTTGTTCCATCAGTACCAGGAATAGATACTATCGCTTTAAATACATGTTTATCTGTATTCTTACAGGTGCTTAATTTTTTCTTGGTATCTCCACAAATACGATTATCAATTAAACATTGGCATTTTTGACAATAGATAAACAATCCTTTTACCTTATCTCGCTTGTCTATTATTAACGGCTTTTGATTCTTCATAATTCTTTAAATTGTTGTTTAGGATTTGTTGTTTTATTTCTACTAAAACAACTCTAAAATTTTAACAAAGAATTCCCAATAGGCCAATTTCATGGTCTAGCAATTAGGATTCTTTCTGTTTATTTTAATCCTTTTTCCTGACGCTCCGTATCCCTCTCCTCTTTTTAAATCAGTCATTTACTCGAATGTAAGTCTGATTTACTCAATTTAGAATTTTTACGCCTTATAGATATTAACGACTTGGGTGAGACTTGTTGGTAATTGACTATTATTGAACTTAGCTCACAAGCCCAATTCTTAATCATACCATAGGTTCGGTAATTTGAACCACCACAAGTTTAAATCGTTAATAACATTTACCTTGCACTCTTTTAGAGAAAAAAATCGTTTTTAGCTCAATTTACAATCTATCTCTCCATTTTACTTGTGAAAAATGACCTTATCGTCACAAGGTCATTATCAACTTTTGTCAACATTCATTTCAGTGTTGTCCGTCTTTTGTCTCAATACAGTTTGGCTAACTGCACTCTATGATTGAAAATAGTCAGCAATACCAGTATTAGCTCTTCTTATGAAAGAATAACCTGAAACATCACTGTCGTGCTTTATGCCTCTTTGGGTGTTTCTACAGGTTCCGTTCGAATGCTAGTTACACCTTGCCAAAGGCATTACTGCGTATGTGGATTCTAGATCTTACGCTTTTAGCGTAATTTCGACCCTATTCTCACGGCTACTTTACTTTTTCAATCACCGACTTACCAAAGCTCTGCTTCACTTTCTCGGTAGAGTGACTTTTGGATAAAATTTCCGATACTAACTTTTCCTCTAGTCACCATGATTGATTAACTCTTTAAATATTCTGTTTTTTTTAGTTCGTTCTTTGTTAATATACTTAGCTACTCACAAAGTTCTCGATCTTTTATCATTTGTGTTTATTTTATATTTACAATCCTCAACTTTTCTAAACAATTCTAAATTTTTCTAAACATTTTGTGTCATTTATAAACTAACTTGATAGCTAATTTCTTTGCTTTTTATTAATTTTATTTTTAATAATATATCTCTCCAATAACTTTGAATATAACGAACAGATATCTATAAGTTACAAATCACACTCAACAAATAAAGATACCAAAACTCTAATTATCAAATACTTAATTTGCTTAATCAGTAAAAAATATCCATTTGGCGTCCTGAAGCCTTAATAAATATGTGATATAACTTTATACAATTGTTATGTTTTTTGTTTTATGAAATGTATTCTAATCTCATCCTTGACTTCCCTGAAACCCAGTAAAAACTCACGTCCTCTCACGTTGTCCTCATATCCTTTCACGTTTTAGTCACGTTTTGCAATGTTCTTAAATGATTGTAAAGGTGATTTAAAAACTATATCTATAAATCAAAACACGTTGACAATGTTAACAAGTATAACCAGTTTCATATTTGAAATATTAAAATAATATATAAATTTATATTTGAATATTAATAGTACTATGGAAATAACTACTCCCCTTCATTATAATACCAAAGTACAAATTAAAATAGAGAGATGTAAAAAAAGTATAGCCTCCAAACAGCTAAGAGAGTCTAAAGCCTTATTTAATGATTTAGATTCATTCGAATCTAAAATTGAATCTAATTTATTACCTATATATTTTCTTGAAATGGCTGAGATGTATTTACAATTCTCATTACAAACAAGAAGTTATTCAGATGCTAATAAAGCTATAAAATATTTTGAAAAAATTAAAATAAAGTTTTCCAGTGAAGAGTTTCATTGGAAATTTTTATCTGGTCTCGCCAATGCAACATTCATTTCGTTTAGATTAAAAAAGGAACATACAATTCATAAAAAGCACAAAAAATTCATTTGGAATGATGATTCTATAAGACTTGTTCAGCATTCAAAAAAAATATTCTTGGAATTAATAAATGAAAAATATGAAAATAAAAACTTCCCTAATTCGCTCTTCCAAGACACTCTAATCGGACTATCCCAATTAACAGCTGATATCAATCGATGGTCTGAGTCATTTTATTACCTAGGCCAAACAAAATCTAAAAACCCAGATTTTTCTTTTTATTATATATCAACTATGATATATAATTCATTTTCTTCAAATGTATGCTCTGATGAAGTGAATTTGCCATCTTACCACAAAAATATAGTTTACTTAAGTAACCTGGCAATAGAACATAAAGAAACTACCCCTGAGTACGTTGAAATAATTCTTAAAATGAGACAGGAGTCACTAAACCAGTTAAATATTAAGTCTATTCCAATGGAAGAACTTGAGGAAATGAAAGATATAGAGTTAAAGGATTTTTTAAAACATACTAAGTATCGTCAGTTTATTTTAAAAAATGGTTTAGGCATTTCTGACCACTCAATTTATTGCAGTTGTTCATTAAGTGGTCGTGATTATTTTCCGTTAAAAAATAAGCATGTAAGGGAAACTCACAAGGGTGATAAGTTGATCTTGGATAAATTCCAAGCTTTGATTGACCAATTAATCCTATCCTTTTCTCATGCGAGAAATTGCTACTACCAAGCTAGTTCAAACTCTTTTAAAAACATACATTCAAAAGAGTTTAAGTTTGAGTTAGATTCAAAGCAAGCGATAGAGGATAATCTACATATTGAAAGCTTCAAATCATGTTATGGAATTCTTGATAAAATTGCATTGGGACTAGTGGACATATATGATACGAAGACTATTATAAGTCTCAATAAAGTATATTTTCACAGTCTTTTTAAGGCACATAATAATTTGATTTATAGAAAAATATTCCAAGAATCTCAAAGCGACTATTTAGTTTCATTGTACAGCTTGTCCCAAGACTTAGGAGACAACGGAGCGTTAAAAGAATTTAAACAATGGAGAAATAAAATTGAGCATGGGCTAGTATTCCTTTCAGATGATACTACTAATGATCCTAGAGTAAATTTATCTTATGTTAGTCATGTTATAGCTAGAGAAGAGTTCACAAACAAACTCTTGTTATTATTACAACTTACAAGGTCAGCAATATTTTCATTTGGATATTTATTAAGGAGGAAATCCAAATAAGTACCAATATTAGATCATACCCAATATTAATGCCTTTTATTTAGAAATAGTATAAAATGTACTACTGCTTAAAGAACAGTAGAATACTGCTCAAAAAATTTATTTATGAGCAGTATTTGACAAAAGATTGAGCAGAATAAAGAATTTGACTTAAGAAAATTCAAGTGTCAAAAAACGTTTACTATTGAAAGCTAAAAAGTAACTATTTCTCAAAATCCTATTTAACATAAACCAAATTATGTCTAATATATCACATCAATCACATCAGAAAAGGCTGAATTAACGCCACTTTTATAAACTACTTTTATTTTATAGTGGTATACATTGTTAATGTAAAGGTTTGAATCTAAAAATTCATTCACTTCTAATTTGGTTAATGTTTTAAATAATCGAAACGCCTCATCTCCTTTTGAACGGTATATTTTAATCGAATACACATCACTTAGGTCTTGCTCCCAAGTTAATTTGATTTGTTTTTCTTCTCTGTTAACTTCCGATTGTAAATTTTTAACTGGTAACCTTGTTCCTGTTTCATAAATGATGGGTAAAGGATCAGATGACGCATAATTTGGTTTTTCGTCATTGGTAATTATTGAATAAATATACGTTTGTCCAGGTATTCCTGTTTGGTCTTGATAAAATGAAATGGTATCTGCCCATTGCATTAAGGTGTCAATTATGTGTGTTTTAGAATTCTCACGCATTAAAACATTATTTTCAACATCAATACTTGAAGAATTGTTCCAAGCAAAATAAACACCTTCTAAACTCACTTTATATTTAGTAAATATACAAGGAACAGGAGGTGTTGTATCAGGTTTCATTAATTTAATAGGCTCACATGGTTGAGAATTATTATAATTCAAATCTACCGCTCTAATTTGATAATAAATTTCGGACGTTAAGTTTCTTAACGAAATAGTATCTGAATAGTTTGTACCTTCTACAAAATGAGTTGTTGACTCTATAAATTCCTCATTTAACGCATTGGCCCAAAACACACGGTACCCTCTGATATCATTTTCTGGATTTTTAGTCCAAACTACCGAAACAACACCTTTTTCATCAATTGTTCCTTTTAATCCAGTTGGAACTGATGGAGGCTCTTGATCTAAGGTAAAAAAGTAAGTGTGAAATGAATAAACTGTATCATTGTCAACAGATATGGCTGCCACTTTATAATAATACCTTTCTCCCGTTTCTAATGGTGACGGTATAATAAATTCGAAATCAGAACCTGATTTTAAATTAGGCACATCAATTACCTCATAACCAAATGCCATACTATCTGATCTAGCTACAATGAATTTTGAGAGTTGATCATCATCTTTTGCTTCAAATGATAAATAGCTACCATCAACAATTCTATCAAATTTATTAGCATAAACAGAGTCAATTCTAACCTCTCCTTTTAACGATTTACGAACATAGACCTTAACAATATTGGAATACCCTCCATTTTCTGCAAAGTGATTAATACCTCTTATTCTATAAAAATAGGTTCCTCCTTCAACAACAGCTGTATCTAAAATATCAGCATGTGTTTTATCTTTTTCGTATTGTGATTTTAAAAACTGGTATGGCGTGGTGTTAATCGCTTTAAAATTAACTGAATCTAACGATTTTTCAATCCAATACCCGGCATAATTTTTCTCCAATGCAGTGACATCCCATTTCAAATAAACGTTCTTTCTTTTAATTCTTGATTCAAATTCAAGCGATTCAAAATCAATATTTTTATCTATTTTTTTTGGATTAACATTTACAACCATTGAGTTTAAATTGGTCAATTTCTCTCCATTATTAATACTAACACGGTACACATATTTTGTCTTTCTATCAAAATCTGTATCTAAATAAATTAGCCCTAACATATTCATAAAATCTGCATCCAAACTTGACGATAATAATAACATAGCAAACATGAAATTATCATTTTTGGGATCGATATTTTCGGCTTCAATATAATCGTTGATTAAACTTGAAATTTCTTTTAATCGCTCGTTATCACTATTTTTATACGATTTTAGAATTTCTTTTGAAGATGGAACTATAACTTCAGTTTTTGTAGTCGTATTTTCAATATTTCCTTCAAACCGTTCAATCTTATATCCTTTCAATAATCCTTCTCTAAATAAAGTTGAATTAGACGCACCAAATCTCAAAACAATGGTATCTTCTTTTACGAATGACATCACAGCCACCTTATCTTCATTTTGGGAAAATGAAACTAAATTGAATAGTAAAAGACTAAGAAATAATAGTTGTTTTTTCATGGTTTAATTTACAATGTCACAATCCTCTCCAAATTCAATTTCGGCAGTTACATCTACTTCAACAATTCCTCCTAAAAAGGAAGCGTCCAAATGCACTCCACCATAAACAAATGTTGGTTTAGGTAATTTTCCTTGCATTAGCATTGCTGCATTGGCAGTCATAATATTAAAGGTTGACACTTCCCCATTTAGTTTCTGCCAGGTACAGCCAAAATCTAACCCCATATAAGCATAGACCTGACCTTGAAGGTACCAATGATTCATTCCAAATTCATCTGCACTGCTACCATCACAATGGGTGGTTGGACCATATTTAAAAAGTGTCATATCAAACCCTGCTCCGGCATAACCAGAACCGTAAATCCCTAATCTGTCAGTTATATTAAACCCAGTATCAAATCCAGCGTTGAAGTTAACCCCAAGCGCAACACCATTTCCAGTAGCAATATCACCTGTACTACGTTGACTTCCTATTTGTCCAAATACTGAAGAAACCTCTGGCGGTGGTGGAGGCATAGGTAAAAGGTTTTGCCCTAACATAAAATACGCATTAACACTTCCTATGTCTTTAACACTAACCGTTGCAGGGTTATCAGGTCGACCTAGCCAAAAATACCATAAATCAGGACTTACATACAATTTAGTCCATAAAGATCCAGTAAGTGCATCTCCAAATTGAGCTGTTAAACTTGCATTCAAATCAAATATTTTTTGCTGATTGTCATACATAATTGACACACTTCCCTTGACGTATTTTGTAGCTGTTTCTCTGTTTGCCCTAGAGCACATCATATAGGCTTGACCAGTAAGTTGAATATTATTTAAACCACCATTTGAATTAAAAGCAATAGAGAAAACTACGTCTCCATTTAACGCCTTTTCGCTTCCTGCCTTAAACCCAACACCCGTTTTAAATATGATTCCCATTTCTTGATTAGGAATGTAATCCATAGAGCTTTCACCTTCTGATGTTACACTACCATCTTTAGCGTCTTCAATTAGTTCCGCCACACTTTTTGACCCCGCCATGTGATAGGCAAGTCCACCAGAAATTGATGTTATGGTAACTGGACCTACTTGAATCAATATAGGAATTCTAGTATCTACCATCCAATATTTGAAGTCATCTACTTTTCCAAAGGCACAAGCCATGTATATTTTTTCTGAAAATACTGCTGGGATTCCTAATTCAAATGACCCTGAGAAACCTTTTCCATAAATAGGATCATCATTTCTAAAATTAACTAAACCTTCAAACGTAAATGCAGAGGTAAATAAACCAATTTCAATGGTATTAACCTTAAACCCATCAAAACTCCAATCTTGCTTACCTGTATACGCATTTTGCTCAATATTCATTTTCATAAATACATCCGTAGCAACCGATATTCCATTAGGATTATTTCCCAAATTTAAAGCTACTCCAACACCTAATGACGGTTGAGTATTTAAAACTCCAAATTGTAAATGGGTTAATGAAACTGGGAATTTACCCATCTTATTGGGACCCGAGTTTACACTGTCATTTGAACTTGTCAATGAAAAAAGCCCATCTGTTAAAAAAGGTGCAGTTGTGACAAAAGTAATATGTTCAAATGCCAATTCATTCAATTCTAAATTGTCATAATCTAAAGTTAAATTACCGTTAAGTACTAATTGTGGTTTAAATCGACCTGCAGCATCACTGGACATGGTTAATTTTGAGGTGTTTTTTATGGTTAAATCTGCTTTAAGAATCTGCATAGATTTAACTATGTCATTGGTTATTCCTAAACTAAAATCATATTTTGTTTTTCGATCAGCAGGATTTACGGTTAGCATAGCACCATATTCTAATTTTTGATTCTTTAACGCTGGCACACCAATTTCACCATTCATAGTTCCTGCGGTTAATTGACTTGCTGTTAAACCAACCGATAATAAGTCGATAGAAAATGCCCAACCATCTGCACTTCCTTCATTTGTTGAAAATAAACTTGTAGCGCCAAAAATTCCACTCACACCAGCATCATCAATAATCATGTGCTGACCAAAAATGGTCATATCGTCTTGTCCGTCTTTATTTAATTTTTCAGGTAATTTAATGACAAAATTTCTAATATAGAATCCACGCCATAAATTGGGAGAGCCAACATCCATACCTTGATAATCTTCTGGAAAAGTAATATTTTGAGGATTATTAAAATCACTCATATCTACTGTGGCTTCAGTTACTGTAAACGCAAAATCATCTAAACCAACTACTTCAAAAGGATTAATTGATACAGTAGTCATCATATTATGAATGTCAGTCACGTGTACTTCAAAATCTGCTGCAACCACTGTATCAGCATCACTAACAGGTTGTAATTTTTCTCCATTAAACAAAAATGAACCATGTAAGTTTACAGCTTTAAACCCATTACAGTCCCATTCTACATAATTAGAACCATCTTTAGGTAAATATAATGTAGTATTTGGCCCCATTCCAATTCTATGTTCAGAAACTAGCGCTAATTTAGCTTGCTCCCCACCTAAAACACCTTTAGGATTAAATTTAATATGTTTGGCTGCAAAGGCAATTCTTTCATCACACCCCGGGAAATCCATTGCCATATAAGCATTAAAATATGCGCCCTCTGGTGTAAACTCAGCACTATCAATAGCAATTATATAGGTAGTACCTGCAATTTCTTTACGAATTCCAATTGGTAATGACGCTAAAGAATCTTCACTTAAATTACCAACTTGAGAATTTGGATTGTTTACTTTATCGCATATTTCATAGACGTAACTTGGAGAAGTGTCTTGCGCATTTGCGGTGATTTGAAAGCACAAAAATAGAACTAACCAAACATTGAATCTTAAAAATTGGTTTATTTTATTATTTTTGTGCATTGAGAGATTTAATTCTATGAAAGAGTGCCAAATATAATAAAAGCATTTTGTTTTATTGGATAGCAATCACGAATTAACTTTTTAGAATACAAAATTAACCGCAATTCCGATCCTAATCGGAACGCAAAGTTAAGCACAATGTTCGCTAAGAAAAAAACTAAATGAAAAGAATAAAACAAATATTACTTACAGTAACAATTCTTTTAACTACCCTTCAAACAGTAGCCCAAACTTACCCTGTGCAATCGTTTGTGCAAATTACGCCACCATTTAGTTCTTATTTACCTGATTACGCTGACCCGTTTAACAATCAGATGAAGGTTTTGTTAACCTTAACAGATTTTACAGTACCAAGTCACCAAGTAAAAATAAAAATTACCATGACTGGTAATGGGTATTCAATTACCACCAACGACTTTTTAAATTTACCCGCTATTAATTTAACCCCTGGTGTACCAGTTGAAATTTCAGGATCTTCATTGGCACCTTATTTAGCTACCGAAAATTTAACTTTTACGGGGATTGATGTCAATGATTACACCCAACGAAAAGTATTGCCAGAAGGCCCATGTACTATTTGTATTGAGGTGATTGATTATACAAGTCCAAACAACACAATTTTAGGAAACCCAAACTGCACCCAAGCTTGGTTTACAAGACAACAACCACCAATGCTTAACCAGCCTTTTTGTGGTAATAATGTACAAGATTCTGACCCACAACAAATTTTATTTGGATGGACTCCAATGAACATGGGCGGACCAACTGGTTTAACAACTGAATACACCTTTGAGTTATTTGAAGATAATACCAACCCTGACCATAACATTGACCCTAACCAAATTGTTAATTCAACGTTACCCATATTTTTTCAAATTACAAATCAAACCTTTGTGAATTATGGTATTGTAGAGCCTCAATTACAAATAGGGAAACAATATATTTGGCGAGTACAGGCTAGAAATACTGAAGGAAGAGATTTATATGTAAACAATGGATATAGTGCCGTTTGTACTTTTACCTACGGTAGTTTAGCGGCCTCATTAGCTGATGGTATTGAATTAGAATTACAAACCAACGGAACTGGTGTAAGACAGGGTTATGCCAATTGGAATGCCAATGGTGTGTTTACAAATTATGTATTGGAAGTAAGAAAAACAGGAAACCCCAACTTTGAATGGTTCCCTTACACAACGGCAATTGGTGTACCAACCGCAGATATGAAAATTAATAGCCTTGAACCCGAAACAGAATATGAGGCTAGAATTAAAGGTTTAATTGGAGAAGATTACGAATCAGAATACAGTAACATTTCTGTTTTCACGACTAATCCACCACCAAATTATGCGTGTGGAACCACAACTATGCCAGCTACTGCGCCTAATATTGTGCCTTTAAATATTGCTTTTATGGGAATGGTATTTACCGTTGGACAGTTTGATATGTTTGTTACATCTATTACACCTTTAAACCAACCAGGACATTTTAAAGGAACTGGTAAAATTGTTGTACCGTTTATGCTAACAATACTTAATGTATCATTTGATGATATTTTAGTAGATGATAACTTAACCATTAGAGAAGGTAAAGTTGAAGCCATTACAGACGGTATTGATGCTTGGGAAGATAACATATTACTTGATTTGGCTGACCCATATTATGTAGATTATTTAGACCCCAGCACAATTGTAGTTGACAGTTCTTTTATTACCGTAAATTTTGAAGGAGTTGATAGTACATTAAATTTCCCTGGAGGTGGTGTACCAATTGTATTTAATGTTGATGGCGGAACTCAGTATATAGTATGGCCTGATGGTAGAATAGATATTGGAACTTGGGGTAATATTTCTGACGATAGCCTAGATGCCTCAGAAAATTATTTTGTTCAGTTTGAAAAAGCAGACGGCCAAACCTACGGATTTGACAAGTTCAACACCGCACATAGCATATTGGCTAGTAATTACGAAAATATTTTACTTAATGATGGCTCCCCCTATTATGTAGCCTATAAATCTACCGCTTGGAATACTGGTGATTTTGTAGTAGCCAAATTAGAAACGGACAACACGCCTGTGGACTTAACTTTTACTATAGGTAATGAAGAAATTGATGCGGCTAACATTAATAAAACGGATGCCTATACCTACTTTATTGACTTATCCGGTTATATGAGTAATTTCTCAAAAGACTTATATGCTTTTGATGATAGTGGTTTAAAAATAGGTAAATTAAGAGTGATTGCCTATGAAGAAAAAATTATTGATTTAGTTGTAGTACCAGTTAACTCTTCAATACTTAACCTACCAAATTTAGAAGAAGAAATAAATGCCATTTATGCTTGTGCCAATACTAAATTTAATGTAATAGTTGACACAGCTTTTTCGAACACCACTTGGGATTTAAATGGTGATGGTGCCATGCAAATTGACGACCCTGAATTGTTTAATTTGTATTCGGACGAAATGAAAGCTTTGAAAAGCAATTATTTTTTAGACCATGACCGTAACAACCAAGCCTTATACCTATTTGTAATTGACGAATTTAGTAGCCAAAGTACTGATGGCTATATGGTACACAATAAATCGTTAGGCTTTTTAAAATCAAACCCAAGTGCACGCACCATTGCTCACGAACTTGGCCATGGTGCTTTTGATTTACCACACACCTTCCCTCAAATAACTGAAGGAAATACAGATAATTTAATGGATTATGGTGGTGGTACCCACTTAACCCAATTACAATGGGAACAAATTTTCACAAATGTATTGTCATTTTCTTTTTTGGATGATGCTGAGGATGGGGAACTCCTAGTTTTAGTTGAATCTAAAAATCTCCAAGAGTATGCATGGTTGAATGAAAATGCAATAACCTCATACAACTTCAATTCTTTATATACACCTGGTGGTGATGAAATTAAATTAAATGATATCTCTAAATTATCAAATATAAGTTTTGACATTCTTACTGGAGGAGTATCAAAGTTTAAATATGATGGTCAAGTTTACAAAGCTTACTTTACTAAAACATTAATTGGTGGAGGAGAAGAAGGAACCTTAAAATTTCAAGGATACATTAGATCTGATTATCAGACGTATATTAAAGATCAAATGGCATCTGAAGGAATTAATTATGATTCAACATCACATCTACTTAGAACATCTAATACATATATTACTACTGAAAACATTACTACGTACTATTTTTGTGAGTACACATTTGCAACACAAGGTGATTACGTTATTTCTTTAATTAGTAATAATAGTGAATGCCTAAAAAATGTTTTCAAATGGGAATCTACAGGATCAAACAATATTACAAATTTAAACCAATCAGAGAACGAGTTTTATTCTTTCCCAATATCTACAATATTACAAAGTTTAACTTATGGTGATTTAGATAACAAAGACAAAATCATGCTCGATAACGTGCATGGAACTGAAGATTTTTCACCAGAAAAACTTGTACTATTTTGCGATTTGACTGCAATTTATTCATCTACGGATGATGAAAGTTATCATGCTAGAAGATACATTGAAAAAAGTATCTATTATAATAGTTATGATAATATCTATGATTTATTGGACAAAAACATAGAGTACCTCCAATTTTTAGTGGATATGTGTGGTCACCATAAAGCACTTGGTCATGAATTATATGTTCAGTATTCTCTTGAATTGAGTAAACCAAAATTAAGTGTTTTTGAATCTTTTTTGTACAATGAATCTTATCATCAAGATTTAACATTTACAGAAAATTTAAATAGGATGAATACTTTAGTTAATAATTTACATTCTGACCTAGCTAGTATTGAAAATGCAACTGATGATGATGCTATCATGTTAATATTAGAATATAAATCTAATTCAGAGTTAGAAAAACTTTCTGTTATTCAAAGAATACAAGCATTAAATTTATTAACATCTGGATGGATGTTTAATTCAGAACAATCATTAGCAATACGTTTAATTGACAATGTATTAGAGGATTCAATTAATCCGTTTTTTGAGGAATTCGCCGTAAAAAACGGAGCATTGGAGAACTTACTTGGTGTAAATGGATATTTTAATAGCTTAGATCACAGTGTAAAAATGACTTTCTATCAAACTCTTTTTTCACAATACAAATATTATGAAAACCCGGAAAATAAAATGTTCTTATTTCCATTAATTTCACAAAATATTTCAGTTGACATTACCTATGAGGGCGAAAACATTTATCAATTGAACTCTGATTGCGATCCTTTGAATTCATATATTCTTCAAAAAGCAGAAATAATTGATAATACTGTAGTTTTTGATTATAGATATATTCTTGGTCATAGTCCATTTGAATTTACAGTAAATGGAGAAGGGCTTGATGGAAGTGATGAGACAGAAGTACAAGGATGTCGAAATGTCACTCTTCCTGATTTGAGTTCTCCTGCATACAAAGGAGAATTATCAATGTTAACGCCGGTCATTTTTATTGATAATGGTTCTTCTGTATTAATTTTTAATATATTAACTACTAACATTGATATGTCAATTGGAACTGCTTATGTTGTGCCTGCATTTTTTCTATCTGACGTTAAAAACATAGAATCTTATGAAGGAAAAATAGAACTGCTCGAAACTGTAGCAATTATACTTGACGCGCTTACAATTGCTAAAGGTTATCCATTATTTAGTAGTGCATTTAAAACCGTATTTAGGTCTTCATTTACAACTTTAAGAGTTGCAGCTAGACTTGCAGAATGTGCTGACTTCTTAGGTGCAACATCTAACATTGCAATAAATTCAATTGATTGGTCAAACCACCCTCAGGTTGAAAGCTTAGCTGTACAGTTTAACGGGTTAATTGGTCTTTTAGGAGTATCTGCTTTAACTGGTCAAGGATATTTAACGGTTAAAAATTTTGCAAAAAATATTGATTTGCCCTTAGTTAAATCACAAAGTATAAATTATTTAAACTCTGTGGATGACCTTATTAAAGATTACAATTCACAATGGATAAGTTTAGATCCAGGAATTAAAAACAAATTGGAGATGCTCTATAATATAATTCTTAGAAAAAGAATTGTGGCTAACGCAGGGGATGCGTTGGTTTCTTCTATCAGAGCCAGACTAATCACTTTGAAAAATCCAGCACGACCAATACTTGAAGGAGAGGGTATTCCTCTGATAAATGGAAAGTTTAC
>Ga0316208_1000931_pt1 | contig 30732 bp, 27 predicted proteins | sample 3monopyrite_MG_FD_204944 | JGI IMG/M metagenome (GOLD analysis project Ga0316208, IMG submission 204944) | Microbial mat bacterial communities from mineral coupon in-situ incubated in ocean water Damariscotta River, Maine, United States -... | ecosystem: Environmental > Aquatic > Marine >... | reverse complement strand
ACTTGGCAGACTGCACCGCGTTAGGGGTGGAAGCGACATCCTTTTATGAGGAACGAAGAAAAGATATAGCGGACGACCCGACCGCCAAGCATGAGGTTTCGTCCTTCGATACATCCCGATAAAAATCAGGACACTCAGGATGACTCAACCAAACGGGCATGGCGGTAACGCCCAAAAAAATTATCCCTCGGTTACTTCTTTCGCCTTTTTCAAGCGTTTTTCTAGGTTGAACACACGAGAAATGTTGAATCCGAGTTTGATTTCGGCATATTCCCAACTGGCCGGAGATTCAACCAAAAAGTTATTGGCTACAATGCCCTGTGCATTGCTAACATCAATATGAAAAACGTGTCCACCGGTTTCTATCTCTACCCCAACACTAATTGGCATGTAAAATGGAGCTCCTTTTCGATTGTATCGATAGGGCGAAAAAACATAGAAGTAGTCTGCAATGATGGCTACTCGTTTTGACACCTTAAAACGCCCAGCTACACCAAGCGCAAACATGGAATTTTCATCTAACGGGTTTTTTACAAAATTGCGATGAATGTAGGTAGGTAAAAGTTCGATGGAAACACCTGGACTAAACTTGCGAGCAATGATGATTTGCGCGGTATATGACAGGCGGTGAAGGAATTTCTTTGACGGTCCAAAAGTCTGAACTAAACTATCTTTTACTCCGGAGTAAAACGCAGATTTTTTTTCTGGACTGGCTGCAATATTTCCGAAAAAAGCTAGGCTAATTGGTCGTTTGTTATCGGTAGTTTGCGTGTAAAATCGATACTTAACAAAGCCATCTATTAACTTGTGTCTTTGGCTACGACCAAGGCCTATCATTACATTATCGGTTATTCCATATTCGACTGCCAATCGTACGTCTGAAATATTGTCGAACCCGAAAAATGAATCGGGTCCATCATTATCGTTCCGAGTAGAATAAATATTTCCGAAACGGTGTGAGATACGCACATCAAGGGTTTTGCGTTTAACGGTTTCGATGGAATGAGCTTGAATAACTCGGGTGGTTTTAAACGTGGCGGTTACTTTTTCCTGCTTAACCGGCTCAACCTTTTCTAACATCTGTAGTAAATCATCTTGCGCCAATCCAACAATCGGGATGAAGAAGATAAAAGCAACCACGAACGAGTAAATCTTATTTCTTCTCATAAGGCTTGAATTGGAAGTACGTTTTCACTTCGATAAATTCTGCGATGTTGGCAAACACCACCTTTGGCACTTTGATTTTATAGTCTTTTAATGCAACCACAAAATCACACATCAAAGTTGCTCGGCCATCTTTGCAAACAACCATTCCCTGAAACGCCTCAGCTCTGTCTTGTCCATGAATATTCATCATTCCGGTAGCTGTTACATTATAAATAGTGTCTTTAGATATATCCAACGAATCGCTCAGTTTGCCCTTGAAAGTTGCGTACGGAAACTTCTCCGTGTTCATATAATTCTCGTTAAAATGCTCTTGCATTAACGGCTTTTCAAACTGAAAACCAGAAATGGGAACACGAAAAGCAATTTCCTTTTTCGGCACATTAATAAGCGAAGTGGAAGCATAATTAACCGCTCCAATATTTTCTAATGGCGTTGCCGAAAAGAAGCTAACCATGCTTGTGTCTGATGTATAAATTACCTGCGCGATTGATTGGCCTGAGCATATAAGCACACTTAAAATGACTATTGTAATTGACTTCATATTATCTAAACTACTGTTGCGGAAAACCACTATTTACCCAGCATTCAAAAACTTGCCTTAACGAGTCGGGTAGCGGGTTGAACTGCGGCATTACCTGGTTAATGTCTAAGGAGGAAACTCTGAATCCAATCTTCGATTCTGAAAGTACACCCGCAGCTTGCATGTTTGCATACGTAGTAAAATCTCCGTTTGAAGACTGTAAACCATGACAGCCAACCGATGTTGCACAATGTGAATCAATCAGGATTTTAACCGTGTCGATATAAGCTGGCTGCAAGCTATCGCAATACGATTGCGGTACTTCTTCAATCAATTCGCCTTTATCGGTAAGACAGCCCGCAAAAACAACAACAAGTGCCACAAGCACCAGAGGTAATACTCCTTTCATTCGATTTATGTTTGTGCGAATAAACAAAAAAGGTGCCGTTAAGCACCTCTTTCATTTTTCCAAATTCATTCTTATTGCACCAGTAATTTTTTAATCGTTGACTTACCATCAACTTGCAACTGAAAGAAATATACACCCGTATTGAGGCTTTTTGATTTCACATCTACCTTAATATCAGCTCCTCCATTGTGCTTTTCTTCGAGCACCTTTCTCCCCTGCACATCAAACATGGTTATCAAAATTTCTTCATCCACGTCTTTGGCCGCCACATAAATTTGATCTATTACTGGGTTTGGGTAAACAGACAATAATTCTAGTTGGGCATCAGAGATTCCTAAAGCAAATTCGGGGAAAGAGATTGAACCCGACACAATTACATCACCAGCTGAAGTTCCACTACTGTTTGTAAAGTTACCAGCGTAATAAACATCAACACTATTGGCTCCAGCAGTAGGCGCAGTCCATTGAAAATTCCACGTTTTAGTTCCACCAGAAACTGCTGTGCCATTGGGTGTATGCGTGATGTATTTCGAACCAACTATTTGTGTGCCAGAACCGGCTATTAGCGTTCCCAGACCTGCTCCAGAATTATCTTGTGCCGAAAGTTGAAACCCAAACTTTTGTGCTCCCGCCTTGGTCATTGTAAACATAATATTGTAAGTAGTGCCACCAATATATCCCGATGGTGGAATATCCGAACTTACATCAATCACTTCGTTAGATACAGCAGGGCCACCCGCGTGGCAACCACTTCTAGCACACGTTTGGCCATCTGATGGTGAGCCTGCGTTTCCTGCTGGCGCACCTGCGCTATTTGTATGGGCCATTTTAAAATTGTAGTCATAGGCCAGTCCGGTCATGAGCAATATTGATAATACGAGGGTAAATTTTTTCTTCATGGATGATTTAAATGAAGTCCTAAAGTTAATTGTACTCGTGATTACAAGTCGTGGGTTACGGACAAATTGAAGAAATGTTTAAGTTTCAAAAAGTGATTCCCCGTTTGATTACCAGCCGGTTTAAATTGACCAGACCGTTCGTTTACTGGAAAATCTCAGCAAGTTTCGACTCCTCCTTTCAAAGGTCATTTCCTAGAAAGTGGCAGAATTTGCCAATTGAAATAGCGAGACCCTTCGTATCTCAGGGAAACAAACGGAAAATGCCCAACTCTCTACTTGCTTCGCTGGAGCCTGCCCTGAGTTTTTACCGAAGGGAAGCGTCTCTGCCTCTTATTGGGTAATGATTCTTTCAAAGAGGGTGTTGAGGTACTGTCTGTCCCGATTTTTTTCAGGAAGACGAGGGATTTACTGGTATCATTACGGGGAATCAGATTTCAATAAGCTATTGTAAAAGTTGGACGCACAAAATCATCAATCGTTTTCACCAACCACATCCTCCCAATATGTTACCTGCTCTTCACGATTTACACTTATACGAGCTTGGTCGTTGTATGATTCTACTTTCCCAAACACGCAAATTGTTTTGCCAAGAAACTCCTTTTCGGGGTCGTAGCTAAAATTGTTTTGGTTGTTTTTCCAGATGCTTGCATAGAACACATTACGAGGGTATTTCTGGTCAAAATTGAGATAGATAGCTTCCTTACGACTCTTCTTAGTTGCTACTACCTTGCCGCAAATTCGAGTCTTCTCCCCCACCTTATACTTCGCTTGTAAAGTATTGAAGTATCCTTTTGGAAGTGGTGCTTTTAATGGTGCAACCTCACCGAATTCATCATTTTCTTCATGCAGCCATCCGTCCATCGAACTGATAGCTTCCAAACGGTCTTCTTCCTCATCACTCAACAAGCTAAAAAAGTCTAAGCCAGTGAGTTTCTCAACCTCATTTACACTAGTAACATAGCCCGAAACTGGATACGCGCAGTAATCATTTGGCATCAGAAAAGCAATGGCTTTTTTGTCTTCTCCATCTAGGTCGAGAATAATTTTATAGAACTGCTCAGGAATGGAAACCTTGTTTACTCCCTGTTGCTTCAATCCGTCCTTTAGTACAGGTCCGGTTACAACAAAAACAGACCGCTTAAAGTCAATTACATACGTACGAATCCAAGATTCCAACTCAGCCCATCGCTCACGATTAAACTCCGGCTTTTGCGGACTCATATTGCTATAGAAATAACTTTCACTCAATGCTTTTTGACTCCAACGAAAATCGGCCGATGGCGCCAAATGGCCACGGTCGTAACCAAAACCATCATATTCTAACTCGCCATCTGGCAATACTTTTTTGAGAAAATAATCCTGCTCAATTGACGAGCCTGTTGTAATCAGCGTATCTGGTCTAAAATCGTTTGTACGAGACACGTTGGCAAATTCCACTTCGGGTATTACCATGTGCATAACCCAAGCTGCTTGTTCGTGTTTTTCAGAATAACCCAACGTGAGTGCGATATGCTTTATCACCTCCTCCTTCTTGACAGAAATCGGATATCCCATTGCATCCATTTGTTCACGAATCCAAGCAAGGCGGAAGGTTTCCAAGCTATCAAGAATCGTTTCCTTTTCCGTCTCAACCTCAATCAAACGGTTTTGAAAACCAGCGATTTGATTGGTTATTGTTTGAGAATTCGCAGAAACGAACAGAAATAGTAAGGATACCAAAAGCCAAATACGCATGGCCAAATATCGCAATATCACCATGCTGTATATGATGCTACATTTAATTCCATCAACAATTAAAAACAAGAAATTTTTGCAACTTCGTAAACGATGGAAACAATAGAAATAACCGAGATGGCCTCATTGGCCGCGCAGTTTGTCAATAGTACCGACAAGCATGTTTTTCTCACAGGTAAAGCAGGAACAGGTAAAACCACTTTTCTTCGGCAATTATCTCAGTCAACCCACAAACGGCATGTAATTCTTGCTCCCACAGGAATTGCCGCGCTAAACGCAAATGGTGTTACTATTCATTCCCAATTTCTTCTTCCATTCGGAACCTATCTTCCTGATAGAAATCTTCCGATGGAACTTCCCGAAGGGACAAACTTTTACACACAGCAAACGCTTATAAGACGACATCCGCTAAATGCAAAAAGGCGCGATGTGCTGCGCAATATTGATTTGCTCATTATTGATGAAGTGAGTATGCTTCGTGCCGATTTGCTAGATGCCATTGATGCACGGATGCGCTTCGTGAAACGAAATCATCGTCTTCCGTTTGGTGGCGTGCAGCTGCTGATGATTGGCGATATGTATCAACTACCACCCATTGTGAAAGACCACGAATGGAGCAAAATGCGCAACTATTATGCGAGCCAACACTTCTTTGAGGCAGTAGCACTCAAGCAATCTGGGTTCGTTTATGTTGAATTGGATAAAATTTTCCGCCAGCAAGACGATGCGTTTATTTCCATCCTCAACAACCTTCGGGATAACCGCGTAACAGCGGCTGATATTGAGAAGTTGAATGAGCATTATCTGGAAGAGAAAAAAGTGCCCAAAGATGTAATAACGCTTACCACGCACAACCGAAAAGCCGATGAAATCAATCGGAAAGCGCTTGATGATTTAGGCGGAGACAATTTCTTTTTTCAGGCGGATGTAAAAGATGATTTTCCGGCCCACCTCTTCCCTGTTGCTGAAAGTCTAGAGTTGAAAAAGGAAGCGCGCGTTATGTTTGTGAAGAACGATGCGGAAGGCGATGCTTATTACAACGGCAAGTTGGCAACCGTAACTTCCATTAATGAAGATGAGATTGAAGTGCTGATGGATGGTTCGAAAGCGCCTTACACGCTCAAACAAGAAAAGTGGGAGAACAAAAAATACACAGTTGACGAAACCGTGAAAGATTTGAAGGAGGAAGTTGTTGGAGAGTATTTCCAGTATCCAATTAAGTTAGCTTGGGCCATAACCGTGCACAAAAGCCAAGGATTGACGTTTGAAAAAGCGGTTATTGATGTGGGGCAAGCTTTTGCACCAGGGCAAGTTTATGTAGCGCTTTCTCGATTAACGTCTTTGGATGGGTTGGTGCTGCGCACTAAGATTGACACAAGAGTCGTTTCTACCGATAATCAAGTTGTTGCATTTTCCAAAACCAAAGACCAGCAAGAGCCTCTTCCAACCATTCTCAAAAACGAGCAGCGTAATTATCTGGCAAACCTCCTCGGAACCACGTATGATTTTACAGAAGTGACACAGACTATTCAACGAATTCTGCAGAAACACGATACCACTAGACAATTTGAAGATCCTGAAATGCGCTCTGCGTTGGATGTGCTTTCTGACAATATGAATGCGCAGAACGCAAATAGTAAAAAGTTTGTGCAGCAATTGCGTTTTTGCTTGCAGGAAAATGATTACAAACGACTGCTTAATCGTATAGAAAAAGGCAGCAAGTATTACATCCAATTTGTAGAAGACAACCTTCGCCTACTTCTCAAACACATAGAAGAAGTAAAGCAGTTTGCTCGCACCAAAACTTACCTAACCGCTTTAACGGAAATTGACCTTATTCTGATGAAGAAATGGGAGCAGATGGACAAAGCGCATCAGGTGGCGCAATGCATTATAGAAGGGAAAGAGATTAAAGTGAATTTGGAGCGTGACACCGAACGAAACCTGCTCCGCAGAAAGTTGACTTCTGATGCCGCCAAAGAGGCCGAGGACAACCCAAAGAACACGAAAACAAAGACGGGAAGAACCAGAAAAAAGAAAGACCCGAATGCTCCCAAAGCTGAAAAAGGCGCGACATATAAAGTAACGTACGAGTTAGCCAAAGAAGGTCTATCGGTAGCTGAAATTGCGAAAAAACGGGGGCTGGTAAATACCACCGTAGAAGGCCACATCGCACGCGGTATTCAAGACAAAGAACTCACCATTGACAAGTTCATGGAAGAGGATGACCGCGAGACAATTGAGCAAGTAATCAAAGAAAACCCTGACGAAAATTCAGGAACCGTTTATGGCAAATTGAAAGGGAAATACTCATATGGCCAGATTCGAATGGTTCAGGCACATTTGGGCCGTTCGTAGAGACGCATTGAATGCGTCTCAAATTGGTGGCGCGGTTCGCAGCGGAGACGCGAGCATCGCGTCTCTACAATTTTCCTAACGCCCTTAATCCTTCCATTATCCCCACAACCGAGGCGGTTCTATTGAGCGTGTAGAAGTGCAATCCATCTACACCTGTATCAATCAAATCTGAGCATTGCTTTTTAGCGAAATCGATGCCCCAAGCATTCACCGCACCTTTCTCTTCTTAGGTAATGGTTGCGCCACATAAACTGGCCAGAATATTCATCATTTTAACCGAGTAGATTGGCATTACCCCAGCAATTATCGGAACGGTAATTCCAGCGGCCCGGCACTTGGACAGAAAGTCGTAGAAGAACTGATTGTCGCAAAAATATTGGGTGATGATCTTCTCAGCACCGTTGGCAATTTTCTCCTTTACAAAGCCAATGTCTGTATCCCTATCAACCGCTTCTTGATGCGCTTCTGGATATGCCCAAGAGCAGAAACACATGTCATGCCGTGGCTTCAAATACTTAATCATCTCTGATCATTAGTGTCCGATAAAAAAAGCCTCAATTTTTGAGGCTTTTTTCGCATAGTCGAATTAATCTCTAACCAAAAATTCAACTATGAGCAGAAGTATGGTTTTTTTCGGACAGCCGATATTCAGTCAGATGATAGGATTGCTCAATGCGGGCAAAATAAATGACCGGGCCACATCACACAGGTCTGATTATTACTGCAAGCGATTTTCAACATTTCAACACCTGATAACCATGATCTATGGCGTGACTTCGGGGTACAACTCATTGCGCGAACTGTGCTGTGGCATAGTAATACCAATTATACTTCAAAATACCCCATATAATTCGTTTTTTATTCGTAATTCGTATCAGCCTCATAGCAGTAATCCAGTACGACAAGAAATCCCACTTCCAGTAAAATAACAGTAGAACCATAAAAAGAGATGGGAGATAGAATTGCTGTTCAAGAAGATAAAGCAGAATTTTCCGCTACAGTACTTTTATGGAGATAATCAGAATGCCATTCAGATACAAATCTGGTGCACGCTCATAGCCCTGCTGCTCATTATGGTTATGAAAAAACAATTGACCAGACCTTGGAGCTTCTCTAATCTGGCCGGTCTGATGCAAAAACACCTGTTCACGTATGCGAAATTCACCGACTTCTTCAATAACGTAGATGCTTATGCCAAGGAGTTAGTCAAAAACAAAGGAAATCCGACCAGTTATCAATCAAAGATCCAGTTCTGTTGAAGTCAATATGATAGGGGCTTACTTTTAAGATTTGACTATTTTTCACCCGTTCCGTGGGGAAGAATCTCTATGTTTCTTCCTTTTTGAGTTTTATCGGACAACAGTAATTATAGAACACCTCTTGAGGTCTTGATGAATAACTTTAACCCGTGAACCACTTTTGCACTAGGTGGTTGAATCTACCAGGTAAGGAGTTGGAGGTAGGTTGAAAACATTAACCGTGAATATATAATTACTCGTCAGTATGATATAAACCAATCGTTTTCATAACGCAAATCAGTTTAGGATTGCTTACCATGAACTACCTTTCGATAAATAATCAACTAGCCATGGAAAATAGAAAGACAATTACTGACCGTATTGACGACTTGAAATCAGTAGTAGAAGGGCTGAACGTTCAGCTTCATTTAGGTAAGGCGGATGCCGAGAAGGCATTTGAAGAACAGAAGAAAAACCTGCAAGACTGGACTGCCCAAATGTCCTCAAGAATTGATAACGCAAAAGATTTGAGTGAGGAAAATGCCACCAAGATAAAAGTGGCGTTAGAAGAGTTGCAGGTACAAGCAGCATTAGGGAAGGCCACATCTAAGGATCTTCTGAAAGAACAACAACGGGAGATTAAAAGGCTCTTGGAGCGGCTTCGTTCCGATGTTGATTTGGTCTTTGGAACCTCACGAGAACAATCGAGTGAGTTCTTAGAAGACCTTTCACTTCGTTTGCACGATTATCAAGTCAAGTTTGACATTTTCAAACTTCAATTACATTTAGCAAAGGCTGAATCGGAATTGGAATTCGAAAAGCAAAAAAAGGAAGCTGTAATACGGTTAAAAGAGTTAGAAATCCAAATCGAAAAGCGCAAAATTGAGGCTTCAGAAAAATGGGAACACTTTTCGGATGAAATGACCACCGCATGGAAACACGTAAGAAAAGCTTTCGACTGATTTATTCGAAAGAAATCTTCGCGTTGTAAAGCTGGTCAACCGAAACACCAATATTCAAATAGCCAGAAAGCAGGTTCGAATCTTTATCCAAATTGAGCTCTGAAAACCACGTTTTCAGGCCTTCTTTGCGAATAGGATTTGATGTATTGTATTGAATGACTTTGCCTTTCAACTCTTCATCTGAGAAGGTAAAATCCTTTTTTGAAAAATAAAGGTCTGATGCGTCTTCCGGCACTCCTTCAAGCCTTGTCAAACCTTCAGCATTGAACAAGTCATGAACCAAATGCTCAAGTGTGATTTTTAGCGTGTCGTTTTTCAGGTCGAATACAAACGGCACGGATATCTGCCCCACTCTTGGCTCTTTTTTCTTATACCATCCTCGAAAACGGTTGCTCGCTTCTTTCATGAATCCAAAGAACCAGGTTTGGCTTTTTTCATTCAGCCGTTCGGGATGCGTATCGTACCACCACAGCCAATCGTACGGGTGAATTTCTGGATGACCCGCATGGTTGAAGTCGGCCACAAAAGCGCCATACATTCCGAATGTGGCGTGATCTGTTCCTATGTTATGATGCGCCTTTGACGAATTGGGTGAAATGCAGGGATAGAACGTCTCATTGAGCATGGCCCGTGCATAAACGGGCGGTGTGATCTCACAATGCATTCGGTATCTGCTGATATGCTCCAATGTTTCGGGATAGATCCACGGTGCCTCCTCAATATTCTTGATGCGCTTCCATCGGTTCCGCTTGAGCTGCCCTTCATAACCGATCCAAACCAGATCTATGTATTTCTTAGTGTGTGGAATAAGATTGAAGTTCACGTCATATTCTGTGAATTGTGGCGGGTTTCCCGGCACACGGATATGGTCTCTTTCCGTACCAACAAACTTCTGCTTGGTCATGCTTATTGCCTTCCACTTATACCCGAAAATGCTGATGACCCAGCCAGCTGCCGCCACGCGGTGACGCTGACTTTTATTGGGCAGGACACTATCAACTGAGAATACTTTTACCAAGTCCACAAGCTCTTCGTTGAGGCTGTCGTTATCGGCAATGAACTGTCGGCCTTTGGTAAGCAGAAGCCATTTTTCTGACGTTGGCTCAAATGAAGAAACAGTAAGTTGGTTCTGCGCGAAGAGCCCCCCTGCCCCCCAAAGGGGGATGAAGAAAAAAAGGACGATTACAGACCTAATCATGAAGGCGGTGGAATTAGATTCTTTGCTTCGCTCAGCATGGCAAACGTTGTTTGTCATTTTCCATCAGTTCTTTTGAAATCTATCTGATCACCAACTTGCACTCCGTGAATGTCGCAGAAGCCTTCAATCAACTCCAAGACATACTTGGCCGGGCCTTTTGATGGAATCGATTTATCCGATTTCGGAACGCAATACTTGGCAATGCTTTCAATGGTTCCGTCTTCCCTTATGTAAAGAATATCGAGCCCCATCAGCGTGTTGTGCATCCAGAAGGAGCGCGGTTCCTCCTCCTCAAAAATGAAGAGCATTCCTTCGGTATCGGGCATGCTCCAGCGGTGCATGAGGCCTATCGTCCGTTCACTTTCTATATCGGCAATTTCAATATCAATCTTGCGAATGGTATCGCCAGCAGCTTTTATCAAATAGAGTTCGCCTTCTTTCTTGAATTGCGGGCCCGTTGGTCTGACCTTGGTTTTTCCTGCCTCTTTCCTGTCTGTTTTTGATGGGTTGTTAGTGTCGCTTTCGCAGCCGGCTAAAAGGACTAAAAGGAAGAATGATAAAAGGAAAAACGGGTGTCTTTTACTTCGGCTACGCTCAGGAAACACGGTAGGCTTCTCTTGGTTGAGCACTTCGGCCCTGCTCAGTAGAACCTCAGAAGAAACCTCTCCAAAACCAACCCTTCGGCTACGCTCAGGGAAGGCGGCAAGCTCCGCCTTGGTTGAGCGAAGTCGAAACCTACTAACCAATAACCAATAACTCAATAACCCTTCGGCTCCGCTCAGCACAGGTTGATCAAGGAAAACCATCTTCGCAATCACGCTCTTTAAAAGTCTTGTAGCCTTCATCATTTTCTCTCCTTCGGAAAGGGATAAATCCCGTTAATGTTATTCAAATCGCATAGGCGGTTTGATGGGTCAATTTGAATGCTTTCGATTTTGCGCTTTTTCAAATCAACCTCAAAAGTATAGCTTGGGTTTGTCCACTCCCAATCGGGAAGAATAACGCGCCCCATTTGGCCTTCATCTGGCGGCTTTTCGCCACGCATCAACCCAACTGGAATGTAGTACCAAGCGGTGTTCCCGTCCTTATCAACAACTTTAATATCGAGCGGCATGGGCAGCGGGCCATTGCGTTTGAGTTCAATCTGTGTTCTGCCTATTTTCTCCTTGTCAAGATCTTCAATGCTGTAATCAATGATCTGTGTGGTACCGACCCAGAGGTCCATGAACCAATTGAGCTCCAGTCCTGATGTTTTCTCCATCACGCGGATAAAATCGTTGGGTGCCGGATGCTTGAATTTCCACTCATTGAAGTAGCGTTTCATGCCTTTCCAAAAAGCCTCCTTTCCAACGATGTACTCCAGTTGCATGAGGAAAAGTGAGCCTTTGACATAGGCTGAAATACCGTAGCAATAATTGGTCTGAAAATGGTCGGCATGGGTCGAAAGCGGCTCTTGCAGCCCGTTCAGATGCAGATCGGCCAAACGCTTGATGTCGGATATGAACGGATTATCAACCGGGTTTTCTCTGAGCTGATTCAACACATAATCCTGCGCATACGAAGTGAAGCCTTCATCCATCCACGGATATTTCAACTCATTTGTCGCAAGCACGGCATAATACCAATTATGAAATGCCTCATGAACAGTTACACTTAGCAGCCCACCATAACTTCTTCCCGAAGTGATGAGTGTTGCCATCGGGTATTCCATGCCGCCATCGCCACCTTGAATGACTGAGAATTGCTTATAAGGATATTTCCCAAACTTGTCCATCATCAGCGAAAACGCTCCTGTAAACTCGTTTTGCAGCCGAAGCCAATTGCCCGTTGTGTCTGGCAAATAGAGGAAATGTAGGGTTGGGCCATTGGGCACCTGCGTTAAATGATGTTCGTAATCTGAATCGGCAGCCCAAGCAAAATCATGCACCTGTGGCGCCACAAAATGCCAGGTGAGTTTCTCTCCCAACGGCTGTTTTACTTCCACGCCTGGTGCCTGATAACCGTGTCCGATTTCACTCGGATTTTGGAGGTATCCCGTTCCACCCAGAACATACTTTTTGTCGATGGAGATCTTCACATCAAAATCGCCCCAAACACCATAAAACTCACGGCCAACGTACGGGTCGGAATGCCATCCTTCGTAATCGTATTCCGCCATTTTCGGATACCATTGCGTCATGGAATAATCGATGCCCTGAGAATTGTCTCTTCCACTTCTTCGAACCTGTAATGGAATTTGTGAATTGAAATCCATCAGGAATTCTGAGTTTCCTCCAGGAAGAATGGGTTTGACCAAATCAATTTCTAGAACCGTTCCTTGAACATGATATTTCAAGGCCGCTCCGTCTTGCGTCAGCTTTTCAATTTTATGATAGCCGATCTCACCCGGAGTGAGTTTAGAAATCCTATCAGCCACGCGTGGATCCGCATCAGGTAGGTTGCGGGAACGGACGTCCATCATGCTGCCAGGCTGAAATGCGTTGAAGTAGAGGTGGTAGAAGACCCTGGTCAGCGTATCGGGCGAGTTATTGGTGTAGAGCAGTTTCTGCTTTCCCGAAAATTGGTGCTTCACCGCATCCATGTCAATCTCCATTTGATAAGAAGCGTGTTGCTGCCAGTAGCCATGTTGGGCACTCGCAGAAGCCGTTGTCAGCAGAAGTGCAATCGCAAATGATCTTGTCATATCTCTTACTTCGTTATTCCAGCCAGCTTAAACATAAACGCGTATTCCATGGCAGTTTCCTTTAGGCTTTCAAAACGTCCGCTAGCTCCTCCATGGCCTGCTTCCATGTTTGTGTGAAGCAGTAGCAAGTTATCATCTGTTTTATTCACTCTCAATTTTGCTACCCACTTAGCTGGTTCCCAATACTGCACTTGGCTATCATGAAGTCCGGTTGTAACCAACATGTTTGGGTATTCATGCGCTTTAACATTATCGTATGGCGAATAACTTAAGATGTAGTCATAGTATTCCTTTTCGTTCGGGTTTCCCCACTCATCGTACTCACCCGTTGTAAGTGGAATGGTTTCATCCAACATAGTTGTAATTACATCTACAAACGGAACAGCCGCAACAACGCCTTTCCAGAGATCGGGCCTCATATTTACAATTGCTCCCATCAGCAATCCCCCAGCAGAACCACCCATTGCAAACAAATCCTCATTGGTGGTAAACTTGTTTTCGATAAGGTATTCTCCGCAATTGATAAAGTCTGTAAACGTGTTTTTCTTGTTCAACAGCTTTCCATCATCATACCAACCACGGCCCATTTCTTGTCCTCCACGAATGTGGGCTAAAGCATAAACAAATCCTCTGTCCAACAGGCTCAGCCTAACAGAGCTAAAATAAGCATCCATTGTCGAACCATAAGATCCATAAGCGTAAATCAAAGTTGGATTGCTGCCATCTTTCTTAAGCCCTTTTTTGTACACAATAGACATCGGAACTTGAACCCCATCATCAGCCGTTACCATTACTCTTTCGGTTGCATAGTTTGTACGGTCAAAATCACCGATAACGGTTTGTTCTTTCAGCAACGTTTTCTTCTTGGTTCGCATATTATAATCCAATGTTGACCACGGAGTTGTGAGCGAAGAATAACCGTATCTAAGTATTTCGGTGTCAAAATCCATGTTGGTGCCAACATAACTTGTGTAAGCTGCTTCTCCAAAGTCCAAGTAGTGCTCATCGCCAGTTTGGTGGTTGATAATACGAAGCTGTGAAAGCCCCCCGGTACGTTCGTTAACCACCATGTAGTTTTTGAATATTTCAATGCCTTCGAGAAGTGTTTCTTCACGATGTGCAATTACCTCTTTCCAGTTTTCCTTACCTGGCTTATCAACCGAGGTTTCCATCAAACGGAAATTTTTAGCATTCCAATTTGTAGTGATATAGAGCTTGTCTTCGAAGTGAGAAACGCTGTATTCGTGGTCTCTTTCGCGTGGTTGAATCATGGTGAATTCTCCGGCTGGGTTTCCAGCATCCAACATTTGGAATTCGGAAGAAACCGTTTGAAACGACCCAATCATAATCAAGTCCCGGCTTTTGGTTTTCCACGCGTAACACGTGAACGTTTCGTCTTCTTCTTTGAAAATCTGAACATCAGAAGCTACATCCGTTCCCAACTCGTGACGCAGAATTCTGTTTGTACGAAGTGTTTCTAAATCCTTTGAGATGTAGAAAAACGTCTTGTTATCTTTTGCCCAAGCACCTCCGCCAGCGCATCCAGAAATTGTTTCAGCATACATTTCTCCTGTCTCTAAATTCAAGAACTGTATGGAATAGATTCTGCGGCTTACGGTGTCTATTCCAAAGGCGGCAATCTTGTTATCATCGCTTATTTCTATGCCGCCCAAGGCGAAATAGTCATGATCTTCAGCCATTTTGTTCTCATCAATAAAAACCTCTTCTGTTGCTTCTAACGAACCCTTTTTCCGGCAATGCAACTTGTATTCTTTCCCTTCCTCATAACGGGTGTAATAGAAATAGCCGTTGTCTTTGTAAGGAACACTTTCATCATCCTCTTTAATGCGGCCGCGCATTTCCTTGTAAAGGTCTTCTTGAAATTGTTTGGTGTCTGCTAGGGCATTTTCTGTGTAGGAGTTTTCCTCTTCCAGATAATTGATAACCTCTGGGTTTTCGCGCTCATTTAACCAGAAATAATTGTCAGTTCTTGTATGACCGTGAATGGTCATTTCGTGCGGTTTGATGGCCGCTGTAGGTGCTTTCATGCTTGGCTCCGTTGCTGTATTTGACGTATCGCACCCTGCAAGGATTGCAAGCGCGCAAAGAGTTGTTGAGATGTTGGTTTTCAAAGAATACAAATTGGATGGAAATGTTCAATTCTGGTTTCGGTACGCCAAAGTAATAGTCTGCTCGAGAATTAAACCCAGATTATGCAGTAGAACTTGGTGATGAGGGTTGAAACGACAATCAAATCAAGTGTTTTACGGATTCCAGCATAGCACCGCTATGGTGAAATCCGAAAATACAGCGAAGCGTTTGATTTTGCAGTAGTTTCAAGACGTAATAGATTTTCTATTGCATAATCTGGGTTAAATAACCTCTGCCACAACGTTTGTTAATTCTTGTTGACCACCGCGTAATACGGAACGCAAAACCTCAATGTTAATAGCTCCTATTATTGATCCAAAAGCAAGCACAAAAAATAAGCTCTGAATACTCGAGCGGCTTTCTAGAACAACACCTAGTAGTAACGAAAAGGCGCAAACCATAAAGAGGAAAACTGACACGTGAATCAGTCGGAAATTGGAGTAACGATTAATTGTGTTTAAAGCAAGCTTGGTCTTTTTCCATGTGGTCCATCTGGTTCTTCCAATTTTTCTTTCCTGCTTAATGTAAGGTACCAATGTTGGGTTTTCTCCTAGCGTTAAAAGCTCATACAAACTATTGCCTCCTTGAGCCTGTGACTCAAGCATCTTGTCCTTTAACTGCCTGTCAAACAAACAGAAATCAAACCCTCCAATAGGCAAATTAGGCAACCCAAAGGTTCTTAAAAAATTGAAATACACTCTGGTTCCGATGGTTGGGTTTTCTCGATTAGCAAGAATAAGTTTATTTCCCAATTCCCACTGATCAAACATGGTTTTAATGTGAGAAGGTGGGTCTTGCAGGTCTGCTGCCATAATCACTATACAATTGCCATTGGCTTGTTGCAACCCTGGGTAAATAGCGTTGTAAGACCCCACGTTTCTAGAAAGCCTTATGATGGTAACCTTATCCGAATATTCCGACTTGAAGTCCTTAAGCTTTTCCCATGTTCTGTCACCAGAACCGTCATCTATCAGAATATACTCAAAGACAGCATCAGAATCGAACAATGCCTCGTTTTCAATCAGTGCTTTGGCCGTTTCAGGAATGTTATAGTAGTTATAATAACATGGAATAACTATGGATATTTTAGGCATTGAAAGGGACTTCCATTCTAAACTATTTTCAGCGATTACAAAATTCCTATTATCTAAAAAAGGTCTTTACCTCCTCCACAATCGCTTCTTGATTCTCTTTGGTTAGCCCGTAGAAAAGCGGAAGACGAACCAGACACTCACTAAACCGGTTGGCATTAGTGAATTCGAGCGCTAAATGATTTTTTAACCAATACTTAGAGCGGTGAAGCGACTGAAAATGAAAGGTTGCCGAAATTCCCATTTGAGCTAAATGAGTAATCAGATTATCGCGAACAAGTTGTGATTCAACTAAAAGATAAAACGTATGACCGTTGTGGTTAGCGAAAGACGGAATTTTTGGTCTCTCTATTTTTTCTTGGTGTTCCAAGTCCATAAATGCCTCAAAATATGCGCCCCACGAAACAAGTCTGGCTGCATTAATCTTATCTATTTCTGCGATTTGAGCTAAAAGAAATGCTGCATTGAATTCGGACGGATAAAAGGAGGAGCCTTGATCCACCCACCCGTAACTATTCGCCTTTCCGTCTTGAAATTCCTTTCTGTTTGTGCCCATGTCCCAGACTATTTCCGCACGAGAAATGAGCTCTGGCTCGTTTATCAGTATCGCCCCTCCTTCTCCACAGTGAATGTTTTTTGTTTCGTGGAAAGACAAAGCCCCAAGTGTTCCGATTCCTCCTAAAGGCCTGCCTTTGTAATAACTGCCAATTCCTTGCGCATTATCTTCAATAAGATGAATAGAGTGCTCATCAGCAATTGCTTTGAGCATGTCCATCTCGCAAGAAACACCTCCATAATGAAGTGCCACAATAGCCTTTGTTTTTGAGGTTATAAGCTTCTCAATTTGTGTTTCGTCAATAGAGGGATGGTCTGGCCTGCTATCCGCAAAAACGATTTTTGCCCCGCGGTTCGCAAATGCGTTTGCTGTGGTTACAAAGGCGTATGAAGGAATAATGACCTCGTCTCCTAATCCAATATTCAGAAGCAGCGCAGCAAACTCCAATGCAGATGTGCAAGATGTAGTAAGAAGTGCTTTCTGATATCCGAAAAGCAACTCCAATTCTGCTTGACACTGTTTGCCAGAAGCCCCATTTCCAGAAAAATTTCCAGAATCAAAAACCTTAGAAACAGCGGCTTGCTCAGAACCTAAAATCAGTGGTCGATTGAATGGAATTTCCATTTATTTCAAACAAACTGATTTGCGCTCAACCCCAACCAATCCAAACTAGACTGACAGAAAATATTGTCAATGTCTTGCTTTGGTAGATTCATTTCTTCGATGAATTTACCAATTTCAAGGTCTCCTAAAGGAAATGGGTAATCGCTTCCCAAACATACTTTTTCAGAGCCTACTTTATCAATAATGAATTTCAAGGTATCGGCATCGTGCGTAATGCAATCGACCCAAAACTTACCGAGGTACTCTCTAGGGCTTACATCATTATCAATGGCAACTAGGTCTGGGCGGCAATTGAATCCATGCTCAATTCTGCCAATGGTTGGAATGAACGAGCCGCCTGAGTGCGCAAAGCAAACTCTGAGATTAGGCAACTTTTCAAAAATCCCGGCAAAGACCATGGAACAGATGGCGCGCGAAGTTTCAGCTGGCATTCCAACCAACCAAGGCAGCCAATATTTCTTCATTTGATCCATTCCCATCATATTCCAGGGATGGACGAAAACCGCCATGTTCAGGTCTTGGCAGGCTTCAAAAATGGGGTAGAATTCGGGTTCGTCCAGGTTCTTATCGTTGATGTTTGACCCTATTTGTATTCCTGGAAACCCCAATTCTTTGCACCGTTCAAGTTCTTTTATCGCCAAGTCGGTATCCTGCATCGGAAGCGTTCCCAACCCAATATAATTCTTCTTGTATGGCGCAATTGATTGAGCCAAATCATCATTCAGAAACCTTGCAACCTCCGCGCCATCTTCAGGCTTGGTCCAATACGAAAACAGCACGGGAATGGTGCAAACCACCTGAACCTGCGTGTTGAATTTCTCATATTCAGCAATACGTATTTCAGGGTTCCAGCAGTTTTCTTTTATCTGACGGAAAAACCGCCTGCCTTGCATCATGTTGGCCATTCCCGGCTCTACATGATCGAGCATAATAAAATCGCCATAGCCGAATTTGCGCGCGAAATCAGGCATTTCGTGCGGCATGATATGCGTATGCATGTCAATTTTAAGCAAGTTTCCCGTCTTTCAGCATTTGTGCATATTCCTTGGCAAAATAGGTGAGAATGGCAGAAGCGCCCGCTCTTTTGAAACTCAATAACATTTCGGGCATTGCCTTATCGTAATCAAGCCAACCGTTTTGCGCTGCTGCTTTCAGCATGGCATATTCTCCGCTCACGTTATATGCAGCAATCGGCAATTCAAACTTTTCTTTCAGGAGATGGATAATGTCCAAGTACAAAAGTGCTGGTTTCACCATCAGAAAATCTGCTCCTTCTGCTGCGTCCAATTCTGCTTCGCGAAGCGCTTCCCACTTATTGGCGGGATCCATCTGATACGTTTTCTTATCGCCAGATTTGGGAGCACTGCTTAGCGCATCTCTAAATGGGCCGTAATACGCACTCGCGTATTTTGCGGTGTAGCTCATAATACCAACGGTCTCGAAATCGGCTTCGTCCAATTCTTCTCGGATGTGCTGCACGCGGCCGTCCATCATGTCCGATGGGCCGATAATGTCAATGCCGGCCTCGGCTTGAGCTACCGCCATTTGCCCGAGAATATCGAGCGTCTCGTCATTCAGAATTTTCCCGTCTTCAACCAGGCCATCGTGCCCATCAGAACTGTATGGGTCCATGGCCACATCGCTTATCAGACAGCTTTCGGGGAATTCCTTTTTCAGCTTCGCGATGGTATGGAGATAGAAGTTCTTCTCATCATAACTATAACTCGCCACCTTATCTTTCAGCGAATCTTCAACCGCTGGGAAAAGCACAAAGGAGCGTAAACCCAGGTTCATGCTTTCCTCCACTTCCTTCAGAAGTTTATCCTCTGAAAAACGAAAAAGCCCTGGTAACGAACTTATTTCATCCTTTTTTCCTTTTCCGTCCACCATAAAAAGTGGATAAACAAGATTGGACAGGTCTAGGCGCGTTTCACGAACCATACTTCGGATGGCTTCTGTGGTGCGGTTTCTTCTTGGTCGTTCAAGCATGGTTTTAGAAATGTCGGTCAAAGGTATAAACCTTCGGTGTTGTATTGGATGGCACAAAGCCCCGTCATTCCGACCGAGGAACGAGCGGAGGAATCTATTTGCCATAGTAATGATAGATGTCTCGGCTTCGCTCGACATGACGGATGCTCCAATCGAACACTTACCAACACAAACCGTTTAGTTTTGCATCGCGATATGCTGAAGACCCGAACACTCACCTTTTCTTACCCGAACGGAACGCCATTCGTGTTCCCAGACCTGAATGTTGGAAAAAATGAAGCGTTGCTTGTCCTTGGAAATTCGGGAACGGGCAAAACCACCTTGCTGCATTTGCTGGCCGGATTGATGGATCCAGCTGGTGGCTCCATTGAATTGGATGGTACCGTTTTGTCCACATTAAAAGGTTCGGCAAGAGACCATTTTCGTGGTCAGCACATCGGACTTGTTTTTCAGCAATCGCAGTTTATTCGTTCTATTAGTGTGTTGGAAAACCTCCAATTAGCACGTTTGCTTGCTGGTCTTGGCAAGGATGATGCTTTTGTAGAAAGTCTGCTTTCGGAACTTGGAATATCGGAACGAAAACAGGCCAAACCCAACGAATTAAGTATTGGCGAACGACAACGGGCCGCCATTGCACGGGCCTTGGTAACCAAACCCAAGATTGTTTTGGCCGATGAACCAACCTCCGCGTTGGATGATGAAAATTGCGAGGCTGTTGCTGCCCTTTTTGAACGTACCGTTACAGGCCACGGTGCTGCTTTGGTTATCGTAACGCACGATCAGCGATTGAAAAACAGGTTTCAAAATTCTGTTTCGATATGAGAATGCTGCAACTTGCATATGCCAACCTGAAAGAACATTTTCTTTCCACCATTCTGAGTGTGATGCTTTTGGGAATCGGTGTTGGGATGGTTTCGTTTATCGTGACGGTAAGCGAGCAACTCAACGACCGATTCAATCGTGACATCCGTGGAATTGACATGGTTGTGGGCGCCAAGGGTAGCCCGTTACAGCTCATTCTTTCTGCTGTTTATCAGATTGATAATCCCACAGGAAATATTTCGTTGGCTGAGGCCAACAAATTGAAGCGACACCCGCTTATCAAATACAGCATTCCGCTTTCGTATGGCGATAGCTACAAAGGCTTTCGAATAGTGGGAACCGACTCGCTTTACCTCTCTCATTATAAAACAACTTTTGCCGATGGCGATGTTTGGAACCGCAGCATGGATGTGGTCTTAGGAAGTTCAGTTGCCGAGAAACTAAACCTGAAACTAGGTGCGCATTTCCATGGAAACCACGGTTTTGATGATGGCGGACACGCACACGAAGAAGCGCATTACAATGTGGTTGGAATTTTGGAACCAACGGGCACGGTTGCCGATAGGCTTATTCTTACGGCTACGGAAAGTGTTTGGGATATTCACAATCATAGTGATGAAGAACACGACCATGACCACGATCATGCAACCTGCGATCATGACCACGCAGAGGACGCGCCTTCAGAAATTACTGCGCTACTCGTAAAATTCAAAAGCCCAATGGGAATCATGCAATTGCCACGCATGGTTAATGAGAAAACATCGATGCAGGCAGCGCTTCCCGCTATTGAAATCAACCGTCTCTATTCGTTGATGGGCGTTGGGTTTACCACGCTGCAGATTATTGGAATGGTGATTATGTGTATTGCCGCTTTGAGCGTATTTATATCGCTACTCAATTCATTGAAAGAAAGAAAGTATGAGTTGGCGCTGATGCGATCGTTGGGAGCATCGCCTTTCAAATTGTTTGGGCTTATTGTTCAAGAAAGTCTGCTGCTTTGTTTGGCGGGATATGCCCTTGGCATCATATTGGGAAGAGTTGGCATCATGCTACTGTCATCCTTCGGAGAAGACCAATTTCAGTTTTCGGTGTCGCAAAGCGGCATTGCCGATGTAGAAATATGGCTGTTGCCGCTTACCCTTTGCATTGGACTGATAGCCGCACTTATTCCGGCCATTCGTGCTTACAAATCAGACATTTCAAGTATTCTGAGGAATGAATAGACTCGCTACATGTTTCCTTTTCTCCTTTTTCCTTTTCGCTTCTTCGGAAGGAATGGCGCAACACAAAAAAATTGATTGGGCATTTCTGGCAAAGGTTGAATGGGGCGAAAAGTATTTTGAGGAATATGACGAAACGGTCTATTATCCCGATTACAGCAAAGAGGTGTTAGCATTGGACGGCACCCTAGTTGAAATTGAAGGTTATGTGATTCCTGTGGATGTCGAATCGGGGTATTATGTTCTTTCTGCCAACCCATTTGCTTCCTGTTTTTTCTGTGGAAATGCGGGGCCAGAAAGTGTAATGGAGCTACAATTTCCCGAATCAATGAAAGATATTTTCAAAACTGATGAGATTGTGTCCTTCCAAGGACGATTGAAATTGAACTGGGACGACCTCGAGCATTGCAATTACATTCTACAAAACGCTACGTCTAAATGAGTTATTCGTTATTGGGTTACCTGTTATTAGATCTATCTCGCTCATTAACCCAGTAACAAATAACCTAATAACGATGCCATGAATCGACTTCTTTTCATCCTTCTCACTACACTTTCCACCTCCGTATCGGCTCAGTCGCTTGTAAGCTGGGACACGTTTTCGCAAGTCATTTTTCACAAACAATATTCTGAAACATTTGGGTTTGAAGTGAACGTAAAGCCGCCCGAGTTTGCCCCCAAACTATTAGCGTATCAAGGAAAGGAAATCTTGGTTAAAGGCTATGTAATTCCGGTGGATGTCGAATTGGGGATGTACATGGTTTCGGCCAACCCGTTTGCCAATTGCTTTTTCTGCGGAAACGCTGGTCCAGAGACCGTTGTTGAGATTTTCCCGTCCAGTAAATTGCCTCGCTTTAGCACTGACCAAATCGTGACTTTTAAAGGGATTCTTCAGATAAACAAAGAAGGAGAAATGAATGCTGTACCCTATCAGATGTTTCAGGCCAAGGTTGTGAAATAGGTTGCCTTGTCTGCAAAGTTGTCTCTGGGATTCCTATTGACCCCTCCGACCTTCGGCCACCTCCCCTTTTCGGGAGGAGCTGGCACTCCGAGCAAACATTGGATCAAGGCATCATCTCTCCCTCCCGAAGGAAAATCGGGACAGGCTCTGAAAAGGGGGAGTACCCGCAGGGGGAGGGGGGGGAGCTCATTTCCGCTTCTCCTTCAACTCGCCCTTAAACGCATACTCTTCCTTGATCTTTCCTTTTTTGGATACTGTGGCCGTTCCTTCGATCTGATTGCCGAAAACCTTTCCTTCCCATTTGAGAGACATCGCCTTTGCGTTTTTGTTGATGGCTTGAAAATGATAAACCTCCTCGCCCATAATTTCCTTCGTTTCGCTTATCACGTACTCGCCCATTTGAAAGCCGCCATTGTCTGACCTTCGCATTTGCATGGACGTCATCTTATTGGAGCGAAACGTGAGTTGTTCCTCAAACGGTTCTTCCTTCTTCCGTTCTTTTTCAACCTGAAGCTCCATTGTAACCACAAACACTTTTCGGTCAAGAATCTTGTCTTTCGGCCTTCGCTGCGCGAATGAAGAAAACCCAAAAAGAGCGATGAATGTGATCACAGAAAATATTTTAAAATACTGGCTCATCCGAAGCTTCTCAATTGTTCAATCTTATTGTATAGATCATTCTTCAGTCCTCCACCGGCAATTCTGAAATCCTTCATTTCTTCCATCATGTCCTTATGTTTGAATGGTAGTTCACGGTCTTTCAGAAGTACGCGGTCTTCCACCACTTTTCGCAGGTATTCTTCATGCATTTTCAATCTGTTCTTCTGATTTTCAACCCGATGTTCAATGAACGAACCAAGGGTTTCCTTCAGCAGTTGGATGTCCCTTTTTTCGACAGTATCGGTGGCCTTCAGCCCATAAATATCAACCATGCGCTGAAAGAACAGCAGGTCAATAACCAATGTGTTTAGCTCAGACTGCCATTCGCGCGTTTCGTTAAAATTGCGCTGCGCCTGTTTTCTATCATTCACCTCCACCGACATGAACCAAATATAGCCATGTTGAGCCAATCTGAAAATGGAGGAAATTTCAGTAGGGCAAACGCAATAAGAATTTCCCCCTCCACTTTGCGAAACTAAGCAGAAGCAAATGCTTGTTAGTGAGTTGTTGTTACTCGTTCCTGATTATTGAAAACCTGCTAAGGTGACCAAAGTCGAAACCTAATAACCACTAACTTATTAACTATTATACCCATTGCTCACATCCTATAAGTCTTACGATAAAACTTGGTGCATTTATCAGGACTTTCAGCATCTTCCGTTGTTAGCTTTGCCGCGTGGATAGCTTAACGCAAATTGTCCTGGGAGCGGCTGTGGCCGAGGCCGCCCTTGGCAGGAAAATTGGCAACAAGGCGTTGCTCTGGGGCGGAATTGCAGGCACGATCCCTGACCTGGATGTGGTTTACATCTGGTTGAAAGGTGGCGGAGCAATTGACGAAATTGTGCTGCATCGCGGCATTTCCCATTCCATAACCTTTGCCGTTCTGATGGCCCCGCTTCTTGGTTGGGCCGTGAATTGGCTGTACCGTAAAAAGAATGAGGCCAATTTTGCGCAATGGACAAATCTCTTCTTCTGGGCCATTTTCACGCACCCGCTCCTCGACTGCCTCACCACTTACGGAACACAGCTTTTTCTCCCGTTTTCGGATCATCGCGTAAGCATTGCCTCTGTTTTTGTGGTGGATTTCTTCTACACCGTTCCGTTTCTGTTGAGTGTGATCGCGGTTTCGTTCATCAACAGAACAAATGGTTGGCGCAGAAAGATCAATTATCTGGGCCTCGGGCTGAGCAGCGCCTATCTCCTAACGGGATTGATGAATAAGTATTTAGTTACGGGTGTGTTAAAAAAAGATCTTGCCTCGGAACCCGAAAAGAAAGAGCTGGTTTTTGTCGGAACAACGCCTCTGAACATCATTCTCTGGTACGGCATTGCCGAAACCGATTCCGCTTTCCATATCGGCTACTATTCCTTTTTCGATGAATCGGAAGATGTCTCGTGGGTTTCTTTTCAGAAAAACCACGGACTCATAGCAGGTATTGAGAACGAATATGGTGTTGAGCGGCTGAGATGGTTCAGCGATCAGTTATTTGTGCTTACACAGCCATCAGCAGATACTATCAACTTTTACACACTAAAATTCGGACGTAGCAGCTTCAAGTCCACTATGCCAGAAGAATCTTTCATTTTCTATTTACAGATTATTAAAAACGAAGATGGTAGTTTGACATACGGATCTATCCGCAATACGGCTGCTTTGGATCCAAAAAAGCAGCTGGGGGAGTTGTATGATAGGGTGATGGGGAGGCAGACCCGTACAGTTCCTTCTTCTCAGAACTGACAAATATCCTAATACCCATCTAGGAAACCCGTATATCTTCGTGGCTCAATGGAACCGCGGATTATTACGGCAGATAATATTGGGTTTATTCCATACTTAAAGAGAATATGGCAGTATCGTTCTCTGATTCGGGTGCTGGCAAAACGTGACATAAAAATCCGGTACTCACAAACATTGTTGGGAGTCTTTTGGTCTGTGCTACAGCCACTGGTGGCGATTTTCATTTATACCTTTTTCTTTTATTATGTGCTTGACATAAAAACAGGCGACACCCCTTATCCTCTTTTTGTGCTTCCAGGCATAATCATTTGGTTTCAGTTCACAAACATCATTAATGCAGGTGGAATGGCACTCCATAACAACCCCGATCTTATTCGCAAAATTGATTTTCCAAAATTGATTCTGCCACTTTCCAAAATTGTTTCGGGGCTTCTCGAAGTCGCTATTACTTTTGGCCTAACATTATTATTGATGTTAGTCTATGGCTATCCTTCCTCATTTAAAATCGTACTAGTTCCATTCTTTCTTTTTCTCAACATTCTTGCTGGATTTTCAGTGGCCATCTGGCTATCCGCATTGACAATCAAATACCGCGATTTTCATCATATTATTCCTTACTTGGTCAGTTTCGGTATCTGGATAACTCCCGTGTTCTATCCAACTACCATCCTTCCTATTGCGGCCGAGAAATACATGTTTCTTAATCCGATTGCCAATGTAATCTCAGGGTTACGTTGGTGCTTAGTTGGAGGAGATTTTCCTAAGTGGTATCAGTTTTTAAGTTTTCTTCCCGTTTTTTTAACTTCTCTTTTAGGGTATCGATACTTTTACAAAGTGGAAAAGACAATTGTTGACTATGTCTAACTCTGATGTTATACTGAAGGTAGAGAACTTGAGTAAAGTTTACTTCTCAAAACATCAACCGCAGAGAAGTATTAAGGATCTTTTCACTATTCCTTTTGCTCCCTCAAACAAAGATATTGATCCGGTAGTCGCTCTAAATGATGTTTCATTTGAACTGAAACGAGGTGAGTGTCTCGGAATTGTAGGTCCGAACGGAGCTGGTAAAAGCACGTTGCTTAAAATCCTAAGCGGAATAAGTTCTCCAACATCAGGTAAGGTTACCATCAATGGTAGGGTACTGTCTGTGCTTGATATTGGTACGGGGTTTCATCCAGATCTCACAGGTAGAGAAAATGTGTATTTGAACGGAGAAATTCTTGGTATGTCTCGTTCAGAAATTGACAAAAAGTACCAAGAAATAGTTGACTTCAGTGGTGTTGGCGATTTCATCAACAGGCCTGTTAAACAGTATTCCTCGGGCATGTATCTGCGATTGGCTTTTTCAATAGTAGTGACGCTTGATGCTGATTTATTGCTGTTTGATGAGGTTCTGGCCGTTGGAGATTCTTTATTTCAGGAAAAATCAATTAACCGGCTATATGGGCTACTAGACTCGGGACGATCAGTAATAATTGTAAGTCACGATAACACTCAAATTTTAAATTTGACTATTCGAGCACTATTACTAGAAAATGGATTTATTTCTTCTATTGGGAATTCGATGAATACTATTAAAGCTTACAAGGAGTCTCAGCGAAATGCCACTGTGCTTTCTGAAAACAGTTCCGAAGTGGAATCTAATACTGTTACTATTGGAACAAAAGACAAATACGTACAAAACGCGTCCGATTTAGAAGGTTATTTAGACTCTGTGTCACAAGAATTATCTCTGGCATCAGAAAGAGATTCAAAGAGCTCCATTGGTGTGAGCATACATAGCATCAGCATAAACACTAAGTCTAAGCAAGGTGTCAAAAAGTTTCGATGGGAAGAGTCAGTCTCAATTGTAGTCAAATACCAAGTTGATATCATTAGTGATGAGTTGGGGATTGCCCTCATCATTAATGACAGTACTGAGCACGCGCTAATTGCATTACACAATTTCGACCAAGTTAAATCTCGGTTGGGGTTGTACGAAGTTACATGGTTCTTGCATGGAAAATTATTCGGGCCAGGTAACTTCTATATTGATTTAATACTCTCATTCAAAGGGAAAATATATTCCAGACAAGCAAACTATCTAAGCTTTGAGGTCGAACATGATAAAACATCACTGCTTGGGTATAGGCTTTTTGTCCCCATTTATCCGGAAGCATTGAATACTGAACATATACTTGAAGATGTAAATGGAAAATTGGATTAAACCCAGATTATGGGTATAATGGTCAAAAATAGTTGGTCATACCTTCTGTTTCCCAACAGTACCACGGGATTGGTGGAAGTTTGATGAAACGCGTTTCATTAAACTTTTCTTTGAGGATGAAAACTCCAAAAAAAGGCGATGTTGGGCCTGCGGCCATCTAGAAACGATAAGATGGCGGAAACAGAACGGAAAACAACGATACAAGTGCAATAATTGCAGTATCCTTTTCACGGGAGAGAACTTGGGCGTATCAAGAAATAATACCAATTAGGGTCTGAATTAGTTCAATAATCCCGTTCTAACTAATACACTCTCTTACAGATTATCTCTATCCAGCTCAAGAAAATAAACCCTTTATCTTCCCAGGGTCTCTCTTGATTGGGCAAAAGCCGAATTCCATGTCTGGCCGTGAACCTATTGCCTCTATCAAAATTAGCTTGTACTTTGGGGTATTGACAGCTCATAATCTCAAAACCAGACTCGGTTAGGTGTTGTATTGTTTCTCCAAGGTGTCTAATTTTCAAGGCAAATTGTTCATTTATTTTACTGATTGGATATTCCACTCTCCCTCGATTTTCAGGGTCTTTAGGTCCCTCAAATAAATCCTTGATATATAGTATTCCTCCCTTTTTCAAAACCGCTCGTGCAGCTGATATGGCTAACTGGGGGCTGTTAGAATGAACAAGTGATTCTAGAAAAAGAACCCGGTCGAACGACTCTCGGTCGTAGAGTTCTTCAAGTTTGTGAAAATCCTCTTCAACGAAATTAACTTTACCAACAATGTCGGCTGTTCTCAAATTGTCTTCGGCTATGCTTAGTTGTTTTTTAGAGATATTCAAAGCTTCGATTTGAACATCTAAGTTTTTAGCTATTCTAATCGCTGGTCCGCCTATACCACAGCCAGCATCAATTACTTTTTGTCCATCCTCGATTTCGGCAACCTCACAGATATAATCGATAAGGTCTTGGGGGTTCGCTGTTTGTAGAGCCTGAAAAATATCTCCAAAATCACTAATATAATCTTCAGTCCATTGCTCGTAGTAATTTTTGACTGATTCAACTGTTAAGTTCATGATACTGGTATAATATTACCTACTTTTTGCCCCACTATACAAACTCAAGTTAAAGCCTGAATTCATTGAGAGCAAAAGAATGGATTTTTTCTAAAGTCCCCATGCTTCTTGGTTTGGTTTATTTGGTAGCTCTGTCTCATCATACGCCCTTCAATTTTGAGTTTGTTTTTCATTTAGTTCTTCTTTCTCTCACCATTGTTGGGCTTGGAGGAGTCGGTTACACGATAAATGACCTATTTGACAGGTCACAGGATCAGATTGTGGGGAAACCAAATATCTTCCTTAACGCTTCCCGTTTAAACAGGTTTGCCGTAATCTTTATATCTATTCTTCTGGCAATCGGGCCATGGTTGTGGCTGCCATGCAATACCATTTTAATCGGCCTACTGGTAATAGAGCTGGGGCTATTCATAATTTATTCGATTCCTCCTATTAGGCTTAAAGAGAAAATGTGGTTGGGAGTCTTTGTTGATGGTTTGTATGCCTTGGTAATTCCTGCTATAGTCGTGATTTCCGTCACTGAACTGGCACTTAATGATACAGGATACGAATCATTTTCAGTTAACCTTTGGAAAGCCTCCTTGGTTGGGTGGCTGCTGGTTTCTGGTATTAGAAAAATTGTGTCACATCAACAACTTGATTACTCTAAGGACGTAGTTTCGAATACAAAAACCTTAGCCGTTAAGCTTGGCTTAGGAAACACAGCACTCATTAAATACCGTTATTTAATTCCTGCCGAAATTGGTTTTCTAATTGCCTTTGTACTACTTCTTTGGTTCATTAGTCCCTTACTAACCTCCCTAAGTATTCTAACACTAGGAGTTGTAGCCATAACCCCTTTGGGTGAAGGGCTTATTAAAAATCAATCTGACAAATCAGCAATATTAGATAATCAACTTAATTTTTTTTTAGAGGGTGCTTTACCCATACTCATTCTCATTTCATTATGTCAAATTGACTACCGATATATATTCTTACTTTTTATTCATCTACTACTATTTCAGCCTGCTATTTCAAACGTAAGTGATTTTGGAAAAGATCAAATTGTAAAACCTATATACTACCGCTTGATACCTTTCATTTATTATCAAGGTGCGCACATTTTTTATCACAATGGGTTGCTCAGGTTTCGTTACAGGGTTTTACGCCCTCTTTATTTTACCTTTTTAAAAAAACCAGTAGTTTGGGCTTTTCACAATTTATTCATGCGTCTGGCTAGCTGGTTTTGGCATTTAGTTTATTTTGTCATTCACTGGCAATGGCACAAATCAAAAAAAAATGGTGAAGACTGAAAATCGGATTGTGTATGGGTTTTGGATTGGTAGTCAAATTTCATTGTTATAATAACTGACGTTAAAAGGTTTTGTAGCCAACGGCCATCAGTTCCGGCCTTGAGTTTATGATGAATTATTCAATAAAATTCCTGTTGGCCTTGAATTGAAAGACGCTGATTAAATCATTCCCGAAAGTCAAATATTTCATTCTTAGGTTCAATTGCTACTACACATCTCCGAGGAGATTCCAGAAAAATCTTTCCTTTTCTATTTACAGATTATAAACAAGGCAGATAGCCGTTTGGGGTATGATTCTATCCGTAATACTGCTCCTTTAACAGTTTTCCCATCAATGGCTATGATCTCTCCTTTGGTTTTAACACACAGATGGTCAACCCATAAAATAAAACAATACGCTTGTCCGCTACTTTCCCCAAAAGGATTTGCGATAAACAATATGCGATATACGATTTGTGATTTTTACCTCCACACCCCAATTGTATATTGAAAATTGCAAATCGTATATGGCAAATTTAAACACGAATCTGGGATGAAAAATTCTCGCCTGACCGTACGGATACGGGCAATCCCAATCTTGGGGAGACAAGCGGATAATCATTTTTTTAAATCATCGGAGTAAAAAATAAAATGATTCCCTCGCAGCTTACCAGTACGTAAATAGGTTACGGTCTGGGGCAGTTGATTAGCACCAAAATTAAGAGCTATGATACTATTGAGATTTTATGAGGAATTCCCTGATGAACAGAGCTGCCGTGAACATTTCCGGGCTCAGCGTGAGCATGAAGGGGTGAAATGCAAAAAATGCGGTCACACGGAGCATTATTGGCTCAAGGGATAATGGCAGTGGCAGTGCCGTTGCTGTAACTTCCGCACCACCTTGCGCAGCGGAACGATAATGGAATACTCTAAACTGCCTTTTATGACATGGTATGTGGCCATGGCGTTCATGAGCTGTACCAAGAAAGGACTGTCGGCAATGGAACTGTACCGGCAGTTGGGGGAGCATACTTACGATTCCGTCTGGGGACTGATGCACAGGATAAGGGATGCCATGGGCAAACGGGACGACATGTACAGACTGGAGGGAATGGTCGAATTTGATGAGGGCTTCTTTGAAAAGGCCACCTCCAAGCACGTGAAGCTCAAGAGGGGAAAAGGAAGCCAGCGACAGAAGAATG
>Ga0316208_1000929_pt1 | contig 30866 bp, 31 predicted proteins | sample 3monopyrite_MG_FD_204944 | JGI IMG/M metagenome (GOLD analysis project Ga0316208, IMG submission 204944) | Microbial mat bacterial communities from mineral coupon in-situ incubated in ocean water Damariscotta River, Maine, United States -... | ecosystem: Environmental > Aquatic > Marine >... | reverse complement strand
GCTTATTATTTCGAGTAGTTTTAAGTCTTACTGAAATTTTTTGATTTCATCTAAAGGGTTGCTGTCATCAAGCCCGGGCTTAGCAACCCGGCAGAGTGAGCTTGAATTTTGGTCACATTTATCATCGGCATCAATACCACCGATAGTGAGTTCTGCCCATGTACTGGCAATGCCCCATAAAATCGCACCTAATAAAAACGTACCACTGCTAAAACCTTCAGTTTCGGCTGGCCCACCAAAGAAAGCATAAATAATACTGACCATTCCGGCAATCCAAAAGACCCCAATGGGTGCAGCACAGCATCCTGCACAACCATAACGACAAACAGCCACTGGTGGAGCTATTAAAGCAAGAACACGTCTTTTCACCACTCTCTCCTTATTATAATTATGGTATTAAGTTTAGAGACATACTAAGTATTATCTAAGGTTATATTGATACCATGGTTTGACTTTTTAGGTCAACGACCAATATTTAAATAGGGGTATAAATTGAGGGTTAGGCTGAAATTTTTAGTTCGCGCTGTATGAGGTATTCAACGATAGTACTATTTTGCTCATTGCCAGTAGAAAGGTGCATTGGGATAACTTTTTGCTCGCCGGGAGCAGGGCGACCAGGTGGTTCAATTGAGAGAATCTCGACAATATCCGGGGTTGATTGATAGTTCAAGTAACTCGCGGCATCCTCAAGGCCATCCATGACATCACGCATGGTGACTTCGAGACGTTTAATCCCGCGTGTTGATAGTTTAACTGGCATGTCCTTAATTCCATTCCCAATTTCGTGGCTACTTAAAGTTAATAGCGTTCGAAATAGAAATTACTTAAGGGCTGTTGTAATGTTGGTTCCGTCGCTTTGCTCCTTGAACCAACCTACAAGTAAGAATGCCTGAGGTAGGTTGGATCAAGCGCAGCGGATCCAACATTGAATTTGTTTATTTATTCACAAAAGGTTTGATTTTTTGCAGCATGCCTTTGAATACTTTTGGGTTAGCGGCAACGATATTGCCCGTTTTCAGGTAATCCATTCCACCACTTAAATCGCCTACTAAGCCACCAGCTTCTTCAACCAGCAGGACACCCGCTGCAATATCCCAAATATTGAGATCCATTTCCCAGAAACCGTCATAACGACCTGCAGCAACATAGGCAAGATCAAGTGCAGCTGAACCGGGACGACGAATCCCCGCCGTGCCGGGAACCAGTGCTTTGAGCATACCGAGGTAATCATCCATTAGGTGCATCTGGTTTTCACGGTAAGGAATACCGGTTCCTAGCAAGGCACCTTCAAGACTTTTTCTCGGGGAAACACGTATACGGCGACCGTTTAGCTGCGCACCGTCACCACGGCTGGCACTAAAAAGTTCTTGAGAAAGCGGGTTGTAAACAACACCTTGAGTAATACGGTTTTTGTGGCGTACCGCAATCGACACCGCAAATTGAGGAAATCCGTAGAGGAAGTTTGTTGTGCCATCGAGTGGATCGATAATCCATTCGTATTCGTTACCTTTATGATTGCCACTTTCTTCTGCAAGAATGCTGTGGTCAGGATAGGATTTACGAATAACGTCAATAATCGCTTTTTCAGCACCTTTATCGACTTCACTAACAAAATCATTGCGGGATTTTTCAGTGATGCTGAGAGAGTCAACACGATCGATATAGCGGGATATAAAATCACCACCGGCACGTGCTGCACGCACGGCAATATTTAGCATTGGATGCACAGTTTAAATTCCTCTGGATTCTTAAAGAGCTGATATTCATTAAAACGATATCATTTTAACGTATTCTAACAGTCTATTCATTCCAGTGTTAGATTTACCTGCGTATAATACGCCGCATGGAAGAAAATTTTTCAAATATTCACATCGTTATGGTCGGTACGACTCATCCAGGTAACATTGGTGGGGTAGCCAGGGCGATGAAAAACATGGGCTTGTCCCGTTTATCGTTAGTCGCTCCGGAAGCGCCTTTCCCACATGCTAAAGCGCGTGCCCGCGCTTCTGGCGCAGTGAATGTGCTGGAAAATACCCGGGTTTTTGCAACACTAGAAGAAGCCATTGCGGATTGTTCTTTAGTGATAGGTGCCAGTGCGCGCATGCGTACCTTGCCCTGGCCGGTGGTTGATCCCAGAGAATGTGCTTCTCGGGTGGTCAATGTTGATAAAGAAGCACAAGTGGCAATTGTTTTGGGACGTGAAAATTCAGGCCTAACCAACGAAGAATTAGAGCTTTGTCAGTTGTTGGTGACCATTCCAACCAATCCTGATTTTAGTTCTTTAAATATTGCCGCTGCAGCTCAGGTGTTGTGTTACGAAATTCACTTAGCCATGGGTAATAGAGGTATTGAGGGTATCGATAAAATACCGGATGATAAGCCGGATTCACCGTTGGCAACATCGGCAGAACGTGATGGCATGTTTCAGCATTTTGAAGAAGCCTTAACCGAGTTGGAATTTTTAAAGCCCGATAACCCTGGCCAGCTCATGCGTCGATTACGACGCTTATTTACGCGTACAGGATTAGAGCGATTAGAAGTGAATATTTTACGTGGAATCATGTCAGCAGCACAAAAAGCAAAGTCTCGTTCAGACTGAGCATTGACAGTCACGGTTAAGAAGACTTTAATAGCCACCCTCAAATTCTGAAACATTGATTTATGGTAAAGCCACATGTTTAAACGACTTCGTGAAGATATAAGCTGCGTTTTTGATCGCGACCCGGCTGCGCGTAATAGTTTTGAAGTGCTGACGGCTTACCCTGGTGTGCATGCCTTATTGTGGCACCGGGTGAGTCATTTCTTATGGCGCATGCACCTTAAGTGGCTGGCTCGGATGCTTGCAATGCTGACCCGCATTTTAACCGGTGTTGAAATTCATCCGGGAGCCCGTATTGGGCGGCGTTTTTTCATTGATCATGGCATGGGTGTGGTGATTGGAGAAACCGCAGTCATTGGTGATGATGTTACGTTATATCATGGCGTTACGTTAGGGGGGACCAGCTGGAGTAAAGGCAAACGTCATCCAACATTGGGTGATAATGTCGTTGTTGGTGCGGGTGCCAAAGTGCTTGGCCCCATTACGCTTTCAAATGGAGCACGGGTAGGTTCAAATGCAGTGGTTGTGAAAGATGTTCCTGAAAATGCCACCGTCGTTGGTATTCCCGGACACATTGTGACTGCCAAGACCAAAGATGCGTCAACAGATAAACGTGAAGCCTTTGCCAAGAAAATTGGTTTTGATGCTTATGGCACATCTTCGGCTATGCCTGATCCGGTTGCGAACGCGATTGATATTATGTTGGATCACATTCATGCGATGGACTCACAAATGCAAAACATGTGTAAGTCATTGAAATCATTAGGAACAGAGCTTGATGTGGTCGAACTGCCAGATCTAGGTGGCTGTGATATTTCATCTAGTCCTTTGCCAGAACATGTGGATTCTGGAACAGAAGATGCCCGCTCAGAAGAGCAACGCGACAATTAAATCAGTAAGGAGTAAAAATACTTGACTAAAACGCTTGGTTTTGTTATTTTTACATACTTAGTATATCAGATTTTACTTAATTACGCGGGGCGATGCAATGAGACTGACCACCAAAGGACGTTATGCTGTAACTGCAATGCTTGATTTAGCATTACATTACAAAGATGGGCCAATTACTCTGGCTGATATTTCTCAACGTCAGGGCATTTCCCTGTCATATCTTGAGCAACTCTTCTCACGTTTACGTAAACAAGAACTTGTTGATAGTACGCGTGGGCCAGGCGGTGGTTATCGTCTAAGTCGTGACTCACATGAGATAGCCGTTGCTGATGTTATTACAGCGGTTGATGAAAAAGTTGAAACAACGCGTTGTGGCGGGTTATCAAATTGTCAGGATGACAGTCAATGTTTAACACACGACTTGTGGACCGAATTAAGTACTCAAATTCATGACTTTTTGATGGGAATTAGTTTGGGTAATTTAGTTGAACGTCAGGGTGTACAGGAAGTTGCTGCACGCCAGAATCAGGCAGAAGCTAATTTTGTTGCAACCGAAGAAGCGGTTGCAAATTCGTAATAAAAATTCACTACGAGCCTGGCAACATGGATGTGCTTAGGAATAAAAGTATTACAGTAATAAAACCAGTTTCCGAACAGTGGAATGATGGATATTGGTTGGAGATGTTATGAAGACACCGATTTATTTTGATTACTCAGCAACCACCCCTGTTGATAAACGTGTTGCAGAAAAAATGTGTGACTGTTTAACCATTGAAGGAAATTTTGGTAACCCGGCATCAAGCTCACATGAGTTTGGCTGGAAAGCAGAAGAAGCCGTCGATAAAGCACGCCAGGATGTTGCTGATTTAATTAATGCTAACCCTAAAGAAATTATTTTTACTTCTGGCGCAACTGAATCAGATAATCTCGCCATTAAAGGTATTGCCCATTTCTATAAGAAAAAAGGCAAGCACATCGTTACCTGTAAAACAGAACATAAAGCTGTTTTAGATTCCTGCCGTCAACTTGAGCGTGAAGGCTATGAAGTAACTTATTTAGATCCGGAAGATAACGGTTTAGTTGATCTTGAAAAATTAAAAGCGGCTTTGCGTGATGACACTATTCTTGTTTCAATCATGCATGTGAATAATGAAATTGGTGTAATCCAGGATATTAAAGCCATTGGCGAAATTACACGTGAACGTAAGATTATGTTCCATGTTGATGCTGCTCAAAGCGCAGGAAAAGTACCAATTGATATGGATGAACTTAAAGTTGATTTAATGTCATTCTCAGCACATAAGATTTATGGTCCAAAAGGTATTGGTGCTTTATATGTTGGTCGTAAACCGCGTGTTCGTTTAGAAGCACAAATGCACGGTGGTGGACATGAACGTGGTATGCGTTCCGGTACATTAGCAACCCATCAAATTATTGGAATGGGTGAAGCGTTCCGTTTAGCCAAAGAAGAAATGGCGGCAGATAATGAGCGTATCCGTATGTTACGTGATCGCCTGTTAAAAGGTTTAGATGTTATTGAAGAAACCTACATCAATGGTGATATTGAACAACGTGTACCACATAACCTGAATATTAGTTTTAATTTTGTTGAAGGTGAGTCTTTAATCATGGCATTAAAAGAACTCGCTGTTTCTTCCGGCTCAGCCTGTACATCTGCAAGTTTAGAACCTTCATACGTTTTACGTGCATTAGGTCGTAATGATGAATTGGCACATAGTTCAATTCGTTTTTCACTTGGTCGTTTTACAACAGAAGAAGAAATTGATTTTGCTATCGCTAAAATCAATGACAACATCGGAAAATTACGTGAACTTTCGCCGTTATGGGAAATGTTCAAAGATGGTATTGATATCAGTGCCATCGAATGGAATGCGCATTAATTTAAGCAAGTAAATTGAATTTAAAATTAGAGGTATGCAATCATGGCATATAGCGAAAAAGTAATTGATCATTATGAAAACCCACGTAACGTAGGCTCACTGGATAAAGATGATTCACACATTGGTACGGGTATGGTGGGTGCACCTGCGTGTGGTGATGTTATGCGTTTACAAATTCAAGTGTCTGATGATGGTGTAATCGAAGATGCTAAATTCAAAACATATGGTTGTGGTTCTGCAATTGCATCAAGCTCATTATTAACAGAATGGGTTAAAGGTAAAACGTTAGATGAAGCAGGCATGATTAAGAATACAGAAATTGCTGAAGAGCTTGAGTTACCGCCAGTTAAAATTCATTGTTCTGTATTAGCAGAGGATGCGATTAAGGCTGCAATCGATAATTACAAAAGTAAGAAATAACGAGTAAGGGCCTGGCGAGAAGCCAGGCCTTAAGGTTAGTACACAATTAGGATATTTTAATGGCCATCACTTTAACTGAAACAGCTGCAGAACGCGTTCAGGCGTTTTTAGATAATCGTGGCAAAGGCATTGGTTTGCGTTTAGGTATTAAGACCAGTGGTTGTTCCGGTATGGCATATATTATTGAGTTTATTGACGAGCTTGATGAAGGTGATCAGGTTTTTGAATCTCAAGGTGTAAAAATTATTGTTGATGCTAAAAGTTTACTTTACATCGATGGTACAGAACTGGATTATGGTAAAGAAGGTCTTAATGAAGGTTTTCAATTTAATAATCCAAATGTAAAAGGTGAGTGCGGTTGTGGCGAAAGCTTTACCGTTTAATAGCTTAATTACTTAATATCGCGAATTCACAATGGCACAAACACAAACTCACTTCGAGTTATTTGAACTGCCTGTTTCATTTAATATTGACCTTCAGGATTTAAGTCAACGCTACCGTGAATTGCAACGTGTGGTTCATCCCGATAAATTTGCTAATGCATCTGACCGAGAGCGTCGTCTCTCTGTAGAAAAAGCTGCTGTTATTAATGATGCCTATCAAATTCTAAAATCACCACTGCGTCGGGCACGTTATATGCTGGAGTTACAGTCGGTCTCATTTGATGATGAAAAAGATATGGCGCTTGATCCGGCTTTTTTAATGGAACAAATTGAATTAAGAGAAGCATTGGCTGAGCTGAATAAAAAAGCTGACCCGATGGTAAGCCTGAATAATATTATGACTGATATTAAACAGCGTATTAACAATGAATTGAATGCAATAGGTGAAGGTTTAGCGCAAGAGAAGTTAGATGAAGCACAAAAAACTCATTTAAAACAACTCATACATAAAATGCAATTTTTAAATAAATTGCAGCAAGAAGCGGAATATCAGGAAGAAAAGTTACTTGATGAGATATAATGCACGCTATGGTTCCATTTAATATTCCGGGAACATAAGTAAGGGCATGCAATTGCCAGAGTTAAATAACGGTTGCATGTCCGAAGCAAGCCTTATAATTAAATCGTTAATAGGTTTGTATTAATTAATTTTAAATATATAAAAGATAAGCTATGGCTCTGTTACAAATAAGTGAACCCGGACAATCTACGAATCCACACGAACATCGTTTGGCTGCGGGGATCGATCTTGGTACAACGAATTCACTCATAGCATCAGTTAAAAGTGGCCTGGCTGAAACATTAGCGAATGAAAAGGGTGAAGACTCTTTGCCATCTGTTGTACGATATACGGAAAATGAAATTATTGTTGGCAGTGATGCTAAATCTGCTGCTGTAGAAGATCCATTAAACACCATTAGTTCGGTAAAACGTTATATGGGACGTGGCCTTAATGATATTAAAGAATTGGGTGGCCGCCGACCTTATGAGTTTATTGATACTGAATCAGCGGTACCTCGTATTCATACTGTTGCGGCTGATGTCAGTGCCGTCGAAGTCTCAGCAGAAATTTTAAAATCATTAAAGCAGCGTGCTGAAGCTTCCCTGGGTGATAGCTTAACAGGTGTCGTTATTACTGTTCCTGCTTATTTTGATGATGCACAACGTCAGGCAACAAAAGATGCCGGCAAGTTAGCGGGACTGAACGTTTTACGTTTACTTAATGAGCCCACCGCCGCGGCAGTTGCGTATGGTTTAGATAGAGAACCTGAAGGTGTTATCGCCGTTTATGATCTTGGAGGCGGTACCTTTGATATATCAGTTTTGCGCTTAAATAAAGGTGTTTTTGAAGTCCTGGCCACGGCAGGTGATACCGCATTAGGTGGTGATGATTTTGATTACGCCATTGCCAAATGGATCATGCAAGAAGCACATATTCAGGATGATGCCAGTCATCATCAAATGCGTCGTTTAATGCGCGATGCGTGTAGTGCAAAAGAAATATTATCAAATGCAGAGTGTGCAGAAATTAATATTGAACTCGATGATGCTTCGTCATGGAGCGGTACATTAACACTAGAAAAATTTAATGAGCTGATTGCACCCTTAATTCAGAAAACATTATTACCTTGTCGCCGGGCATTACGCGATGCGGATGTTGATGTGGCAGAGGTACAGTCTGTTATTATGGTGGGTGGCTCAACGCGAGTACCGGATGTTCGTAATAAAGTGGCGGATTTTTTTGAACAACAACCTTTAACTGATATTAATCCGGATACAGTGGTTGCTATGGGGGCTGCGATTCAGGCAGATGTCCTGGTTGGTAATAAACCTGATGGTGATTTGTTGTTGCTAGATGTTATTCCTTTGTCTCTTGGCCTGGAAACAATGGGGGGGTTGGTTGAAAAAGTTATTTCTCGTAACACGACAATACCTGTTGCACGAGCTCAGGATTTTACAACATTTAAAGATGGACAAACAGCAATGTCGATTCATGCATTGCAAGGTGAACGTGAGTTAGTCAGTGATTGCCGTTCATTAGGTCGTTTTGCTTTGCATGATATACCACCGATGGTGGCGGGTGCTGCCCGTATTCGCGTGACCTTTCAGGTTGATGCCGATGGTTTGTTATCGGTTTCTGCCCGTGAAGAAACAAGCGGTGTTGAAAGTGGCATTGAAGTAAAACCTTCTTACGGTTTAACGGACAATGAAATCGAAAACATGTTACGTGATTCTATTGAGCATGCAGAAGATGATGTTAGTGCGCGCATGTTACGCGAACAACAAGTTGAAGCAGAAAGAGTATTGGAAGCACTTGAAGCAGCATTAGCTGATGATGGTGATTTATTAAATGCAGAAGAACGTAGTATTATTGATGTCGCTGCAGCTAAATTAAGCGCGCTTAGCAAAGGCAATGAGTTACGAGCTATTAAAGATGGAATTACTGAACTCGATAATGCAGCAATAGAATTTGTTGCTCGTCGTATGGATGGTAATATCAAAAAAGCCTTAGCGGGCCATAATGTCGATGAATTTTAATTAAAGAATATAAAACTATGACTAAACTAATTTTTCTCCCTCATGAAGAACTTTGTCCAGACGGCGCGGTGATTGATGTTGAACCCGGTGTTACTATTTGTGATGCCGCTTTAGATAATGGAATTCAGATTGAACATGCGTGTGAAAAATCCTGCGCCTGCACAACCTGTCATGTTTATATTCGTGAAGGCTTTGATGATGTGGAAGAATCTTCTGAGTTGGAAGATGATTTATTGGATAAGGCATGGGGTTTAGAGCCAGATTCTCGTTTGAGTTGCCAGGCTCATGTGGGAGATAAAGATTTGGTAATTGAAATTCCTAAATACACCATCAATATGGTGTCAGAAAATCATTAATTGGGAGGGATAACGATGTCTTTAAAATGGATAGATAGTCTCGAAATCGCCATCTCTTTGGATGAAGCATACCCTGATGTTGATCCGCGTTACATTCGGTTTACTGATTTACATGAATGGATCTGTGGACTAGAGGATTTTGATGATGAGCCACAAAATTCAGGTGAAAAAATCCTTGAAGCGATTCAATTAGCTTGGATTGGCGAAAAGGATTAAAGACAGTCATTGGTATTTTGCCTCGGCTTTGAAATTGGCATACTCGAATAACGACTCGCAAAAAGGCCTTCCCTCGACAATTGCTCCTGCATTGTTCTACCTTCGCCCGTCCATGGGCTCGTGGCTGCTCGACTGCCACATCCGTGTGGCAGACGGTCTTTATTTGACTACCTCAATTCCAAATCCTGCTTGTTTTCTCGCTGCTAAGCATTATCAGAACTGTATAGACAAAAAGTCCCGAATATCCCCAAATATAACGGAGTTTTGATTGCTTGAAACTTCGCCAGACGATAAAATTAACCTCTCAAATAGTGAGACGTAAACCCGCGTATTTCCGCGGGTTTATGCTATTTTGTAAACCTAAATAAGTGGCTTCCTAGCACTAAGTTACCGGAGTAATAGATACATGTCCCAAGAACGTACCATTTCAATTATTAAACCTGACGCAGTTGCAAAAAATGTCATTGGTGAAATATACAGCCGTTTTGAAAAAGCAGGTTTAAAAATTGTTGCAGCTAAAATGATGCAACTGAGCGAAGAAAAAGCCGGTGAATTCTACGCGGTACATAAAGAACGTCCTTTTTACGGTGAGTTGATTGCATTTATGACGTCTGGCCCGGTGATGGTTCAGGTTTTAGAAGGTAACGATGCGATAGCTAAGAATCGTGAAGTAATGGGTGCGACTAATCCTAAAGAAGCGGCTGCCGGTACAGTTCGGGCTGATTTTGCTGAATCAATTGATGAGAATGCGGTACATGGTTCAGATGGTCCTGATACTGCAAAAGCTGAAATTGCTTTTTTCTTCTCTGATGACGAATTGTGCCCACGCCTGCGTTAATTTCAAATGAAAGTTCAATTGCAACAGCATGAAAAGGTCAACCTGCTCAATTTTGATCGGCAGGGGCTTGAAGGCTATTTTACCGAGATAGGTGAAAAGCCTTTTCGTGCTGCGCAAGTTTTAAAATGGATTTACCAGTTTGGTGTGGATGATTTTAATGAGATGAATAATCTCAGTAAGTCACTGCGGGAAAGATTAAGCAAGGAAGCTGAAATTAAACTTCCTGAGATAGTCACAGAACAGCATTCTGATGACGGTACAATTAAATGGTTACTACGTCTTGACAGTGGTAATAGTATTGAAACCGTCTTTATCCCTGAAAATGATCGCGGTACATTGTGTATTTCTTCTCAGGTTGGTTGCGCACTGGAATGTAGTTTTTGTTCAACAGCACAGCAGGGTTTTAACAGAAATTTAACAACGGCAGAAATTATTTCTCAGGTTGTGATAGCGAATCGCGCACTCAAATGTATCCCCCGCAATGAACGCATTGTTTCAAATATTGTTTTAATGGGGATGGGCGAGCCACTGCTTAACTTTGATAATGTGGTAACAGCAATGAATATTATGCTTGAAGACAACGCATATGGTTTATCGAAGCGACGTGTTACATTAAGTACTTCTGGCGTTATTCCTGCGTTAAAACGACTCAAAGAAAAGACAGATGTAAGTCTTGCGCTGTCATTACACGCGCCAAACGATGAATTGCGTAATGAATTAGTACCACTTAACCGTAAATATCCAATTAAAGAATTACTTGAAGCCTGTCAGTATTACATCGAAGGTGAAACAAAACGCAAAGTAACGGTTGAATATGTTTTACTTGATGGCGTTAACGATAAACCGGAACATGCACGCCAGCTTGTTAAGTTATTAAAAAATTTCCCATGCAAAATAAATCTTATTCCGTTTAATCCTTTTCCGAACAGTGGTTATGCAACCTCATCCCCCGCTGCAATAGAGCGCTTTCGAAATATTGTTGTAAAAGGTGGCTTGTTGACCACAACGCGTAAAACACGGGGTGAAGATATTGATGCCGCTTGCGGTCAACTCGCCGGAAAAGTTTTAGATAAAACTAAACGTACTGCACGCCGTCAGGCAGAAGAAGACATCTCATCAGGGAGAACTATATGAGAAATATGTTCCGCATATCTGGTTTATTATTTTTACTGGTTCTTTCTGGTTGCGCTTCAAAAGCAGAACGGGTTGGTTTTGATGCTAAAAAAGCCTCTGCTGCTAATTCTGAATTGGGTGTGGCTTATTTATCTCGCGGTCAATATAAAGTCGCTATGAATAAACTGAAAAAAGCGCTTGAGTTTGATAATACTAATGCAGATGCACATCATTATATTGCAGAACTTTATCGACGCCTGAATGAAAATTCACTGGCGGATAGTCATTATAAAGAAGCGCTTGATTTAAAGAGTAAAGACTCTTCAATTAAAAATAACTATGGCATATTTTTATGCAATATCGGATCTTATGATAAAGGTTTAAAGCTTTTTAATGAGGTCCTGTTAGATCCTGTATACAGTGATAAAGGTCAGGCTTATGAAAACATGGGGTTGTGTGCAGAAAAAGAAGGCAACATCCGTAATGCAGAAAAATATTATGCGACCGCATTAAAGTTTAATAAAAACTTACCTTCTGCATTATTAGGTTTGGCACAAATCTCTTTTGATAAAAAAAATATTACCGCTGCTTCTGATTTTTTGAGCCGACATAAGAAATTGTCACGACCATCATCTCAAAGTTTATGGCTGGAACTTTTAATTGCACGAAAAAGAGGCATTAAGGGGCAAGTTGGAACGCTGGCTTTAAAATTAAAACAATTTTTTCCTGACTCAAGAGAAGTGAAGCTCTTAGAAAAACTAAAGTTACGTTAATAATAACTATTGAGTGAAAAATAAAACTGTGGCTAAGTTAATACAAGCAATTCGGGGCATGAATGATATTTTGCCTGAACAAACACCTTACTGGCAGTATGTTGAAACGATCTTTCGACAACTCATGCAATCTTATGGTTATCATGAAATAAGAATGCCGATTGTTGAGAACACAGCTTTGTTTAAGCGCTCGATTGGTGAAGTAACCGATATTGTTGAAAAAGAAATGTACACCTTTGATGATCGAAATGGTGACAGTTTAACTTTGCGGCCTGAAGGAACGGCATGTTGTGTAAGAGCAGCAATGCAGCATGGTTTACTACATAACCAAATTCAACGCTTATGGTATACGGGAGCAATGTTCAGGCATGAACGTCCACAGAAAGGGCGTTATAGACAGTTCCATCAATTTGGTGTTGAAACGTTTGGTTTATCCGGGCCGGATATTGATGCTGAGTTAATTTTGATGTCGAACAGGTTATGGCAAAACCTTGGTATGAGTGAAGATGTTACTCTTGAACTAAATTCACTCGGCTCATCCGAAGCGCGCCAGCAATATCGTGATGTGTTGGTAAAATATTTTGAATCTCATCAGGAAGAACTGGATGAAGATAGCCAACGTCGTTTACATACAAATCCATTACGCATACTGGATAGTAAAAATCCGGCAATGCAACAGTTAAATGAGAAGGCACCTAAATTAATTGATCATCTTGATGAAGAATCAAAACATGATTTTAGCATTTTATGCAAAATACTTGATGATACCGGTGTAAGTTACAAGATAAATCCTCGCTTAGTACGCGGTTTAGATTATTACAGTAAAACAGTGTTTGAATGGGTTACAGATAAGCTCGGTGCTCAAGGTACGGTATGTGCCGGTGGACGTTTTGATGGCTTAGTTGAGCAACTCGGTGGTAAAGCAACGCCTGCGATTGGCTTTGCTTTGGGCATTGAACGTTTAATTGAATTGTTGGATATACCGGAAAATATACAACGTGAAAATAATTTACATGTTTATTTTGTTCTGGTTGGTGAGAAGGCATCATCAACAGGCATGTCGTTATCAGAGGAATGGCGTAATCAAATGCCACAATTAAAAATGCAGGTAAATTGTGGTGGTGGCAGTATTAAAAGCCAGATGAAAAAAGCCGATAAAAGTGGTGCTGATTTAGCATTTATATTGGGTGAAGATGAGTTAGAAAAAAATGTAGTAACGATTAAATTTTTGCGTGAAAACAAAGAGCAGGAAGTTATTGCTCTTGATCAAGTTACTGAATATTTAAAAAATAATATATAAATTATTGGATATAGCTGGAGTTAAAAGTGGACGTTTATAATACCGAAGAAGAACAGGTTCAGGCAATAAAACAGTGGTGGAAAGAAAATACTGTTTCACTAATATCAGGTATTGTTATTGGTATTGTAGTATTAGTTGGTTATAAATTCTGGACTGAAAGTAAACAAAATCAGGCGCAACAAGCTTCTGCACTGTATAGTCAAATCTTATCAACGAAAGGTGATAAAACTGAAAGTACTGATATTTTAAAGAATAATTATTCTGGTACGCCTTACGCTGCTTTATCCGCTTTACTGGTTGCTAAAGATAATCTGCTGGCAAATGAGACTGATAAAGCCATTTCACAGCTGAAATGGGTATTAGATAATAATAGTGATGTAGGTCTTGAGCATATTGCCAGGCAGCGTTTAGCGAGACTGTATTTATCACAAGATAAAATTGAGGCGGCAGAATCCTTAATTAAAGGAAAAAAAGCGGCAGGCTATTTAGCTACTTATAATGAAATTCGTGGTGATATTTATTTAGCAAAAAAATCACCAGTACAAGCTAAAGAAAGCTATCGTACCGCCTTATCAGCGCTGGCTCGGGGCGATCGTCGTTATGAAATTATCAAAATGAAACTGGATGATTTAACTCAAGAAAACAAGGCAAATGAAAAGTGAAATTAATTTCTATAGTTGCAGTTTTATTAACATTAGCTGGTTGTGGTAGCTCACCTTCTCCGGTATTGCCTCCAGTCGAACTAACGCCTCTCAATAATCAAATCAACATTTCTCGTGTGTGGAAATTTACCGCCGGTGAAGGGGTTAGTGATTTTTATTTAAAACTTAAACCTGTATTCGATAAAAGTACAGGGTATGTTATTGATTATAAAGGTCACTTATTTGCATTTACCGTTAGTAGTGGGAATGTTATTTGGGATAAAGAATTAAATTTACCCGTATCAGGTGGCTTAGCGCTTAGTAATGGAAAATTGTATTTTGGTACTAGCAAAGGTGAAGTTGTTGCGTTTGATATAAGTACAACAAAAGAACAATGGCGTACTCAGTTAAGTAGTGAAATTTTATCACGTCCGGCAATAGCAAACGGTATTCTGGTTACAAAAACCATAGATGGTCGTGTTTATGGTTTGAATATAAATGATGGTTCTCAGAGTTGGGTTTATGATCGCACTGTTCCGCGCTTAACTTTACGTGGTAACAGTTCACCTTTAATTAATAATGATATGGTGATAACTGCTTCAGATAGTGGAAAAGTTTCAGCATTAACCTTAAAAAGTGGAAAGTTGTTATGGGAAACAACGGTTTCAGTTGCAAAAGGGAGAAATCAATTAGAACGCGTTATTGATTTGGATATTGATCCTGTCGTCGTCGATGATGTGATTTATGTGGCCGGTTATCAAGGGCGCGTAGCCGCAGTAAAAATTGGTTCAGGACAATTAATCTGGGCGCGTGATTTTTCATCGTATTCCGGTCTTTATGTTGATGCATATCGCGTTTACATCAGTGATGCCGCTGGACAAGTTTGGGCGCTGAATCGTTACAATGGCTCTACGTTATGGCGTCAGGATAAATTATTACGTCGTAAGTTATCGGCGCCTGAAGCCTACGATAATTATGTCGTAGTTGGTGATTACGATGGTTACCTGCATTGGTTAAATCGGGAAGACGGAAAAATAATAGCAAGAAAACAAATTAATAAAAGTGATGAGGTTGTTGCTGAAGAAGAGTCAGATATAGAATTGAATTTATTTTTTAGTAAGTGGAACAATATTTTGCTAAGACCTTTAAAAGTAGATGATCTTTTACTTTCAATGGATCGTGTTGGTCATTTAGAAGCTTTTAAAGTAGAGAAAAAATAGCCTGCCATGAAACCCGTAATTGCATTAGTTGGTCGCCCCAATGTAGGCAAATCAACATTATTTAATCGTCTAACCCGCTCACGTGATGCCCTGGTTGTTGATCAACCAGGCATGACACGTGATCGAAAATATGGCGATGGGAAGTTAGGTGAAGTTCCCTATATTGTTATTGATACTGGCGGTTTAAGTGGTGAAGTCGAAGGGTTAGATGGTTTAATGGCGGCACAGTCATGGCTGGCAGTTGAAGAAGCAAATATTATTTTATTTATGACCGATGCTCATGATGGTTTAACGGCAATGGATGATGAAATTGCAAGACGACTTCGTAATACCGGCAAGACCGTTATTCTTGTTGTTAATAAAATTGACGGTCTTCATGCAGAAGTTGTTACCGCTGAGTTTTTTGCATTAGGTTTAGGCGAACCGCAGGCAATTGCTGCATCACAAGGTCGAGGTGTAACGGCGCTAATTGAGTCGGCACTTGCTGAATTACCAGAAGCGGAAGATGAGTTAGGTGTTGTTGCTGGAATAAAAATTGCCATTGTTGGTCGACCTAACGTAGGTAAATCAACTTTAGTCAATCGTATTTTGGGTGAAGAACGGGTTGTCGCTTATGATATGCCGGGTACAACACGAGATAGTATTTATCTTCCCTTTGAACGTGACGGACAACAGTACACCATCATTGATACTGCCGGAGTAAGAAAACGCGGTAAAGTGCATGAAATTGCAGAAAAATACAGTGTAATTAAAGCACTTCAAGCCATTCAGGATGCTAATGTTGTTATTATGGTACTGGATGCACAGGATACAATTAGTGAGCAAGATGTAACATTGCTGGGTTACATAATGGATTCCGGTCGTGCTTTGGTTATCTCAATTAATAAATGGGATGGGCTGGAAGACGAACAAAAAGAAAAAATTAAAACAGAACTCGATTATAAGTTACCTTTTTTAAGTTTCGCCAGGAAAAAATACATTTCTGCATTACATGGAACAGGCGTGGGTGATTTATTTGGATATGTGCAAACTGCATATGCCTCTGCAATGGCCGAATTTTCTACACCAAAATTAACCAAATTACTTGAGTATCTAGTACAACAACATCAGCCACCGATCGTACATGGTCATAGAATTAAACTTCGCTATGCACATCAAGGTGGAAAAAACCCACCGATCATTGTTATTCATGGTAATAAAACTGAAGATGTTCCTGCGAGTTATAAACGCTATTTATTTAATGCATTTCTTAAACGTTTAAATTTACATGGCACGCCGATTCGGATTGAATTCAAAACAGGTGATAATCCGTTTAAAGATCGAAAGAATAAAAATAATCTTACTCGGCGCCAGCAAGCTAAAAGAAGGCGTATGATGCGTCATGTTAAATAAAAAAATCAAAATATTTCAACGCAAAGACGCAGAGAACGCAAAGATTCGCAAAGGTTCGCAAAGGTTCGCAAAGAAAATGATAGTTTTTTTGTAGGTCAGCTTTCAAGCTGACGCCCATGTATGACAAATGTAATATCTCATTTTTATAAATTAATTCAAGAAAAAATATAAAAAGATGCATTACGTTAAATAGAAAAATCAAAATATTTCAACGCAAAGACGCAGAGTACGCGAAGGTTCGCAAAGACAATGACAGTTTTTCTGTAGGTCAGCTTTCAAGCTGACGACCATATCTGGTAATCAACAGAAATTATTCTCTATAGTCGATTTAAAGTAATTATATTTTCAGCATTTATCCGGTATAAAAGCGCTTGTTTTTCCACTTAGATAGTAAGCAAATAATCCCAACCATTCTTTTATTGCCGTTTTAAGCGACGATAAATTACTTGATAAATCAAAATTTATTCTAAGAAGGTGATCTTTATTAGTTTGATGATCAACAGGGTAAGGTATTACCGGCCAATTAATTTTACAAAATATCCCAACAGAGCGCGGCATGTGCCAACTTGTTGTGATAAGAATCCACTTTTCATTTTCTTTTGGCTGGACTAATTTTTTACTGAAAATCGCATTTTCGTAGGTGTTACGCGACTCGCGTTCAAACTGTATTCGTTCTGTAGAAAACCCCTGTTGTTCAAATAATTTTTGGGCGACATCAGCACCCTTGTATTCCTGTTTAGTTAAACTGCCTGTACCACCGGTAAAAACAAGTTTAGCTTTCGAATATTTTTTTGCGAGCGAAAGGAAAGTTAAATCTCTTTCTGCAGCTGCGCCGAGTTCAACTTGATTCCATACATGCGAGAGTTCAGCATCTTCTGCACCACTTAAGACAACAATGCCATCAACTTTATCGGGCAATGGGGGATTAGTCTGAAAACGGGATTCAAGTGGATACAGTAACCAGTCTCCAGCAGGTAAAAATGCAATCAGAATCAATAATAAAGTAACTGCGGAGAGCAGTATTTTTGCTTGTTGTTGCTTTCCAGTATAAAGTAAAAATAGGCTTAGAATAATAAGAATTAAAAGCAGGCTATCTGGAGAAAAAAGAAGCCAGACTATTTTTGAAATATAGAAAAAAAGGGTATCCATAATTTATTTAGTTATTATTTTTATTAAAGAATTTTTCCAGTCCGGGTTAGCAGAAGATTGTTCTAACTTAATTCGCGATCCCACTTCGTTTTCATACCAGCCATTACTGTACTCAAGTGGTTCAACACTGTATCCCCACCATGCACCATCCGCATCCTGCGCTTTCCATTTGACCCAATCCGGTATGCTGGTGTTATTTTTTTGCGACATTTTTTGTAATAAATAATTTCGGATCAACTTTTGTATTGTTTAAACTTACCGTCCAATGCAAGTGTGGCCCGCTGACTCGTCCTGTCATACCGACGGTGCCAATGGTATCACCCTGAGCAAGTTGTTGACCGGCTTTAACCATGGTTTTATTGAGATGAAAATACACCGTAATTAAGCCCTGTCCGTGATCGATAAAAACAGTATTTCCGGTAAAAAAATAATTACCGGTACGGATCACGGTTCCTTTCGCGGGGGACTTAATTAGCGTGCCTGTTGGTGCGGCAATATCAAGACCAGTGTGTCGACGGATTCTTTTTTGCTTATTATAAATACGTTTTAAGCCAAAGATGCTACTAAACCTCCCATCAACAGGTATAGTGAATTGCGTTTGCACATAATTATTTTCTGTCCAGGTTTTTAAAGCCGCGACAATAAGTGGTTTTTCTTTATAGTGACGTTCTATATCTTTTTTAGTCGGTGAAACCATACGTTTATTTTTTATTGTTATATGGCTGGTTTTATACTCTTTTTTATGAACAGGGAATTCCTGATAACTTTTTTTACCCTGCGAATTGATTATTTTTATTTTATGAATGCCGGACTTTGCTTTAAGTGGTATTCCAACAATGGCTTGCCAGTCGTTATCAACTTTACGCGTTAGTATTCTTTTTTTCTCAAAATAAACTTTGCCATGAATATCAAAATCAGACTTCAAATTAATAATAGCGATGCCACCTGGCACGGCTGAGGGATGAGGAAAAATTTCCGCATTTGCAAATCGGGTTGCAATAAACCCAAAGAATATAATAAAGAGTGTTTTTTTAATCATTATTGATTTCTGTAATAGTTGAGTGAATGTAACCTTTTGCCAGTTCTGTTTTAACAACCTGGTTTTTCCTGAGCTTGTTTACGTTACGAATAATATTATTATCTTTATCTCTAATAATCGCGTAACCACGTTTTAGTGCATGTAACGGGCTTAATGCATCAAGTGAGAAAATAAGATGCTGCAATTTTTCTTTTCTGGAAGTCATTAATTGCCTGGTCGCTATTTGAAAACGATTATTTATATTCTCATAGTGCAAACGATATTGTTGTACACGCTGAGACGGAGAGTGCTGTTGAACTCTGGCGGCTAATAAATCTGTTTGTGAACAGGATGTCAGCAGTCTGTTTTTAACATTTCTTATGTTACGTTGATTTAACTCATGCAATTTATTTTTAAGACTCTGTAGTTGATCTTTTGGATGTCGAATACGTTTGTTAAGCCAGTCTATTTTTTGTTGTTTTTGTTGCAGATTTTGTTGCATTAAATAAATAATACGGGACTCAATTGAAGATAACTTTTGCAGTTGCTGATAACGATCGGGACTAATAAGTTCAGCTGCTGCCGTGGGCGTTGCTGCGCGCTGGTCGGCAACAAAGTCTGCAATAGTGAAATCAACTTCATGACCTATGCCTGTAACAACAGGGATATCTGAATTATAAATTGCTCGTGCAACCACTTCTTCATTGAATTCCCACAGGTCTTCTAATGAACCTCCGCCGCGTGCCACGATTAATACATCGGTCTCTTGTCGAGCATTGGCTTTATTAATAGCTTCGGCAATTTTAAGGCCGGCACCTTTGCCTTGTACCGGAGTCGGGTAGATGATGGTAGTTTGCATCGGAAAACGACGTTGTAAAGTGGTCAAAATATCATGGATGGCCGCACCCGAATCGGAGGTAATAATGCCTACCCGTGTGGTCGTTTCTGCTATGTCTTTTTTATGTGCAGAATCAAATAAGCCCTCATCAGCTAACTTGTTTTTTAATAATTCAAATTGTCGTCTTAATGCACCATCACCGGCTTCTTCCATGTGTTCAATGATCAGTTGATAATCACCACGCGGTTCATAAAGTCCAATTCGCGCACGCACTAAAACTTGTTTGCCATTTTCAGGCAGGACTTTTACAAGTTGATTTCGATTTCTAAACATTGCGCACTTAACCTGGGCGGCTGCATCTTTAAGGGAAAAGTACCAGTGGCCAGAGGCAGGGCGAGCAAAATTTGAAAGCTCAGCTTCAATCCATAATAAAGGGAATCCGGTTTCCAGTATTGTACGAACTTCTCGATTTAAACGTGAAACGCTGTAAATGTCACGGTTTTGGGCAGAGGGTGTAATAGGGTTATTCATGTTTCAATAATAAAGCAAAGTGAAAAATTATCAGAGTACTTTTAGATAAAATTCAGACAAAAAAAAGCCGGGGGATAACCCCCGGCTTTTTATTCGAAAGACTGCGCTTCTAATTAACGTAGTCCAAGATTTTTTTGGGCTTTCGCTTGAGCAACAGCATTGATTGCTTGTCTTTCAGCTTTACCAGCTAACTTAACGGCTTTATCAAACTCACCTTTGCCTTTAGCTTTACGCGCTTTCTTTAAAAGTTTGCCAGTATCGCGCCACTCAACATACATTTTTTTAGCTTTACTATTTGCTGCCATTGCAGATTTTAAAGCCATGTTAGCCTCAGCAAGTGTTTTAGTCGGTGCTGATTGGCACGCTGCTAATGACAGTGCAAGCGCAGAAGCTATTACAAGCTTAATGATTGTTTTCATGTTGTCCTCCAAAAGGAATTTAATTTAATTACCACATCTCTATCTACATATAAGCAGATGATTATGAAGTTAGGTGGTCATTATATTTGGGTATACTCCCGTGACCTGAATCCATTATGCGTATAGTAAATTATATTGGCAACTGTTCTGAGTAGATAAAAATGGATTCGTGCGTATTGCAATTTACCTTGCCGATCGTTTATTTATCCCTAAATATTGATAAATATGCAGATCATTCTATGATAAAGATGGCTAAGCATTTACCAAATTCTAAAAAATCTTTATAATTCGGCGTTTTACGCCACTCTTGGAAGCCCTTGATTATGCTAAGAATTGCTCAGGAAGCCCTCACTTTTGATGATGTTTTGTTGATGCCTGCCCATTCCACGGTTTTGCCGAAAGAAGTGCAGCTAAAAACACGTCTAACTAAAGATATTGAACTCAATATCCCCCTAATATCAGCGGCAATGGATACTGTAACAGAAGCCCGTTTGGCCATTGCGATGGCTCAGGAAGGTGGTATCGGCATTATCCATAAAAATATGGACTATAAAAGTCAGGCTGAGCATGTTCGCCAGGTCAAAAAATTTGAAAGTGGCGTAATTAAGGATCCCCTGACAGTCACACCAGAAACCAGTATAAGTGATGTTTTAGCGATTACCCGTGCAGAGAATATCTCGGGTGTGCCAGTGGTGAGTGGTGATGAATTAGTTGGTATTGTGACGAGTCGCGATCTCCGTTTTGAAACTCAGTTTGATAGCCCGGTTTCCAGCATTATGACGCAAAAAGATAAGCTGGTGACGGTGACAGAAGGCGCTGAAAAAGACGAAATTCTGAGTTTATTGCATGAAAACCGTATTGAAAAAGTGCTCGTAGTCGATGATCATTTTCATCTTCGCGGCTTAATTACAGTAAAAGATATTCAAAAAGCCTCAGAATACCCGAATGCCTGCAAGGATAGTCAGGGTCGGTTGCGTGTTGGTGCTGCTGTTGGTGTAGGTGCGGGTACAGAAGATCGGGTAACGGCACTGGCAGAAGCCGGTGTAGACGTCATCATTGTCGATACTGCTCATGGCCATTCTCAGGGTGTTTTAGATCGTGTTGCCTGGGTGAAGAAAAACTTCCCTGACGTGCAGGTGATTGGTGGAAATATCGCCACTGCTGCAGCGGCAAAAGCATTAGCAGAAGCAGGCGCAGATGCCGTAAAAGTCGGCATTGGTCCAGGTTCTATTTGCACTACGCGTATCGTATCGGGCGTAGGAGTACCACAAATCACAGCGGTATCGAATGCGGTTGAAGCACTTGAAGGCACAGGTATTCCTGTAATTGCTGATGGTGGCATTCGTTATTCGGGCGATATTGCCAAAGCACTGGTTGCCGGTGCTCATTCAATCATGATTGGTTCTATGTTTGCCGGTACAGAAGAATCACCGGGTGAAGTTGAGCTTTATCAGGGGCGTTCATACAAATCTTATCGTGGCATGGGGTCACTCGGTGCAATGACCACGCGGCATGGTTCAAGTGATCGCTATTTTCAGGAAGGCAGTGAAGCCGATAAATTAGTACCAGAGGGTATTGAAGGTCGGGTTCCTTTTAAAGGTTCTTTGTCACCGGTTATCAATCAACTACTCGGCGGTATTCGTTCAAGTATGGGTTACACCGGTTGTGCCACGATTGATGATATGCGAACTAAACCTGAATTTGTTCGGGTAACAAGTGCGGGTATGTCAGAGAGTCATGTCCATGATGTGACGATTACAAAAGAAGCGCCAAATTACCGCGTATAAAAGTTCGTTACATATAAAAAATAAAACCCTGACTTTGTAAAAAGTCGGGGTTTTTAGTTTTTAAGCCCTGGATTTAATTACGTACTAAAAATGATTTTGAAGCTAATACTCTGTTTTTGAGTTTTATTTCAATTTTATATTGATGATTTTTAAATCCCTGTGTTGGTAACGTCATATCAAAAAAATATTCACCAAACTGGCTGCTTATAATTACCGGTTTTTGTATGATTTTACTATTATGTGATTTATTAAACAGAGTCACATCAAGCCAGGTTGTTGCAGGATCAAAATTGATAAAATTAAACCCAATATATAATGTATGTTTCAATTGCAATGTTTGCATTTTTTTAGGTTCTGCAATATTACTTCGTAATCGTGTGATCGGTTTTGAGCTTAACTTAATCGTTTCAATTTTTGGTGCACCAGCATCTAAAGCATCATTGAGTTTTAATTGTACATTGGCTAATAATGGTGAACGTCCATAGCGCTTGATTGCGGCTTGTAAATACTCTTCTGATATTTTCAAATTGCCTTTATGAATGGCGGCGGTTATTTTCTTCGCCAGTAACTGATGAATCGTTTTTAGTCCTGCTTTTGCCTGCAGATTACCACTTTCTTTTTCAAGTACTTGTTGATAAATATCATATGCATTGTAGGCTAGTGGCCGGATTAGTTGATCAGCATCCTGATATTTTTTTGCTTTTTTAAATAATGAGGCAATGGCTTTATTGTGTTTTATAGTGTCTTTTAATTGTTTGCGTTTGTTAATGAGTTTCGTATTATTATTTAATGCAGCAATACCTTCTTCAACCATGAGTATCGCATTGTGAATATTTCCTTGTTCTTGTAATTGAGTGGTTTTTTGCAGGTAAGAAGCCACAATTTTTTCCAGAAACTTTTTAGCATCATCATTGTTCGGTGATAAGCCTAATATTGTATTGATTTCATTTAGCGCATTTTTGTTAATAGGTTTACTTAAAGCGCCCGCATTAAAATACTTTTCAGCTTGTTCAAAGTGATGATTAATACGTTCTAATAAAACAACCTTTCTTTCCAGGCGAACAAAACGTTTGTTTTTTGAGGTATTGGGAAAATTTTGTTTTATTGTATTGATGTATTGACGGGCTAATACAGAATCATCAGTCGCAAACGCCAGTCGAATTTGCTGGATAGTCCATTCTCGTAATTCGGACAAACCTTTTCTTGCGACAGGATCTTTTTTGTCTATGACTAATCGTTCTTTGTAAATTGTTGTAAGTTCAATTGCATTTTCCGGGTTTTTATCTAAACCTTCTTTTAATAAAGAGACTTTTTCTTCCTGAGTAAGGGGTTTAGCCGGGACGGGGAGAGGTTTTGTATTTACGGCAACCTCATTTTGAGAAACATTTTCTGTGACGTCAGGGGGAAACGGACTATCTATGTTTTGCTCAGTTGCTGTTGCAGGCGTAACCGCTACAGCAGCGTTGACAAGGGTAGTGGAAACTTTTTTAGGTTGTTCATCTTCCTGTTTTTTAGCCCAGTACTGGATGTAAGACTGCGGAAATAAATTTGGAAATTTTTTAGCAATTTTGGGTAGCGCTGTATAACCCCAAAAGTGACTCAGCTCTTTTTGTTTTTCATTTGCTCCGTACGCTACAGTTGCAATTAATAATAAAATCAACAGGTTTCTTCGGCGAGTAGAGGGTACGTTTAATTCAATTGAGCTATCATCTATTGCTTTTTTGTTACTGGATGGAAAAACAAGATCGGGTACCTTCCTCTTTTTACTTAAGGGCACTTCACAGATTTGTGTTTCTGCATCACGATTTGCACCGGCATCTTTAAAAATAACCGCCTGTGTATTTATTTTTTCTAATTGCTCGCCGCTGATTTTCTCTAATGCAGCAATTAACTCAGCCGCTTTTTGGTAACGGTGTTTAGGTTCTTTTGATAAGCAACGATTAACAATCGGTTGGAAAATCTCAAGCCCACCCGGTAATAACGGTATGGGGGCGGTGAGGTGTTTGATGCCCACAGCAACCGCTGAATCAGCATCAAAAGGTAAATGTCCCGCCAGTAATTGAAATAACACGACGCCCAAACTGTAAATATCAGAGCGGTGATCCACTTTAAGCCCTTTAGTTTGTTCAGGGCTCATAAAATGCGGGGTGCCAATGGCTTTGCCGGTTTGGGTCATTCCCTGAGTGACATCATCACCGTAGGCAATACCAAAATCCATCAGTACTACACGACTATCATGCAGCTGAATCATGACATTCTCAGGTTTAACATCACGGTGAACAATGCCTTTTTTGCCGGCGAAATCCAACGCACTTGCCACATCTTTGACGATGCGTATTGCTTCTTCACGCGATACGGCATCTTTTAACTGTTTCAGATCTTTGCCGCAGATATACTCCATCGACATGTAGTGGTGCTGGCCGAATTTGCCGGCATCAAAAACAGTGACAATATTGGGGTGATTTAACTGACTGACGATACGGGCTTCACGTAAAAATCGCTTTGAAAACTGCTCATCATCTGCAAGATGGGGTGAGAGGATTTTTAAAGCCACTTCACGACCAAAACTTTCCTGAATAGCGAGATAGACATGCGCCATTCCACCATGCCCGAGTTCACGCTCAATTTTGTAGCCGGGAATCTGAATTTTCGGCACCGTTGAGTTAGCCGCAGCCGATGGCGTATTCATTTTTTGAGTCGTTTTATCCAAGGCTAAATTCGCTTAATCAGGGCAATAATTTGATAGTTACATTCTTATATTTATAGTTTATCGACCAATGGAGAGAATATATTAGCATTATGTTGCGTATTACAAAAATTCGTTAAAATTTGCGAATTAACGACTCATTTTGCCTTTAGTGAATGGCTGGATATCCATCAAATCCTTGATTTTTATTAGGGTTTGCTTGATCATTGTCGGCCTTTTATTAGAGCAACTCCAACCAACAGAGAAACCGCGCATGTCCATGGATATCCATTCTGATCGAATCTTAATTCTTGATTTTGGCTCGCAATACACCCAACTTATCGCTCGCCGTGTTCGTGAAGCAGGGGTTTATTCAGAGCTCTATAGCTGGGATATTTCGGCACAGGAAATTCGCGATTTTAAACCAACCGGCATTATTCTTTCCGGTGGCCCTGAAACCACAACCGCCAGTGATGCCCCGAGTGCTGAGCAAGTGGTTTTTGAACTGGGTATTCCTGTTTTAGGTATCTGTTATGGCATGCAAACCATGGCCATGCAATTAGGTGGCAAAGTTGAAAATGCCGATCATCATGAATATGGTTATGCCAAAGTCCGTGCCCGTGGACATACTGCGCTTTTAAAAGATATTGAAGATGAAGTCAGTGCAGAAGGTTTCGGTTTACTCGATGTTTGGATGAGTCATGGTGATCACGTAATTGAAATGCCAGCGGGTTTTAAACTCATGGCTTCTACTGATAATGCGCCTATCGCCGGTATTGCAGATGAAGCGCGCAAATTTTATGGTTTGCAATTCCACCCGGAAGTGACACACACCAATCAGGGACAACGAATTATTGAACGTTTTGTTCACGAAATTTGTGGCTGTAAAAATTTATGGACTGCCGATAATATTATTGAAGAAAATATTAAAAAAGTTCAAAAAGATGTGGGTAGCGATGAAGTTATATTAGGGCTATCAGGCGGTGTAGATTCATCGGTGGTTGCTGCATTATTACATAAAGCCATTGGTAAACAACTGACCTGTGTTTTTGTTGATAATGGTTTGTTGCGTCATCAGGAAGGTGATAACGTCATGGCCATGTTTGCTGAGCACATGGGCGTTAAAGTGATTCGAGTCGATGCTGAAGAACGATTTTTAGGCGCACTAAAAGGTGAGGCAGATCCAGAAGCAAAACGCAAAATCATTGGTAACTTGTTTGTAGAAATTTTTGAAGAAGAGTCAAATAAACTTTCAAATGCAAAATGGTTAGCGCAAGGTACTATCTATCCGGATGTGATTGAATCTGCCGGTGCAAAAACAGGTAAAGCACACTTAATTAAGTCACATCATAATGTTGGTGGTTTACCGGAGCACATGACGTTAAAACTCTGTGAACCCTTGCGTGAACTCTTTAAAGATGAAGTGCGTAAGCTCGGTGTTGAACTCGGTTTACCTTACGACATGGTTTATCGTCATCCATTCCCTGGTCCCGGTTTAGGTGTACGTATACTGGGCGAAGTGCATAAAGAGTATGCGGATATTTTACGTTTAGCCGATCACATTTTTATTGAAGAGCTTTATAAGCACGATCTGTATCATAAAGTCAGTCAGGCTTTTACCGTGTTTTTACCGGTTAAGTCGGTTGGTGTCACCGGTGATGGTCGCCGCTATCAATATGTTGTTGCACTACGTGCAGTTGAAACGATTGATTTCATGACCGCACGTTGGGCGCATCTTCCTTATGAATTCTTAGAGCATGTTTCCAGCCGTATCGTTAATGAGGTTGAAGGAATTTCCCGCGTGGTTTATGACGTAACAGGGAAGCCACCGGGCACGATCGAGTGGGAATAAGTTGTGTCTGACGTTGTACTGATTACTATAACCGGTCAGGATCGCTCTGGACTCACTTCAACATTAACCAGCATATTGGCTAATTATGATATTAATGTCTTAGATATAGGTCAATCTGTTATTCACGAAAGTTTGTCTTTGGGTATCTTGATTGAGTCACCTTACGATGCTAAAAGCTCTGCTGGTTTTGATCACACCGCGTTTAAAGATATCTTATTTAAAGCGCATGAGTTAAATCTCAACGCACGTTTTACGCCTGTCACTAAAGCTGAATATGAACATTGGGTCAATGCGCAAGGTAAAGCTAAACATATTGTTACTTTACTCGGGCGGCAAATCACGGCACGTCATTTAGCTCGTGTTACCGAAGTGGTGACAGAAGAAGGGTTTAATATTGAGCAAATCAGTCGCCTGTCCGGGCGTTTGTCACTGGATGATTTTGATAAGCGTCTTGAAAATTCACGTGGTGCCTCGGTACAGCTTTCGTTGAGCGGCGAAGTTGATGACATCGCTGCTATGCATTCACGTTTTCTGCATATTTCACAAGAACTTGATCTGGATATCGCGGTGCAGGAAGACAATCTTTACCGTCGTAGTCGCCGCTTAGTTTGCTTTGATATGGACTCAACCTTAATTCAGGTTGAAGTGATTGACGAATTAGCAAAGGCAGCTGGTGTAGGCGCTCAAGTTGCTGCAATTACCGAATCTGCGATGCAGGGGAAAATAGATTTTTCAGAAAGCTTCCGCCAACGTATGGCCTTGCTTGAAGGGATGGATGAGTCTGTTTTAAAAGAGATTGCTGAAAGCTTGCCGATTACAGAAGGGGCTGCACGCTTAATTAGTTACTTGCGACACTTTGGTTATAAGGTCGCTATTCTTTCCGGTGGTTTTACTTACTTTGCCAATTACTTAAAAGAAAAACTCGGTATTGATTATGTTTATGCGAATCAACTCGATTTTGACAATGGGAAGCTGAGCGGAAAAGTGAAAGGCGATATTATTGATGGCCAGATGAAGGCGAAGTTATTAGTAAAAATAGCAGAAGCAGAAGGCATTAGCACAGAACAGGTTATTGCTGTTGGTGATGGTGCAAACGACTTACCGATGCTCGCTATAGCTGGCTTAGGTATCGCCTTTCATGCAAAAACGATTGTTAAAGAACAAGCCAAACACTCTATTGCCAACCTGGGTTTAGATGCCATTTTATATTTGCTTGGTATGCGAGACCGTGAGCTGGCAGAGCTCGAAAGTATGACAGGAAAAACATAACCTGGATTATTAACGCAAAGGACGCAGAGGCGCAAAGGGCGCAAAGAAGAAAAAAGTTAAACTATGGGTAATACTAAGGGAAAAATAACAATTATGTTATTTTCCGGTGATTTACTCTCTTAGTTTAACTATTTTCTTAGCGTTCTTTGCGTCTCTGCGTCCTTTGCGTTTAAATCTACCTCGATGAGTTTACGGATTTTATATTTATGGAAGATACACAAGAACAAGCCGATTTAGACATTTTCTGGATGCAACATGCACTTGGGTTAGCTAAGCGTGCCGAGTCTGAAGGTGAGGTACCGGTCGGAGCGGTAGTTGTTCTTGAAGAACAGGTGATTGGAGAAGGCTGGAATCGTCCCATTATTGATAATGATCCAACCGCACATGCTGAAATAATGGCATTGCGAATTGCCGCAAAAAAAATAAATAACTACCGATTACTCGAGAGCACTCTTTACGTCACTCTGGAACCTTGTATTATGTGCACCGGTGCGATTATTCATTCTCGCGTTAAACGTGTGGTGTACGGGGCTTTTGATCCAAAAGCCGGAGCCGAACAAAGTGCGTTTAATATTTTAGGTACAGATTGTTTGAACCATAAAGTGGATATTGCGCATGGAGTACTGGCAGAGGAATGTGGTCAGCTACTAACAGATTTTTTTAGAAAAAGAAGAAAAGAAAAAAAACGATGCTCTTAATGTGGTTCGCTTTTGTTTTTTTATTTATTTTAGCTAGAAGCAAATCGCCGAAATGCCTTTCAGCTATTTATCTAAGCAAGAAAAAATTGTTTAATTAATCTTATAGGAAGGTAGGAAAGGGGTCGGAGTCAAACGGGATACATCTTGGTAACTAAATATGAAATTTTTCCAGTTTGACTCCGACCCCGAGTTTTATAAAGCAGGTGAAACATAAGCCACTTTATCTTCCGGTTGATTTCCTTTGGCGAGATGCCAGTGCAAAATATCATAATAACTACGAATATTTTCTACGTACTTAACCGGCTCGTTACCACGGGCATAACCAAAACGTGTTTTTTTGTACCAACGTTTATTGCGTAGCAAAGGTAAACTCTCTTTTACATCAACCCATTTGTCCGGGTTACCACCACGACGTTTAGTAATAATACGCGCATCTTGTACATGACCATAACCAACGTTATAAGCCGCAAGGGTAAACCAAAGTCTGTCTTTTTCATCCAGTTTGTCAGAGAACTTTTCAGATAACTCACGAATATACTGAGCACCACCTTTGATACTTTGCGCTGGCACAGTACGATCTTCTACACCTAAATCTTTTGCTGTTGACGTCGTCAGCATCATGATGCCTCTGACACCGGTAGGTGAAACTGCGCGAGGATTCCAATGTGATTCCTGATAAGCAATTGCCGCAAGTAATTGCCAGTCAAGCTCATTGACTTCACCTGCCAGTTCAAACATTTCCTGATAGCGTGGCAGACGGTAACGGACATGAGCAAGGTAAGTCGTTGTGCCGGCATATTGATAATTACGTGCATGACCGAAGTGTCGTTTTAACAGTTGAGCAAGCTGTCCCGATTTTTTATAAGACGCTAAAAATTTATTAGCTTCATTATAAAGTGAATCATCACCTTGCTTGGAAAAAGCCCAGGCTAAAGGTTGTGGTTTTGAAATATTAAAAGCACTGCGTAAGTTAGAGTGGAAACGCCGCGTCAATAAAAACTCATTCGAATCAGCAATGGTAAAATCAATCATACTTTCAGCCACCAGGTTTAAAAGCTCGGTACTTCCGGCATCTTTATTTTCATCCCAGCTAAGACGAGGATATTGTTTTTTCAATTCCGACAGCTTTTCGACATGACTGCTATTTGCCATGACTTCCATTATGCCTTCTATCGCATCATCCATCACTTTGGGGCGAGGCATACTATGATTATAAATTAATTGCTGGGTGATTGACTGGTAACTATCTGAAAAACGGAGTGTTTTCTCTCGTTCAGCTGTAACGGTTAAGCCCGCAGCGGCAAAATCAACTTCATTCCCCTGGACTTTGGAGAGCATGGTTTTGAGGTTATCTTCAGTGCTTATTTTCAAAGAAACACCTAAATAGTCCGCAAATGCTTTAACTAAATCATATTCCAGACCTTCGGGGCCATTAGGGCCGGTGAAGTAAGTGGTTGCTGCATTTCGAGTGAGTACGTGTAATACACCTGCATCCTGAATATGCTGTAAAGCCGGTTTTTGAGGCGCGCAGGCGTTTAAAACGATTAATACCAGGGATAGACCGACTATGTAGGGTAAAGATTTACGCATGGTTAATTCCTGCTGTACTTCTATATCATTTAGCGGTTCGAAATATAAAAACTGAAGTAATATTTTTAATGTGGTCAAAATCCATGCGTTTGGAGAAAACGACGCGACCTGTACTTAAGTGTATATTATAACATTCTTATATGTGACTCGCATCACACAAAGTGTCATATTTTGTAAATTATCACTTAGTAATAACCTGTGAATTAACGGGTTAATCGTTTAAATTGCTAATCAGGCATATCTGGTTTAACCTTGCGCGTCCTCAAACTAAGCGAATTAGTGCTTTTTTAGGAACACGGAGAAGTGGCCGAGTGGCTGAAGGCGCACGCCTGGAAAGTGTGTATAGGTTTATCCCTATCGAGGGTTCGAATCCCTCCTTCTCCGCCAT
>Ga0316208_1000928_pt1 | contig 30875 bp, 29 predicted proteins | sample 3monopyrite_MG_FD_204944 | JGI IMG/M metagenome (GOLD analysis project Ga0316208, IMG submission 204944) | Microbial mat bacterial communities from mineral coupon in-situ incubated in ocean water Damariscotta River, Maine, United States -... | ecosystem: Environmental > Aquatic > Marine >... | reverse complement strand
ATTACAGACATTCTTTATATTGAGGCCGAAAGAAACTATTGCCGTATTCATTCAAAAAATAAAGAATATTTATTAGCAATGACACTTAAGGATATGGATGACAAACTACCAAATCTACATTTTTTAAGAGTACACAGGTCGTTTATTGTTAACCTTTCTCATATTGATGAAATTGCAAAAAGCCATATTGTTATTTCAAAAAAAGCCATTCCCATAAGTGGAGAATCGAAAAAACTATTGCTCCAACATATACAAAAAATATAATCTTTTCTAGCTCTCATTTATGAAAAACCTGTTGTATTTATTTTTGATTTTCTTCTATATAGCAAATAGTCAAGAAACAACCATTAAAGAGCTTCAGCAAAAATTACATTTAGAAAAACAAGCTAATAAACAACTGGAGATTATAAATGATATGGTAGCCATAGCGTTCAACCAAAATATTGAACAGGCTTTAGAATTTTCAAAACAAGGTGTACAACTATCCGAAACCACAGCCGATAAAAACTGGCAACCAAAATTTTACGAAATGCAAGGCAGAATGCATGCTAACTTATTAGAATTGGATTCTGCAACAAGTTTCTTCAATAAAGCCATAAAAGGATATGAAGCCGTTAATAATTTAAAAGGAAAAGCTACAACACTTTTTAAATTAGCTTGGGTTGACAGAAAAAATGGAGATTTAGATAAGGCACTACAAAAAGACTTGTCTGGTTTAAAAATTATGGAAACCTTGAATGACAAACAAGGTATTTGTGATGCATTAACTAGAGTTTCGGAAGATTTAACGAGCCAAAACAGATTAACCGAAGCCTTGCATTACGCCACAAAAGCCATTGATATCGCAGAAGAAAACAATTTAACCTTAGAAAAATTCTATGTTAATTTTAACGCTGCAAATGTTGCTATGGCAAAAGGAAATTATCAACAATCTCTTGATTATTACAATAAAGCGTTGGTTATTGCCCAAGAGCAAAACATGGGTTTAGCAACACAGGCAGATGTAACAAATGGAAAAGGCAATGCGCTAAAAAGATTGGGCAAATACCATGAAGCCATAGAAAGCTATAAAAAATGTTTAGCGCTGGCTAGAGCAGCAAATTACACAAATGCCATAAACGCCTCCATGTCAAATTTAGGTGAAACAACCATGCTTTTAGGCAATTATGAGGAGGCACTTAGCTATCAATTGAAAACGGTAAAGTTACAGGAGAGTACCAACGATTTTTCTAATTTGATTGAAAACTACAACCACGTAAGCACCATTTATAGCAAGTTGGATAATTATAAGATGGCATTAGATTATAAACAAAAAGCCTATTCCTTAAGAGATAGCATTGCGTCAATTGAAAGTGATGCTAAAATGTCTGAACTTTTAACCCAATACGAAACCAAAAAGAAAGAGGAAACTATTGCCAATCAAGAAAGTAAAATTTCTCAGCAAAAATTGATTCAAACCTTAGGTTTTGGTCTGGTAGCACTATTATTGGGACTATTGATTTTTAGTTTTATTAGCTACCGCAATAGAAGTAAATCTCATAAATTGTTGGCCTCTAAAAATGCTGAAATTGAATTATTATTAAAAGAAGTGCACCATAGGGTAAAAAATAATTTAGAGGTGGTTTCCAGCTTATTATCTTTACAATCTGCTCAGATAGATGATAAAACTACTAAAGAAGCCATGTTAGAAGGTCAGAATCGGGTTAATTCCATAGGCATTGTGCACCAAAAATTATATCAAGGTACAAACCTTGGTGCCATTGAGATGAAAGATTATTTTCTAAATTTAAGTGAAAGTATTTTCGATAGTTTAGGTGCAGAAAAAAAGGTAAACTTAAACCTAGCCATGAAGCAACTAAATTTGGATATTGATACTGCTGTACCTTTAGGACTAATAATTAATGAACTATTAACCAATACCATTAAATATGCATTTCCTGAAAGAAACAAAGGTACTATTACCATTAAACTCGAAAAACAAAACAATAACATACTGCACCTTGAAGTAGCTGATGATGGTATTGGAAAATCTGGCACAATCCATGGCACTGGATTTGGCTCCCAGCTAATTACATTACTTACACGTCAATTAAACGGCATCATGAAAGAAGAAAACCAAAATGGTACGACCTTTATTTTTGACTTTCAATTAAAACAAGCGACATAAATCTGCAACAGAATTACAATCGATTAATTTTCAGGCATATAATATGCCGATAAATAAAACACCCCCTTTGGACACTATTCTACCCGTTTCGTCCTAACTCGCTTTTAAATAAGGTTTTATATACATTACTTAGATAAATAATTATACGAATTGAGTTAGTCATTCATTTTTATAAAATAACCAACCAAAACTAAACCTACAATACTTGATATTGATTTTACTCATTATCAATCTTGTAGGTTTTTAAATTTTTAAAATGAAAAAAGCAGGTATTATAGGCGGGTCAGGTTTTATAGGAAGCTATATCACTAAAGCATTTTTAAACCACGGATATCAAGTAAAAGTATCGACCACAGATATTTCTCGTGAAGACAAATATGAACACCTCATGCTATTTGACCATGCCGATAATTTGTACATAAGCGAACTAGATGTAACAGACAAAGCAACCCTAAAAGATTTTGTAAGCGATTGCGATGTTGTTGTCCATGGTGGCACACCTTTTATATTGGATGTTGAAGATCCAAAAACACAGTTGTTTCACCCAACCATTAAAGGTACCGAGAATTTCTTAGAAGTTATCAATAACACACCAAGTATAGAAAAGGTAGTTTTTATAGCATCAGTTGCTGGTTGGAATACCAATTTTCCATTTCCGGCAGGCGGAAAAAATTTCAATGACACGTTTGATGAAAACGATACCCGATTTACAAGTACAGAAAGCCATCCTTACGCTCAAGCAAAATTTATAGCTAATCAAACCGTAGAAAAATTCATTAAAGACCACCAAAGATTACCTTTTGAAATTAGTTCGGTTTCCCCTGTTGCGGTTATGGGTAAGGCTTTATCAAAAAGAGAAGATTCCACATCTGGAGGCCTACAACACCTCATCAAAAACAAAATTGTTCCAAACGATTTTATTAAAGCACTTTTTGATAACGATGTGCCTTTTGCTATTGTGGATGTTGAAGACGTTGCCAACGCCATATTTAAAGTGGCAACTACACAAGGACTGCACGGTAAAGATTATTTACTAAGTAGTGAAACCTATAAAGTATCCGATATGCATGCTATGCTTAACAATAAAAAACCAAAAGAAAACCCAGGTATTGTATATAAGAACGATTTAGCTAAAAAAGATTTAGGTATTCATTTTAAACCCGTTAAAGACACTTTAAATAACTATTCAAATTAATCAGAAAAAAATAAAACATTAAATACAAATCCAAATTATTAACTAAAAATGTGTAACGCCCGCACTATAAAATTAGGCGACATGATTATGAAAAAAATAACACTATCACTCGTACTTGCATTTTTATGCATTTCAGCAACTTATGCGCAAAAGAAAACTAACGGCACCGTTTACATCGACCATCCAGCAATTAAAGTAATTGACGCCATGACCGAAGCCTTTGTTAAAGGCGATTCTACCAAAGTAGCCAGTTATTTGGCTGATGATTTTAAATCCTATAATGGCGTAAGTATTAACCCAAGAGACAAAGGAGGGGATAAAGCATCATTCATTAAAAGTGTTATGGGCTGGAACAATGCTTTAGATTATTTTTCTATAACACCATCAAATGGGGCTTACCCAGACGCCATAGAATATAAAAAAGATAATAAAGACGATGTGGTTTGGGTTCAAACATGGGTAGATTTAAAAGGCGTCCACAAAAAAACAGGCGTAAAAATTAACCAGCCCGTGCACAGGCTTTATGTTGTAAATAAAAACAATAAAATCCAAACCGTTATAAATTATGGCAACAGCAGTATTATTGATGAAATACGCAGCAGTTATGTAAATAGAACCAATGGTACTATTTATAACCATCATGACAACATCAACACTGTAAGGAAAGCTTTTTATGCCTTTGAAAATTCAGATGTGGACAAATGTTTAAGCTACTTTAGCGATGATGCTAGGTTTTCCAACATTAATTATGAATATGGAAAATCAGATACCAAAGCCGAAACAAAAATAAACTGGCAACAATTCTTAAATGATTTTGAAATAAAAAATCTAGAAATGATAGGCTACCCAGATTATCTGGAATACGAAATGGGCAACGGCCGCGAAGTACTATCATGGTGGAACTATCATTTGGTACGTAAATCGGACAAGAAAGAGATGCAAGTTCCTCTGCATGCTAGTAGTAGCTTTGATGAAGATGGAAAAATAACGTCTCACATGATCTATTACAGCCAATCACTGTTAACTGCTAAATAAAGTTTTATAATATCCTAAAAGGCAGTTTTAACCATATAAGCTGCCTTTTATTTTATCTTTTAAACAGGAAATATTATGAAACTGATTTTAAAAAAACTGTTTTGGGCGTTACCCAAAGGGTCGGGCTTTCCAATACAAGTCCTCGGTCGTGCCTCCCTGTGGGCTTTCCATTACAATCCCTAACGCTCCTACTTGCCAGGATTAGTAACCTATCATTACTCAGAATACAACTCTAAATTTATTTGTTAGAAAATGATTCTTTATCTATCTTTAAAAATCCCTAAGTCTTTTTAATTAATAGCATTAAATAAAAGACTTTATGAAAAAATCCTTTTGTAGTGTTTCAACAAGAAACAAAATCTATTTTTTAGAATTCTCATCCCTTTTTTCTATCATTCTAATAGCATCTTTTTTTATGGATTAAACTTAAAATTTAATCAATAAACACGTACAGGTTAATTAACCAACAACCAACCAAATGATTAATAAACTAGGAGAAAAATTTACTAAAATATTTGAAAAATACATGCCCAATGCATTTGTTTTTGCAATACTACTTACCATTATTACGGCTTTAGTTACCTTTTTTTGGATGCAGGTTACTCCAATAAAAATAATACAATCTTGGTATGATGGTTTTTGGTCTTTATTGGAATTTGGGATGCAGGTAGTGTTAATTATAATCACAGGTTTTACTATTGCACTTTCCCCTGTTGTAAAAAAAGTTATTGACAAGCTTGTCTTATACCTTAAAACTCCAAGACAAATATATTTTTTTGTTTCTTTAATTGGTATAATACTCTCCATGATAAGTTTTGGGTGGATTGTAATTACATGTGTTCTAGCACGTGAGTTGGCATTACGAACCAAAGGGATTAATTATCCTTTTCTAGTGGCCTTAGTTTATTTTAGTAGTGGCAGTTGGGTTACTGGTTTATCTAGCTCCATCCCCTTGTTATTAGGAACAAAAGACAATTATTTAATAGAAGCTGGCGTATTATTAGAAACCATTCCTACCTCCTATACTTTAGGTTCTCCTTTAAACATGGCCATGATGATTTTGTTTTTAGTTTTTGCACCCTTGTTAATACTTTTATTAATTCCTAAAACTACTAAAATAAAAGAGATTAGCGACATGTTAGAAAGTACCAGTATCCAAAAAGAATCCTCAATAAAAGAAGAAGCAGCAAGTTTAAACTTAGCGTTCAATTCTATTTCGGATAGACTGAATAATGGAATCGTTTTTCAAATGATTATCGTCTTGATGGGTTTGACTTATATCATCTTTCATTTTTACACAAATGGATTCCAATTAAATTTCAACATCATGATATTCATATTTTTAATTCTTGGATTGTTTTTACACAAAACACCAATGAGATATGCTATTGCCATGAAAAGATCAAGCCGTAATATATCTGGAATTCTATATCAATATCCATTTTATGCAGGTATCATGGGCATTATGCTCTATACGGGTTTAGGCACGAAATTAGCTGAATTTATGGCTTCCACTGCAACGATTCATACCTACCCTTTCCTTGCATATATAACAGGTGGTTTTACGAATTTTGCTATTCCATCTGCAGGTGGTGAATTTGCCGTTATTGGCCCCAGTATAATTAATGCCGTGAAAGAGATCGGGGCTGGATTACCAGCTTCAGAAATTACCACAATGATATCGAGAGCCTCATTATCTATAGCTTACGGTGAAAGTTTATCAAACCTATTACAGCCATTTTACTTATTACTCGTTTTTCCAATTATGGGTATAGGCATAAAAATACAGGCTCGGGATGTCATGGGGTATTTGGTTATTCCTTTTATCGTTTTTTTTACAATTCAATCCATATTAGTAACGTGGATGCCACTATAAATATTGAACACTAACAAATAAAAATCAACCACTATGAAAAATTCAGTAAAACTTTTTATCCTTTCAATCGTGCTTTTCATGATATCTTGCAACGATGCTAAAGTTGAGAACAACATTAAAATGTACACCCAAGTTTGGGACGAAATCATAAACAATGGCAAACTCGATCAAATTAATGATACTAATTTTGACGAAAACATAACCATGGTTTATAGTCCAGAAAATATTGTAGGTATTGAAAACTTCAAAGATTATTACAGCCATTTTATCACAGGATTTTCGGATGTCAAATTCACAATTGTAGATGTCTTTGGACAAGGAGACAACATTGTAAAGCACTGGAATTTTATTGGCACACACAGTGGTGAGTTTTTTGGAATTCCAGCAACAGGAAAAACTGTAAATATTGAAGGGGTAACCTTGGTTAAAATGAAAGATGGCAAAATTGCCCAAGAACAGGATTTTATGGATAATATGGCCTTCTTACAACAACTAGGTATCGTGTCTTCGTCAGAAAACGTGGGTATAATTGATGGTTTATACAAAGCCTTTTCAACAGGAGATATTCCAAATGTACTTGGAGCCATGGATCCAAAAATCGTATGGCATGAAGCGGAAAGCAACAACTTGGCCGATGGCAATCCATATATTGGACCAGAAGCAGTCTTAAAAGGCGTTTTTGAACGTGTTATAGGAGGACATGAGTATTTTAAATTAGCTAATATCGAACTTCACGAGATGAGCAATAATAAAGTTTTGGCAACTTTAAGATATGATGGCAAATTCAAGAAAAGTGGCAAAGTTTATAATGCACAAGCGGCTCACCTTTGGACATTAAAAGATGGTAAAATAGTTGCTTTCCAGCAATATGTGGATACTAAAAAGCTTGCCGATTCTGAGAAGAAATAAATTCTTAAACTTTTTTATATCGAAGTTTTGCACAAACAAACAATTAATTCAAAATAATTCATGAAACGAAAAATATTAGTTTTACTGAGTCTTCAGTTTTCTATTTATGCGCTATTCGGACAAAACATAACCGGAAAATGGTATGAAATTGTAAATCCGAATTCGAATCTAGAAATCATTATTGATAAGAAAAACGAGGCGTATTCTGGTGTCTTCAATTGGGAATGGAAAGATGGAACAAGTGTAATCAATACACCCATTGAAAGTGTAACCTTAAAGAATGATTCTCTTTTATTTGAAATAAAGTATTCAAATTATAATTTAAATTTCAAATTAGAAAAAGAAGATTCAACAGAAAACTATAAAGGCTTTTTTTATCTCGGACCTCGCCAATTAGCACCAACTACCTTTAGTCGCATTCCTATTGAGCGGGATATGACTATTAGTGCAATAACCGAAAAAACATATACAAGACAAGATACCTTAAGAGGCAAAATAACTGATGAAAGAGCTTGGTGGAATTTAACCCATTACGATTTAGATTTTGAATTGGACATCGAAAACAAATTCATTAAAGGCTCTAACACCATAACTTATACAGTATTAGAATCAAAAAATGACATGCAAATAGATTTGCAACCGCCTTTGAAAATTACTAAAGTGATTCAAGCTGGTGAATCGCTGACTTTTACACAAGAAGGAAATGCTTATTTCATTCATTTGAAAGAAAATCAAATAAAAGGAGCCTCAAAAGAGATTGAAGTATTCTATGAAGGAAACCCGAAGGAAGCACCGAGAGCCCCTTGGGATGGTGGTTTTTCGTGGGAGAAAGATGCGAACGGCAAACCTGTAGTATTCACCTCATGTCAAGGAGAAGGTGCTAGTTTATGGTGGCCAAACAAAGATCACATGTACGATGAGCCAGATAATGGCATGACCATAAGCGTCACAGTTCCTGAAGATCTTATGGCTGTTGCCAATGGGAAACTTACAGCAACAGAAAAAAAGGACAATGGCACAACAACCTATCAATGGACTGTTGTAAACCCTATCAACAGTTATGGCGTTGCTCTTAACGTGGCAGATTACGTTCATTTTTCCGACCCATATAACGGGATGAAAGGAACACTAGCATGTGATTATTATGTACTGCCAGAACATCTAGAACAAGCCAAGGTTCAGTTTAAACAAGCACATTTGATGCTGGAAGCTTTTGAATATTGGTTTGGTCCTTATCCGTTTTATGAAGATAGCTACAAACTAGTAGAAGGTGTTGGCATGGAGCATCAAAGTTCCATTGGTTACTCTGGAGGTTATGTAAATGGCTTTAATGGTACTGATTCTTCAGGTTCAGGTTGGGGTTTAAAATTCGATTACTTGATTATCCATGAATCTGGTCATGAATGGTTTGCAAATAACATTACGTACAAAGATATGGCTGACATGTGGGTTCATGAGGGATTCACAACCTACTCTGAAGCCTTGTATGTGGAATATCATTTTGGAAAAAAAGCTGGAGCAGACTATATAAAAGGAATTTCTCATAGTATTGCTAATGACATTCCAATTATTGGTGATTACAACGTTAACGATACGGATTACACACAAGATGCCTACATGAAATCTGCTACTGTTTTGCATACATTAAGGCAAGTTATTAATGATGACGAAAAGTGGAGAGCCACTCTAACAGGTTTAAATACAGAGTTCTACCATAAAACAGTCACTTCAACAGATATTGAAAATTATATAGCACAACAGTCAGGGTTGGACTTGGGGAAATTCTTCGACCAATATTTAAGAACCACACAAATACCAACTTTAGAATACTATTTTAAAGACAACATATTCGCCTATCGCTGGACAAATGCCGTACCTGGATTTAATATGCCAGTAAAAGTAAAACTAGATAACAAAGAACAATGGATTAAACCAACCACCAATTGGACACATGAGTACACCAAAGACACAAAAAAAGAATTGATTATTGATTCCAATTTTTATGTGGCGAGTTTTAAGAATATGAAAGAAAGAGATAACGAATAAAGTAAATAAAAAAATATGGAAATATGAAAACAAGTAAACACCCTTAGCAATGATGCCAAAGTAAAAGAAACCGGCAAAACCTATAATGCCCAAGTTGCACATCTTTGGAAGCTTAAAGACGAAAAGATAACTGCGTTTCAGTAATATGAGGATACCAAGAAAATTGATTTGGCGATGCTGAAATAAATTAAAATATATCAAAAGAATCTTATTAAATAAAAGTACTTACATTATTAAACAACCTTTAAAACATACACTATGAAACTTTCAAATTACTCCTTATTGCTGTTTGCTTTCGCCTTTATGTGTTGTAATAGCCCAAAGCCCGATAGCAAAATCAGCGCTACGGAAACAGAAACAGAGCAATTACCTTACTTCACTTATCAGAAAGAAAATGTATTCCCAGGTGATGGAAGCTTACTGCGTGCTGAAGATGGGGTTGCCTTGGCGGGTGGACGTATTATTGTTGTTGACCAAGCCAAAGGACTCCGATTAATTAAAAAAGACGGTTCCAATCGTCCTTTTGGAAATTTTGCTGATGCTGGATTCGTACATCTACCGCCCGAGCAAATTGCATCCCCAAATGGTATGGTATTGGAGCATGATGGCAAACATATCTTAATGTCGGATGTTGCCGACGGTAAAATTTATCGTATAAATGTTTCCACAGAAAAAGTAGAAATGATTTATGACCATCCGTATGGCGTGAACACCATCTACAGGGATAAAACGGGAGCGCTTTGGTTTTCGCAATCTGCAGAGAGCACTAATTTGGGCGAAATGTTTCAGGCTGCCAATTTACCTGTACCAACTGGAGCTGTCTTTAGAATGGCCAATTTAAAAAGCGCGCCTGTAAAAATTATGGATAGCCTTTACTTTGCTAACGGTATTACCATGGATAAGGATGAAAAACATCTATATATCTCTGAAACCATGATGGATAGGGTGCATAAATTAAAAGTTGACACTAAAACTGGTGAAGCAAATTATATGGGTGTTGCGGCCAATGTTGGGTCTCCCGATAATATATTAATAGATAAAGAAGGTCGATTAATCGTGGCTTCTCCGCTCTATAATCAAGTGATTGCAGTAGATTTTAAGAATCATTCACAACAAGTGATTTTTGATGCTTCAACTAAAGAAAATTTAAAGGTTTCGAATGAATGGAACAGAAGAAGTCATTTGGGCATGGAGCGACTTGAATTATTTACTCCAGATTTATTTCGTCCGCTTCCAGGATTGCTAACAGGCATGTTCTTTTCTAACGACGGAATAACACTTTATATAACGAATTTAGGAAACGACCTTTTGAAGTATGATTTATGATTTATGATTTAGGATATAACAAAAATTGATAATATATCGGATGTCAGTCTGAGACCCGAGAAAATTTTTTTCAAGCGGTGGGAATGACGTAAAACAACAACGCTGTCATACCTGCGAAGGCAGGTATCCATACAGAGTTATATTTGAGCCTTATAGGAATTTATAGATTCCTGCCTTCGCAGGAATGACAAGTTTCTCAGCACTTATAAAAGACGTCAATGGTCGGTAGCTTACGAAGTAAGTCGAAGACATTGGAAATATCATATTCAAAAGCATTTCGACTGCGCTCAATGTGACACTTTTTTGTTTTTGTCATGTACTGAGAATTTATATTTAAAAACACAACTAATAATAAACAAATCAATAAATTATGAAAACAGCGCTCATCACAGGAACAAGTAAAGGCATTGGCCTTGAAACAGCATTGGCATTCGGACGCGCAGGCTATAAAGTATTTGCAACCATGCGAAACCCAGAAATGGCTTCAGGCTTTAAACAAAAAATTAAATCTGAATCACTGAACATTAATATTTCCAAAATGGATGTGGATTCTGATGCATCAGTAAAGCAATGTCTGGATGACATCCTACAAAAACAGGGTTCTGTCGATGTACTTGTTAACAATGCTGGGATTGAACACCATGGCTCTATTGAAGAAATGTCGATAGACGATTTTCAAGCCATTATGAACACCAATTATTTAGGCGTACTGCGTTGCACCAAAGCATTGTTGCCGCAAATGCGAAAAAACAAAAAAGGGTGCATCATCAATGTAGCATCCGTTGCAGGTCATATTGCCAATAGCCCGTTGGGCGGTTATGCGGCAAGCAAACATGCTCTTGAAGCCATTAGTGAAGCATTGGCACAGGAAGTAAAACCATTTAATATTAAAGTCGCTATTATAGAACCAGGGATCATCAACACCCAAATGGCAAGCGATATTACTGTAAATGAGGAGTCCATCTATCCGCACTCAAAACGTTTAGCAGGGCTTTTTACAGCGTCGCTAAGAACACCAACACCTCCAACACTGGTAGCCGACAAGATTTTGGAAGTGGCAGAAAGCCAATCTTGGAAATTAAGACACCCTCTTGGTCCCGATGCAGAGCCATTTATCGCATGGCGAGCATCTATGACCGATGAAGCATGGGTGGACTGGAATGCCGTGAATGACGAAGATTGGTACAAATCGGTTGAGCAAGATTTTGGGCTGAATGCAAGGTAGATTTTTCGGCATTCTAAACAATTTAAACTAACACTTACAATCTAATAATATTATGAAAATACAACATCTTCTATACCTTTTTGTTTGTCTCTCTTTTTCACCAGTTCTTTCACAATCAAAAGAATTGCCAAAGATTGATTTAGAAGAAGCTCGAATATTTGTCGATAAGTTTGACAAGCAATTCTCCAAACATTTTTTTGATGGAGATTCTACGGCTATTTACAATATGTATGCTAAAGGTGCCACTTTTGAAACTTTAAAAGGAGATGATATACTTAAAGCTTGGGGACAATCCATTCGTAGTTCAATAAAGAACGATACTCGACATTTTATTTTCACTTCCATTCTTCTAACTACTGACAATGAATACTTGTTTGAAGTTGGAAAATATGAATATAAAGACAGCAATGGTAATTCAAAAGGCGAGGGTAAATATTTAATGGTATTAAAAAAAGAAGATGGAGAATGGAAAATATATCACGATATGGGATTGTAAAACACAAGTATATCAAATTTTAAAATGAATTCAAAAACGGGGAAGCCGAAAACCAACCAGAGTAGGCATTAAAAAATAAATATATTATGCAAAAATTATTCAATCTTTCGGAACAAGTCGCAATAGTTACTGGTGGCAATGGTGGCATCGGTCGCAGTATTGCAATAGGTTTAGCAGAAGCTGGAGCTTCAGTGGCAATATTTGGGCGCAACGAAGATAAAAACAAAAAGACTCTTACCGAATTAAAAGCAATTGGTGTGAAAGCAATGGCAGTAAAAATTGATATCACAAAACGAAATGAATTAGCACCTGCAATAAAGAAAGTGGGGCAAGAATTAGGTGATATTAGCATCTTGGTGAATAATGCTGGTATTGCGGTGTTAAGTGGAGGAATTCTTAATGAGGCAGAACAAGATTGGGATAGTGTGATAGAGACACAACTTAACGCTGTTTTCTTATTATCTAAACTAGTTGCAAAATCAATGGTTGAAAATAAAAGTGGAAAGATAATAAACATAGGGAGTATGTATTCATTCTTTGGCTCTAGTTTTGCGCCTTCATATAGTGCAGCAAAAGGTGCTGTCATTCAGTTAACCAAATCAATGGCAATTGAATTGGCACCGCACAACGTACAAGTAAATGCCATTGCTCCAGGATGGTTTGATACTGATATGACTGCAGCCGTTAAAACAATGCCGCTTTATGACGAAATAATTACAAGAACCCCTGCCGGTCGTTTTGGACAAACAGAAGAATTAGTTGGTACAGCTATATTTTTGGCTTCAAAAGCATCGAATTTTGTAACCGGTGAAACCATTCGAGTGGATGGAGGTTATGCCATTCGTTAGGAATTTAAATCTTCAAGGAATAAAGAAACACAAACGGAGAAGCCGAAAACCGACCAGAGTAGGCATTAAAAAATAAATTATAAAATTATGATTACAGTAATTGTTCAACACGAAGTTAGAGACTTCCTAGAATGGAAAAAAGTATTTGATGCTGACCTCCCAAAACTCGAAAAAGCAGAGGTTAAACTAATGAGCCTTGGTACATCCACTAAAAATCGTAATGATGTAACCATGATTTTTGAAGCTCCTAGTATAGAGATCTTTAACAGTACATTGAGTGACCCTCAACGGCAACACGATATTGAAAAAGCTGGGGTTACGAGTGAGCTTAAAGTATCTACACTCAACAAGATTTGTTAAAACAACTAAAACGGAGAAGCCGAAAACCGACCAGAGTAGGCATTAAAAAATAAATACAGAAATCATGAAACAAACAATCGTAACCAGACACAAAGTAGGCAATATTGAGACTTGGCTAAAAGGGCATCAAGACAGACTTGATGTATTTGCATCGGCCATATCGGACCTTAAAACATTTCAGGATACCGACGATCCAAATTCGGTGGTGTTGGTAATTGAAGTTACCGATATGCAAAAGTTTGAAGCCATCTTAAATGATCCTTCTAATAAAGCATTAAAAGACAAGCATACGGTATTGGAACCGATAAAGGTGTCCGTGCCAGTAGCAGTTTAAGCTTTTGAAAAATGATAATTTTATGGATACGGATGGACAGTTCCGTTCAGCGGTTCATTCGTTCAATACCAGTTATACTTTAATTCTACTCAAAAATAAAATGATGGATTTTTGTGATAGATGAGGCAAAAAAAATCAAGCATAGCCATAGTTATGGTTTATTTTTTTAACGAAATATGGCGCAAAAAGACTCATTTTATTGAGTAAAATTGAGGTGTAAATGGTATAATATCATTAGTGGGCTAGACCTGAAAGATTAACGCAACAGAGCGCAGGGCATAATTAATTATTTATCATAATAATCAGTACGTGACAAAAAATAGGTTAATCATCAATATGGATAAAAATCCCAATGAAATAGAGACCTGTCAGGTTTTTAAAACCTGACAGGTCTGAAAATACCGAGATTATAAACCTGTTGATAATTAACAACTTAACATTTATGTTCAAATTTTTGTCACGTACTTAACCATAACAATACTTATAAAATGAAACAATATTCTAAAATTCTTTTGGTAATCGCAGTTGCTGGATTATTAACCATGGGTTGCAACAACACTTCTGCCAACAAAGAAACCAATAAAGAGCGCACTGAGGTTTTTGATTTAAACGCCATGAAAAAAATCATTCAAGAAAACAACAATGCCTTTATGAAAGCCCATATAACACGGGATACTGCCATTCTAAATAGTATGTACACTAAGGATGCGAAAGTTTTTCCACCCAATGCTGAAGTGATAACCGATCGAGCTGTCATTGAAGCCATGAATTTACAATGGGTAAATTATGATATTAGAGAAGCTCGCGAGGAAAGCACAGCGACCTATGGGAATGAAGACTACATGATAGACGAAGGCACTTATTACATGAGTTTTGGTGCAGATTCAATCGTCGATAAAGGAAAATATTTAAATGTATGGAAAAAGGAAGATGGCGAATGGAAAATGTTTACCAATATGTGGAATAGCGACTTGCCAGCAACGCCTCCAACAGAATAAATATACTAATCCATTAAATAAATTATTATGAATACCATGAAAAACAAAGTCGCATTAATTACAGGAGCAAGCAGCGGCATCGGAAAATCAACCGCAGAAGCATTTGCTGCTAAAGGAGCAAACGTCGTAGTCGCAGCACGTCGAAAAGAGGAACTCGATAGTTTGGTCGCTTCTATTGAAGCCAATGGTGGAAAAGCATCTGCCATCAAAACAGATGTTTCAAACGCCAAGAGTGTGGAGCAGATGGTGGCTCATACTATCAAGAAATTTGGTCGATTGGACTATGCCGTAAATAATGCCGGGATAGAAGGTAAGCTAAGTGGAATCACTGACCTTTTGGAAGAAGATTGGGATCAGGTTCTAGACATCAATCTAAAAGGGGTATTCCTGTGCATGAAGTATCAGGCAAAAGCCATGTTAAATGCTGGTAATGGTGGTGCTATCGTGAATATCGGTTCCGTTAATTCATTTCTTGGTTTTCCTACGGGTTCAGCTTATGTAACGTCGAAACACGGTTTAGTTGGATTAACTACCAGTGTCTCTGCTGAATTGGCACCACAAGGCATAAGAGTGAACCTTTTGTGTCCTGGCATTACAGACACACCAATGCACCAACGCTTGAGAGGAATAGTCGGTGACGACCTATATGACAAAGGGTTGCTGCCCACTGTGCACTTACAGCGTGTTGGTCGCCCAGAGGAAATGGCTAATGCCATCGTATTTCTTTGTTCAGATGCATCTAGTTATATAAGTGGCTCAACACTTACGGTAGATGGTGGACTTACCTTGACGATGTAGGATTAAAAACCTGTGAAATGGTCTTTTTAAACCCATAAGAAGCAATCATCAAAAACGTTAACAGCGAGTACAAAATAGTATAATCCACCAGATTAAAAAATAAAGTTAACCAACCATCTTTATGCAAAAAGACAAGATATATTCCTTAAAATTTAACAATAGTTTTTTATCTGAAAACCCTATTTTACGCTATATCAATTTTTCATTACTTTATTTAGCCCAAGGCGCTCCCGAAGGAATTACATTTTATGCCATTCCTGCATGGTTAGCGATGAATGATAAAACACCCATGGAAATAGCAAGTTTTGTTGCTGTTATTAGTATCCCATGGAGTTTTAAAATTCTTATAGCTCCTCTAATGGACCGTTACACTATTTTATCCATGGGACGTAAAAGACCTTGGGTAATTATTGGGCAGTTAGGACTCATAATTAGTTTTATATCCATTGGATTTGTTCAAGACCCATTAAACAATTTGGACGGTTTGATGATAGCGGGCTTTTTTATTAGTTTTTTTGGAGCCTTTCAAGATGTGGCAACAGATGGTATGGCGGTAGAGGTTATACCGGAAAAGGAACAGGCACGTGCTAATGGTCTTATGTGGGGATCTAAAGCCATTGGAGTCTCAATAACACTTGTTGTAGGAACTGCATTAATTAATGCTCTAGGCTTTTCTACTGCAATCCCATTTATGTCTATTGCATTTGCTTTTTTTATTTTAGTTCCTATTCTTTTTAGAGAAAGACCGGGAGAAAAATTGATGCCTTGGACAAAAGGTAAGGCTTCTGCATATGCAAAATCCATTCAACTTGGTAGTTGGAAAAAAATTTTTAAAGGTCTTTTAAAAGTGGTAATTCTTCCATCTAGTATATTTATGGCCATAGCTATCTGTTTTAATGGTTTGCTCAATGGTTTAGTTGATACGCTATTACCGATTTATACTATTCAAGAATTGGGATGGACTAATACGTCCTATTCTCAAATATATTCCATAACAGCTTTAATAAGCGGTTTATTTGGAATGGTTGCTGGCGGTGCTTTAGTAGACTTTTTTGGTGAAAAAAAAATGCTCACTATTTATCTTTTATCAACTATAACTTTGCTGTTTACAATTGGTCTAACATCTGCTCTTTGGGGTTTTAACCAATATATTTTTGGGTTTATTCTATTATCAACTTTATTAGCAACTTTTATAAGTATTGCCTTTTTTGCAACAGCCATGAAACTCAGCTTTAAAACTGTTGCAGCGACTCAATTTACGCTTTATATGGCTATATCAAATTCTGGAAGAGCATATGGATGTGGGCTTGTCGGTACTTTATCAGAACTTTTTAGTTGGGAACATATTTTTTTAATAATTGCGATTGCTCCATTAATAACTTTGATACTGATTCAATTTATCAGTTTTGTAAAGCATAAAAATTCTATCAAGAAATTTTCAAAAACTATTTTAATCAAACAATAAGAGATTAGTTAACCAAAAACCAACCATTATGCAATTAAAAAACGCACTATTCATCGCCCTAATAATAAGTATTATCGGGTTAATCTCTTGGGAATCATATTGGCGTTCTCAAGGTAAAACTGCAAATTTAGACGACAACAAAGATCTTTGGGCGGTTCAACGTGCAAAAGTAGATAAGGCTACAGAAAAAGGTGTAATCCTTACGGGATCATCACGAGTATTATTTGATATTCAGTTAAACGAATGGGAACTAGAAACGGGCATACGTCCAATTCAGTTAGCAGCAGCAGGTGCCACCCCATTACCAATATTTAGTGATCTTGTGAATAACACCAATTTTAATGGCACTATAATAGTAGGTGTAACACCTCCTTTATTTTTTTCCACAACGTTTCCAAAAGCAGATCCTTGGGAAAGAGCGCAATCTAAAGTGGAACATTATTACAAAAGAACCTATGCCCAACGCTTTAATCACGCACTATCAATTCCTCTACAACAAAATTTAGCTTTAATTTCTACTACTGAGGAAATATGGTCGAATAATATTGATTTAAAATCCTTATTAAACAATATCAAAATTGGAAATAGAATGCCTGAAGGAATGTCTCCTTTTTATGAATTTAATGACACAGCACTAGATAGAAATACTAAAATGACTGAAAGAACAGTAAATGATACAGCTTATGCAAATACAATAAAAAGAGTTTGGGGCTTTTTTGGAAAAACGTCACCACCGCCAGATAAAGAATCAACAACTAACTTTTTTATTAAAGACGCTAAAAAGTTTATCGACAGAGGCGGAATCCTAATTTTATTAAGATGCCCATCTACAGGAGGTTTTAGAATAGGAGAAAATATGGGCATGCCCAGAGAACAATTTTGGGATGAATTAGTTGAAAAAACTAAAGCCCATAGTTACCATTTTGAAGATTATAACCAGTTCAAAAACTTAGAACTTCCTGAGTGGTCTCATCTATCACCCAAAGACGCACGATTTTTCACTACTGAGCTTATAAAAATAATGAAAGCTGATGGTGCTTTGTCTAACTCTAAAACCCAATAATTATGTTATTCAACTCATTAAGTTTCATCGTTTTTTTCGTTATAGTGTTAGCGCTATACTACTCCAAACTATTTAATTGGACTGGTAAAAAAAGAATGCTTTTACTAGCAAGTTATGTATTCTACGGTTTATGGAATCCGCCATTAGTCATCTTACTATGGATTTCTACAATGGTCGATTGGACGGCCGGAAAAAAATTAGCTACAGAAGAAAACCAGCGCAAACGAAAATTGTGGTTACTGCTAAGTATGACTGTCAATCTTGGGTTTTTGGGGTTCTTTAAATATGGTGATTTTCTCCTCGAAAATTTTGTAACACTCTTGAATAGCATTGGTATTGATTTTCAGGCACAACCCATGGATATTATTCTACCTATGGGAATTTCATTTTATACGTTTCAAACTATGTCTTACACCATAGATATGTACAAAAGAAAAACCGAGCGCGCCAAAACATTTTTAGACTTTGCCCTTTATGTTACTTTCTTTCCTCAATTAGTTGCAGGACCCATTGTTAGAGCTAAAGATTTAATAACGCAATTTTATGAAGAGAAAAAAGCAACCACAGAACAATTTATTTGGGGTTTGTTTCTTTTAACTATTGGGCTGTTCCAAAAAGTGGTTATGGCAGACACATTGTTATCTGAAACTGCAGATACTGTATTTGGCTCAACAAAACTATTACATGGTGTAGATGCATGGGTTGGCACCATTGCCTTTTCAGGACAAATATTTTTTGATTTTGCGGGGTATTCTACTTGCGCTATTGGTATTGCATTAATGCTCGGGATTATACTACCTGATAACTTTAGGTATCCCTATGCCTCTTTGGGCTTTTCAGATCTATGGGATAGATGGCATATTACCTTATCTAGTTGGTTAAGAGATTATTTATACATCCCGCTTGGAGGTAATCGCCATGGTATTACAAGAATGTATGTGGCGCTTATGCTTACTATGTTATTAGGTGGTTTATGGCATGGCGCTGCTTGGACCTTCATGGTTTGGGGTGGTTTGCATGGTGCTTATCTGATTTTAGAAAAACTACAAAAACGTTATCTACCATTTAAAATTACCGCTTGGAATGGTGTTTTTCTTGCCTTTATTACTTTTAGCTGCGTAAATATTACTTGGGTATTTTTTAGAGCTAGGGAATTTAGTACAGCCTGAAATATGATTAAATCCATGTTCTATATGCAAACTGGTGGTGAAAAAATTCTTCAAACCTTCGATATTTTAAAAGTTTCAACAGTGATTGCCATTTTATTTTTATGCCATTGGATAATGCGGAATACATCAATGAAAGAAGTCTCTTTAAAAACGCCATCATGGGTATTGGGTATCGTTTGGGCAATCATGGCTTTTTTAATTATCATTGCACAAGGTAGCGGTGAACAGTTTATATATTTTCAATTTTAATAATTTATAAATCAATAAAATCGGGATAAAAAATTAGGGAATATTTGATTTAATATATTGAGCTAATGCTAGGTATTTTAATTAAGAAATTTGTTGGATGTAAAAAAAAAATAGTATCTTTAGAACAATATGTTTATCACATAATCTCTCTCTCCCAAACTTATTAATAGCAAATAACTTAGCCCTATATTTGAGTAAATAGTGGCTATTAAAACAATTTTAACACGTGTAAATATTAACAATTAAAACCAACCAAAATTATGAGAAAATTATTGTATTTAATGTTATTACTGCCATTCTTAGCGGTATCACAAGAGAATGAGTCTTTTTTATTAAACATGTCAGAAATCACCGTAAAATCGGGTCATAATGCACAATTTATCGAAGGTGTAAAATCCTGGAAAGCGTGTTATGTTGAAAATAATGGCGAAGATAAATGGAATATATGGAAGCGCGTACAAGGTGAAGGCACTGTATACACCATGACCAGCATAATGGCTAATTGGGCCGAAATGGACGAAAAAAGTGATCCTGCAGGAAAAGAATGTAGAATGCTTATTGTCAATTTAATCATGCCACATGTAAAAAGCGTTCATTATAATATTGCAAGGTCAATGCCAAATATCAGCAAGACTGAACCATTCTCAGAGGATACTGAACTTGTATGGGTTTATAATGTAAAAATTAATAACTCCACTAGTTTTATGGAATGTCTAGAAGAAGTTAATTCAGCTTTAAAAAAATCCACAGAAGGTGTTCGTGGCTATTGGTATAATGTTATAGGAGGTGCTCCTGAGGTTTCAGATTATTTTGTTAGTGTTCCACACAAAAACTTTGCGGACATGGATGTTAAACGAGAAGGCGTCTGGAAAATTCATGAAAAAGCACATGGTAAAAAGAAAACTGACGCACTAAGAGCAAAATTTAGAGCTGCCGTTGACACTGACTGGTCTTACCTGTATGCTCTCCAAAAAGAATTATCTAATTAAAAATTCAAATTAATTAAGTCTAAAAAAGTCCATCCTTATGTTGGACTTTTTTAGGCTTCTATATAATATAAAAACTTGACTTAACTACTTCCTTTTTTACGGGAAATTGGTTTAAAGAACATAGTAAACCTATAGATAGTTTATACTTAAAATTTGATTCAAAAAAATATTAACACACCAACTAAAAGCCAATCCATATAAACTCATAAAAACTATTATTTTATTAGAAACTGTTTTTAGCCTATCTGTGGTAAATGCTCAAAAGAGCCATATAAAAAAGGCATTAAATTAACCAACCAAAAACCAACCATCATGGGTATTGGGTATAGTTTGCACCAATTATAGCTTTTTAATTATCATTGCTCAAGGTAAGTGGTGAACCCTTTATATATTTTCAATTTTAAATTAAAAACCAACTCCACATGAATATAAAAATATTAATCATTGGCTTTTTAGCATCACAACATCTTATGGCTCAATCTTACAAAACAATTCACACGGATGCCATTTTGGTGGATACACACAATGATTTTCTTACCCAAACCATGGAAAAGAATTTCATTTTCGATACCGATTTAAAAGGTAAAACACACAGCGACCTCAATAGGATGAAACAAGGTGGCGTGGATGTCCAGTTTTTTTCTGTTTTTAGCGACGGCGACCAACCGAATCCTTACAATTATGCCAATAGGCAAATAGATAGTTTGGATGCCGTTATAAAACGAAACCCTGATAAAATTGTGAAAGTCGCCAATTCAAAAGAACTTCTAAAAGCCGTTAAGCAGAAGAAGATTGCTGCATTAATCGGGCTAGAAGGTGGTCATCAAATTGAAGACAATTTAACAAAGCTAGAAACGCTTTACAACCGTGGCACGCGCTATATGACCCTGACGTGGAACAATTCTACAGCTTGGGCAACAAGTGCTTCGGACGAAACCAATCCAGAAGGTGCAAAAAATTCCGAAGGTAAAAAAGGGCTTACCGCTTTTGGTAAACAAATAGTCCAAAAAATGAACAGTTTAGGAATGATGATAGATATCTCGCATGTTGGCGAACAAACGTTTTGGGATGTGATGGCCACCACCACCAAACCCGTTATCGCTTCCCATAGCTCCATCTATACGCTTTGTCCACACAAACGAAATTTAAAGGACGACCAAATAAAGGCCGTTGCAAAAAATGGAGGCGTTGTTCAAATCAATTTTAATTCAGGATTTATCGACCCGACTGTTGAACCAAGGGAAGACGCTTTTATTGAAAAGTATAAAGCCGAAATAGACTCCCTTGTAAAAACCGGAATGTTTCAATACCATGCTGAAGAATCTATGTACAGAAAATATACTGATGAGTCTGAAGCACTTCGAGCACCTTTTAAATCGGTCATTCAACATATAGAATATGTCATTAATTTAGTTGGAGTTGATTATGTTGGGATTGGTTCCGATTTTGATGGCATCTATCAGCCACCAAAACAATTGGATGATGTTACTGATTATCCAAAGATTACAAAAGCATTGCTGGAAAAAGGATACAGCGAAAAAGATATCAATAAAATATTAGGCGGAAACCTTTTGAGGGTTCTGAAAGCCAATGACATGAATTAATCAATCAAAAAAATCTTCAAAATGAAAATATTACTCCTATCCATTTTCACATTTGTATCAGTAAACGCCGTTTTTGCTCAAACCTATATCACCAATACCACAATTACCGATGTTGAAAACCAGAAAATGATTCCAAATCAAACCGTAGTTATTACCAATGATTTGATTACCAATATCCAATCCTACAAAAAAAATAAAATCCCAAAAAACGCACCTTTTAAATGGGTCATTCAACATATAGAATATGTCATCAATTTAGTAGGAGTCGATTATGTTGGGATTGGTTCCGATTTTGACGGCTAAATACCATCTTTTAAAAATACAACTTATAGTAATTATTAAATACAATTAACATGGAAACAACAACACAAAACCCACCAGTAAACCCATCAAAAATCATGCAAATAGGCATGGGCTTTTGGGCATCAAAAACATTGCTGACCGCTGTAAACATGGAACTGTTTACGCATTTGGCAGAAAAACCAGTATCAGGAAAAGAAATCCAGTCCAAATTAGGATTGCACAGCAGAAGTCTTTACGATTTTCTGGACACCTTGGTCGCTTTAGGGTTTTTAAAACGTACAGGGATAAAAGAAACTGCTATGTATAGTAATGCAGAAGATGCTAATATTTTTCTGGATAAAAATAAACTCAGCTACATCGGTGGCATTTTGGAAATGTCCAACAACAGATTATATCCGTTCTGGAACGATCTGGAAGAAGGCCTTAAAACTGGTTTACCGCAATGCGAGACCAAAAACGGTGGCAAACCTTTTTTTGAAGCCATTTATGCCGACCCAAAAAAGCTAAATGAGTTTGTGCATGCCATGGGAGGTGCTCAAATGGGAAATTTTATAGCTTTTGCCAAAGGGTTTGATTTTTCAAACTATAAAACCCTTTGCGATATTGGTGGTGCTGGAGGCAATCTTTCTGCCCATGTTGCCATGAACAACCATCACATGCACTGCACTTCTTTTGATTTACCACCAGTGGCCCCTATAGCTAAAGAAAACATGTCCATTTTGGATTTAAATGATCAAGTTACTATTGCTTCCGGCGACTTTTTTACAGATGATTTCCCGAAAGCGGACGTGATTACCATGGGAAATGTACTTCATGATTGGGGAAAGGATGACAAAAGAATGCTCATCAATAAAGCATACCAAGCCTTGCCAAATGGAGGTGCTCTTGTAATTATTGAAAATATCATTGATGATAACCGAAGTGAAAACGCCTTTGGGCTCATGATGTCCTTGAACATGCTCATCGAGACACCGGAAGGCTATGATTTTTCGGCATCGGATTTTGATGAACTGGCAAAAGAAGCAGGCTTTAAGTCAACAACGGTAATGCCATTGACAGGGCCTACGAGTGCGGTAATCGCTATAAAATAAACCACCATGGATTTGAAATCCATAGTTTTAAAATAAAAGAACGAAATTCTTTTTAGAGTTAGCATGTCATTCCGAATGAGGTACGAAGAGGAATCTCATTATTATAAGATTTCTCGTCACTCTCCCGGTAGCTATCGGGATTGCTCTGTCGAAATGACAACATGCTCTAAAAGTTTATAGAAACTAAAGTAACTGCAATGTAATTGCAGGGTTTTAACCTTTAACTAGATAATAAATATAGATAAGACATGTTCTATTATTGGCTACATATTATTTATATTTTCATTTGCTCAAAATTATTTTGGGACAAAGTAGATGCAACATCCACTATTAGCAGAACCCGAAGGGTAAGTATCCTGGATTGTGATGCGTTGCGGTTTATGGCAAATTCAAGATACCTTTATTATATGGACTTGATAAGATTTGAAATCACGTTTCGCTCAAAATTATACGAAAACACCATTAAAAAAGGGATGTTCGGTGTTTTGGGTTCACAAAAAATAATTTACAAAAAACCTTTAAAACGGTGGAGCAAATTTAAAATTTCTCTAGTGCTTGAAGGTTGGGATGATAAATGGGTCTATCACAGCCAAATATTTGAACAGAACAATGAGATATGTGCGGTTGGCTATACAAAAGCCGCTTTTTGGAAAAATAAAAAAGTGCAGGACATAAAAAAGATACTTTCAGATTCCGGGGTTCAAGAATCTGAAAGGAAAGTTCCCGAATCCATACAAAACATTTTTAAAGATGATTATAATTTATTGAAAATTGATTTAATATGAAATAGCTTTTTAAAGATAAAATGTGGGTAGCCAATATTTTGCGGTATGCATTTCTGTGCCGTAGGTACAGCATATAAACATTGGGTACTGAATTGAAAGGCAACATATTTCGTACCTAAAGGCACGATTCATTTAAAAAAATGTTTGTGATATCAACATATAGTCCCTAACGGGACGGTTCAATAGCCATCATTTTAAAAATGAGAAAATAAAATTTTATTGAATTACCATTAAAAAAACATAAATGGAAACACTAAATAAATTGTTGAGCATGAAAACGAAATCACTCCTACTCCTTTTGTTGTTAACCTTAAGTAACAGCATGTTCTCGCAAACCCATATTACCAATGTCACCATTGCAGATGTTGAGAAGCAAAGATGGATTCCCAATCAAACGGTCATTATTAAAGATGACCGCATTGTAAATATTCAAAAAAGCAGTAAAATCAAAATTCCTGAGAGTGCTATCGTAATAAATGGAACCGACAAATATGTGTTACCGGGATTGACCGATGCCCACATCCATTTTTTTCAAAGTGGTGGGCTTTATACACGACCTGATGTTATCGATTTACAAAAAGACATGCCTTATCAAAAAGAAATCGATTATTCACATGAAACGATGGAAGAGTTATTGCACCGGTATTTACAAAACGGTATTACCAATGTGATTGACGTTGGTACAACCATTAACTTTTTAAAACAAAGGGAGCTATTTAAGAATAATGATGATGTGCCATCCATTTATATCACCGGACCTTTGTTGACCACTTATGAACCCTCGGTGTATAAAAATTTAAAAGACGATGAGCCATTTAATTTGGTAAAAACGGTTGAAGACGGCATCAATATGGTACAACAACAATTACCTTTTCATCCCGATTTTATTAAAATATGGTATATCACATCACGGAATGCTTTAGGTGTTGAAGCAAGTGCACGTAAAAATCTGCCCATCATCAAAGCCATTATTGTCGAAGCCCATAAAAACAACTTAAAAGTTGCTGTTCACGCCACACAACGGATAACCGCTCAATTGGCGGTGGAAAACGGCTGCGATTTTTTGGTGCATAGTGTGGATGATGAGATTTTGAAAGCTGATTTTGTTCAGTTAATGAAAAAAAACAAGACCATTCTTTGCCCAACGCTGATAGTTCATGGTGGTTATGTAAACACCTTCGGGCAAACCATTAACCCAAGCGATCATGAATTATTAAAAGCCGATCCCCACCAATTGGGATCTTTATTGGATTTAAAACATTTACCGGACACCTTACTCATCAATAATTACAAAAAAATGGCGAACTCCAAAGAAGGCGTCGCACGTTTAAGCAAAGCGGATTCCATAAGTATGGTAAACCTTAAAATTTTGTCGGATGCAGGTGTGTTGATTGCTACCGGAACAGATGCCGGCAATATTGGCACCTTGCACGCTTCGTCCTATTTGGCCGAATTGCAAGCCATGAAAAAAAGCGGCATGAGCAATTGGAAAATCCTACAGGCATCTACCATCAATGGTGCAAAGATTTTAGATAAAGAAAATGAATTTGGAACGGTTGGCATCGGCAAAAAGGCGAACCTCATTATATTGGATGCCAATCCTATTAAAGCTATTGAAAACATTACCAAAATACATCGCGTTATTAATAAAGGTGTTGTTTTTAACCCGGATGAATTGATAAAAGACACACCCGAAGATTTGGCACAAAGACAGCTGAATGCCTATAACTTTAGAAACATAGATGCCTTTTTGGAACCTTATGACGAGGATGTTGAGATTTACCAATATCCCGATAAACTGTTGTACAAAGGAAAAGACATCATGAGAGACGGCTATGCAGAAATGTTTGAAAACACACCCAATCTGCATTGTGAGTTATTAGGAGGGATTGTTCAGGGAAATATAGTCATAGACCAAGAGCGTGTTCAGTTTGGGGATAAAATTGTGGAGGCTGTTGCCATCTATCATGTTGAAAACAACAAAATCAACAAGGTATATTTTATTGATTAATGATGGATTACAATATGGCTCAAGCAAGATCAACAAGAATAGAATCCATTGACGTATTAAGAGGCGTAGTTATGGTTATTATGGCATTGGATCATACTAGAGATTTTTTTCATTATGGATCGTTTTTCTCCAATCCAACAAATTTAGAAACCACAACCCCATTTTTGTTTTTCACAAGGTTTATAACGCATTATTGTGCGCCTGTATTTGTGTTTTTGGCGGGCACATCGGCCTTTTTGTATGGCAGCAGAAAGACAAAAAATGAATTGTTTAAGTTCCTTTTTACACGTGGTATCTGGCTTATTTTTTTAGAAATAGTAGTTAATAATTTAATTTGGAAATTCGATATAAGTTATAGTAGACTTATTCTTCAAGTTATTTGGGCTATCGGCTTTAGTATGATTAGCTTATCTTTTTTAATTTACTTATCAAGAAAAAGCTTAATAGTAATTGGTAGTATTATTATTTTGGGCCATAACTTATTAGATGGAATTGTATTAAGCGGCACCAGCATCAAATCAGTTGTTTGGTATTTGTTGCATCAAGTAAATTTTATTCCTTTTGGTAATGATAAAGATATAGGTGTATTTTATCCTGTTTTACCATGGATTGGAATCATGATATTAGGTTATTGTTTAGGGACGCTCTACACTAAAGATTTTGATGTTAAAATTAGAAAAAAATGGCTATTACAAATGGGTATCGGTGCCACAGTTCTATTTTTTATTATAAGAGGTTTGAACATGTATGGGGATCTACAGCCTTGGGCTATACAGGATACTAATACAAAAACAGTTTTGTCATTTTTTAAGATAACTAAATACCCACCTTCCCTAGCTTACACATTAATTACAATAGGGCCTGCATTACTTTTTTTATACGGAATCGAGAACGTGAAAAATAAAATTACCGATTTCTTTTTAGTATTTGGTAGAGTACCATTATTTTACTATTTCTTACATATTCTAGTAATACATGTTTTAGCAATTGTTGGGATTTTAATTTTTGGTGGAAATTGGAAAGACATGATATTAACTAAAGAGGTATTTGCAAATTCTGGTCTCATTAACTACGGTTATTCATTATTTATAGTTTATCTGGTTTGGGTTGGTGTTATAGCACTACTCTACTTCCCTTCTAAAAAATACATGATTTACAAAGCAAATAATAAAGATAAATGGTGGTTGAGCTACCTATAAATGACTACTAAATTTATTTAATGAATCAAAAAGAAGAGGGCTTAAAAAGAAGTATTGGTGTATTAGGTCTATCTGCCAATATTATTAATATTATGATTGGAGCAGGTATTTTTGTATTACCCGCTATAATTGCTGCCAATATGGGGGCGTCAAGTATTTTTGCTTACATATTTTGTGGAATTTTAATAGCCCTTATAATGCTTTGCTTTGCAGAAGCTGGTAGTAAAGTAACCCATACAGGAGGTGCTTACACGTACATTGAAACCGCTTTTGGTGATTATGCAGGATTTATAAGTGGATTTTTTGCTATAACAGCAACTATTTTCGCGGATGCAGCAATATCTAACGCTTTAGTTAGTTTGCTTGGTTCAGCTTATCCCTTATTCGAAACCGAATGGGTTCGAATATTAATTTTGTTTATCTTATTTTTTGGATTGATTTATATTAATGTTATTGGAATAAAACAAGGCATTGGTTTAGTAAAGTTTAATACCGTTGCAAAACTTATACCTCTACTAATTCTTCTTATTTTTGGTTGGAAGGCGGTAACGCTTAATAATTTGCATATCGACACCTTACCAAGTATTAAATCGCTTGGAACTACTTCGCTTATCTTGTTCTTTGCTTTTCTTGGTGGAGAAACGGGTCTCATTGTTGGTGGAGAAGTGATAAACCCAAAACGTACAATTCCAAAGGCCATTTTTATTAGTTTAACTGTAGTAATTATTATCTATATATTAATACAAACAATATGTCAGGGTGTTCTGGGAAGTGATTTGCCAAATTTTAAATCCGCCCCCCTTGCAGAAACTGCTAAAGTTGTTTTTGGATCTTTTGGGCTAGTGCTATTACTTGTAGGTGCTGCTGTTTCAATGTTCGGTACTATGAGTGGTTCTTTACTTAATAGCCCACGAGTGGTTTATGCACTTGCTCGAGATAAAGTAATTCCAGTTAAAGCACTATCCAAAATTCATAAAACATTCGGTACACCATTTATTTCTATCATCATTTATGGCATAGTTGGTTTTATTATAGCGGCAACTGGCAGTTTTGAAAAGTTAGCAATAATTGCAAGTAGTGCGATGTTAATTATATATTTGGGTGTTGCCCTATCAGTAATAAAGTTACGCAAGTTGCAAAAAACACAACCGGGAGAGTTTGAAATTCCTGGTGGTTGGATTGTTCCAATAATATCGATATTGATTATATTGTATTTTTTATCACATCTTAATAAAAATGAAATGATTGCATCTGGAATATTCGTAGGGATTTTAAGCTTAATCTATGTGATAATTACTTTTTTTAAAAATAACGTGAAATGATTAAATTTTTCCGAAACATTCGTAAAAACCTCGTTAAAGCAGGCAAAACAACCAAGTATTTCAAATACGCCATAGGTGAAATTGTATTGGTGGTTGTTGGTATTTTGATTGCACTTCAGATTAATAATTGGAATGAGGTAAAAAAAATCAAAACACTAGAAACTAAAATACTCAAAGAATTACATAATAATTTAATCTTGGATATTGATGAAATCCATAATGATGTAAATTATATGGAAACACTAGCATCCGAAAGTTTTTGAGATATTAGAAAAATAACTCTATACACCAGTGTTTTCGGTATAAAACCAGTAACTACCCAGAAAATAAGTTTTGTTGGAAGAGCATTTCTTTTTGAGTTGAGAGCGTAACTTTTCGAACACCTTCTCTGACGTTGTTACATACGTAATCCAATGATAGATAATGATACAGACAGAACCTGATTTTTTCTGATAAATTTGAAAAAGCAACTGCTTTTTTAGAAATAGTTCGTTTTACAAGTTCTAAAAGCAAATAATTTATCAGTGCTACATAAATTTGTGATTTTACTGCATTTTCACTGGTTCCCCAGAATGTTTTGACTTGTAAATTTTGCTTTAAGGCTTTAAAAAACAATTCAATATCCCAACGTTTCTTGTATAGTTCGGCAATGGTATTATATTCCCAATCAAGTTGATTGGTTATAATGGCTATAACCTTATTTTCATCCTCTTTATATACGTGCACCAATCTTAATTTATGTTCTGAAATGCCTATTTCTTTTGCCCTGTCCGAGGTAAGTCGTATTATTTCATCTTTTAAAATATTTTGGTCAAGATGGTCGGGCAGTTCCAATTCCTCGATTGTTTCATACAAGGTATTTGTTTTGATCCTGGTAACAAATATATTTTCGGCCTTTATTCTGTTGAGCATTAATTCAAAATCAAAATAAGCTCTATCCTCAACGATAATAGTATCTCTAGGATAAATTAATTGTTCTAATCCATATCTATCATGAACCTTTGCTGCTGTTATATTGACTACATCAGGTATCATTAAATTGTAATCCCAACTTGTGTGTAATTTGATTCCGCCTTTAGCTGTCCGAAACTCTGCCCAGTCAAACATAGCTAAACATAAGGATATGGTTGAACTGTCTATTAACTTAATGACCTTGCCCTTAATCTCTTTTATGATGTGTGTTTTATGATGTTGTTTTAACACCGATTTATAATGACTTAACAAACGATAATATAAACTCTCAAACACGTGCCAGTCACGGTTTTTATTTCCATCGCTCATTGTTGAACGTGCCGGACTTTGGGAAAGTCCAAGGTCGCTTATGAAGATTTCACTCACACCGATTCCTGCCGATATATCGTTCAAACTCTGACACTTATTAAGCTGTCCGAAAGTTAAGGCGACAAATTGATCGTAAGTCTTATATTTACTACACCCTTTATCTGTTTTGTATGTATTGGTGCAGCTTTCAAAAAGCCAACGGGGCACTAAATTTATTAGTTGTCGAATTACTGGTTTATCGTTATTTTTGTTGCGCCTGAAGAGTCCCATATTTGAAAAGTTTTTTGTCGAATTCAAAAATAAGGGATTCTGAGGGTTTTGTGAAAACCTAACTTTCGGATGCTAGTGATTTTTTATTTAATATCGGAATATTTTTTTTAAGCACCTTATCTTTTTCTCAATCCATAGAAAAATTCAGCATAGACTCTGGTGGCGCATCTGCAAGTGCTGGTGGCATTCAAATACTCTACACCATTGGTGAGGTTAATGTGCAAGAATACAGTACATCAACCCTTTCGGTTTCTGAAGGTTTTATAAATCCACAGCAGCTCATTATAAAAATAGATCCCAAAATATTTTTAGAAGGCCCGTACAACGCAGGCATCATGCTTGACGGTTTACGTAGCACAGGCAATATCCCCACAACAAGCCCGTATATAGATGGGTTGACAACAAATAGTAGTGTGTTTTCTGTTACCGGTACCGATGCCATTATTGATTGGGTATGGATT
>Ga0316208_1000927_pt1 | contig 30881 bp, 25 predicted proteins | sample 3monopyrite_MG_FD_204944 | JGI IMG/M metagenome (GOLD analysis project Ga0316208, IMG submission 204944) | Microbial mat bacterial communities from mineral coupon in-situ incubated in ocean water Damariscotta River, Maine, United States -... | ecosystem: Environmental > Aquatic > Marine >... | reverse complement strand
GCAGGTGTTCCCGGGAAGGCTCGAAATCGCACGGGAGAAGCCGAATGGCGGCGTTTTTCGTTGACATGAGGTGCGAAACGTTTATGATCGCGCCGTTTGGCGGGGTTTCTCGCTATTCCACGTTTTTAGGGGGGCTGGTCGTATCCATTTCGATTCACTGTGAATCGAGATTGGGAGGACTGGCAAGACGCGGAATCTTTCCGCGTTGCGATTCATTCGCGACGCAAACGGAAGGTCCGCGACGACGAGTGAGAGGAAGCCACCATGGCAGCCAAGAAGAAGAAGAAGGCAGCGAAGAAGAAGGGCAAGCCCGCAGAGCTGATCATTTCGAAGGCTCGAGTGAAGAACGCGGTCAAGAAGTGCAACGTGGGCGGTGAGTTCTACGGCGCACTCGACGCGGCTGTTCGCGAGCTGATCAAGGAAGCGGAAGGCCGCGCCCAGGGCAACAAGCGCAAGACGCTGAAGGCCGTCGATCTTTAGTTTTCGAATGCGCCTGGGTTCCGGCGAGCTTGCTTTCCGGGCCTGGGAGTCTCATCTAGGCGCGTGCGCGTCTTGGATGATTCGCATTCGAGGACGAGACGGCCGCTCGGGGAGGGTCGAGGCTCGAGCCGTGGTGCTCGGGTGAGATCCGCTTCGATTGCCGGATGACTCTGCGGAGCGACGCTTCCTGCATCGTTTCCAGAGTCGGCAAAATGAGTTGGCCAAAAAAAGGCGCCCGCTGAGAAATCGGCGGGCGCTTTTCTTTTGTGCCTTCCGACAAGACCGGATCAGTTGAGAAGGGTGTCTTCGCCCGCCTCGGACTCTTCGTCGGGGTCCTCTTCGGTGATCGACTTGGGGAGGGCGGCATCGCGGTCGAGGTTGGTGCCGACGCGGAAGAGCCGTTCGATCGGGACGCGGCGGAGCGTTTCGTCGAGCCCCAGTCCATGTTCCTTCGCGATGTGTTCGAGGCCGTCGCTGGCGAATCGCGTCGCCTTATCGATCGCACCGGGGAGCGACTCGGGATCCCCAAGCTCCATGCGATCCGCCACCGCAACACGATTGGCGAGGGCGATCAGCGCATAGAACACCGCGCTCCGTTCCTCCGCGCCGAGCTCGCGGGTCGCTCGGAAGAGCGCGCGTTCGTCGGAAGCGAGACCCGGCAGCTCTGAAATCCAGACGGGCAATGACCAGCTCTCGAGATCAAGCGCCTTCGCCTCGGCAGGTACGTCCGTGAGTCGATCAGGTCTGAGGAATCCATAGATGCGCATCGACGCATCCCAAGACGGAAAGCCGAGGTCTTCGAGTCGACCCGTGCGCCATCGCAAGGCCCACTCTTCGTTCTCTCGCTGCATCTCCTGGAAGACCGCCTGGATCGCGCGGAAGTAGAGCCAGTAGTCGCCCTGGAAGAGCGAGTGAAGCAAGCGAAGCAGTGGCGCGAGATCGTCCTTTGGATCCTTCGCGACGAAATAGAACTGACCTTCGAGGGTTTGTGAATTGTCCGGCGGAGACCAGTCGGGATCGTCCTGCTCACTCGGCTTGAGCGTGACATCGACATGTTGTCGCAGATAGATCACGAGGATCTCGGGATCGATGGACTGCGCGGCGCGAAGGACCGTTTCGTCTTCGGCGTCGGCGAGGGCGGCCATCCAGCTTTCGAGGCGAATGGGGTCGACGCTCAGTCCCGACCAGACATCGAGATCGAAAGCGGTCACGAGCTGTTCGTTCGTCGCCATCGGCAGCAGCCAGCTGGCATCTTCGAGGCCGATCGATCGGCACGTGTAACAGAACTCCGCTTCCGGGATCAGCGGGATCACGGCTTCCGGATCCGGAAGCAATTCGATCATCTGCCGGCGAATCGAAAGCGAGGCTTCGCAGATCACCGTCGCCTGAAGCTCGGGGGAAAGTGCGGCCAACTCTCTTTCAGCCGCTCGACGGTCATCGCGGGCCAGCTTGAGGAGGCGGCGCGCCTCGGGAACGAATGCGCGGGGGAGGTCCATGGCGCGCAACCTAGCCCGAAAGCGCGGGGATGCCAGATCGAGCCGTCAGAGCGGCCCGGTGGCCCGCGTTCCGGGCGCTAAGCTCGGAGGCGTGAATATTGATCATGTTCGTCACAAATTGGCTGGCCACGCGCCGGAACTCGTCGATGCAGAAGACCATGAGAAGGCGGCGGTTGCTGTTGTTCTTCGCGAAGGGCCGACCTCGGCGGAGGTGCTTCTGATCGAGCGGGCGATCTTCGAGGGGGATCCCTGGTCCGGCCATATGGCCTTTCCGGGCGGCCGGATGGAGACGAGCGACGATTCGACGCGAACGACCGCTGCGCGGGAGACCTTTGAGGAGGTGGGGGTCGAGCTCTCCCACGCCGAATACCTGGGGCACGTCGACGAGCTGGTCGGAAATCGCCGGGTCACGCCACGGTTGGTCGTATCAGCGCATGCCTTCCATCTTCAAGCCGATCAGGAATTCGCCCTCGATGCGAATGAAGTGCAGCAGGCGTTCTGGTTTCCCCTGGCCGGTCTTCACGAACCGGAGCGGCAGGTCGAGCACATCGTTCCCGAGATGCCGGATGTCCGCTTTCCGGGCGTTGTTGTGGGCGAGCCCGATCGGCACGTCGTCTGGGGCCTCACGTTTCGCTTTCTCGAACGGATGCTTCAGGTGATCGATCACCCCTTCGCGGAGCCCTGGGGCAACCTCTCGAACTTCGTCGATCGCGCGGGCACGCCGCGGGAACGCTAGGCGGGCTCGGGTTCGAATCCGCTGCAAGCGCTGACCGGAAGCGGGGGATATCGCATGAAGCGGTCGTCCTCATCCGCGCGCCCACATCGATAGAAAATGGCGCCTCGTTTCGTTCCCTGCGCACGCACGAAGCGACAGGTCTCGCAGAGTCCGATCGGGCTTGAGGGCGGGTTCGCGTTTTCGTGGCTCATCCAGACAGTCTACCGAGGGACGGGTACACTCGAAGCCCATGTCGGACCTCCTCGAAAGACTCAGCAGCCGCCTTGAACCGATCCTCGATCGGGTGGACCGCCTTCTGGCCGGGTTCGTCGGATCGCAGCCCGGCCCGGAGCAATTCGAGCGATGCCATGCGTTTCGCTGGCGATCGGCGCGGGGCGTGGGTCGTCTCGAACCGATCGAGTCCGTTTCCGAGTTCGACCTCGATCGATTGATTGGGGTCGATCGCGCGGTTGAGGCGCTCGACCGCAATACGCGACAGCTGCTGCGTGGCCTCCCCTATAACGATGTCCTGCTCTATGGCGAGCGCGGAACGGGCAAGTCCTCGGCGGTTCGCGGGTTGCTTTCGCGTTATGCGAACGAGGGGCTCAGGATCGTCGAAGTCGACCGAAACGATCTCGCTGAATTGCCGGAGCTCTTGACGACGATTCGGGATGGGACGGCGGACGTCCCGGATGACTATTCCTTTCTCGTCTTCTGCGACGACCTGTCCTTTGGCTCAAGCGAAGTCGGCTTCCGTGAATTGAAGGCGGCGCTCGAAGGGGGGATCGAGGCGAGGCCGCGGCGGATCTGTGTGATCGCGACGAGTAATCGACGGCATCTCCTGCCCGAGACGATGGCGGAGAATCAGGCGGCCTTCGTCGATGCGAATAACGAGCTTCATCACGGCGAAGCCCTCGACGAGAAGCTCGCGCTTTCGGATCGCTTTGGGCTCGTGCTCGGGTTCTACGCCTGCGATCAGCCGACCTATCTCGAGATCGTGACCGAATGTCTGGCCCAAGCTGGGATCGATCATCTCGACGATATCGGGCGTGAGGCCGCGCTTCGCTTTTCGCTTGAACGCGGTGGCCGAAATGGCCGCATCGCGCGCCAGTTCGCGAACGAATGGATCGGGCGATCGAAGCTTGGTGAGACGCCGACCCCGGCGAAGCCAGGCAAGCCGATCGGACGTTAGGCGGGACGCTGGTTCCCCGATCGAACCGTTCGGCGTCGGATCAGATGATCGAGAGCTCTCGTCCGACCTTGGCGATGACGCCGAGGGCCTGGTCGAGATGCTCCCGCGTGTGGGTCGCCATGTACGAGGTGCGGATGACGCCGTGTCCGGGCGGGACGGCAGGGGTGACGACCGCGTTTACGAAGACGCCTTCTTCCTGGAGGCGATTCGCCATCTGGTAGGTCGCGATGTCGTCCCCGGTGAGCAGCGGAATGACGGGCGACTGCGACCCACAGGTCTCGAAGCCCAGCCCTTCGAGCTCTTTCTTCATGTAGTTCGTGTTGTCCCAGAGCTGCTGGCGGCGCTCGGGTTCCGCTTCGACGATCTCGATCGCGGCCATCACGGCGGCCGCCGCACTCGGCGGGATCGCCGCGGTGAACATGTTCGCGCGTGCCGTGTGCTTGATGTAATCGATGACCTGCATGTCGTTGCCGGCGATGAAGCCGCCCACGGTCGCGAGGGACTTCGAGAAGGTGCCCATGATCAGATCGACTTCGTCTTCGAGGCCGAAGTGTTCTGCGATGCCCCGGCCGTTTTCACCGAAGACGCCTAACGAGTGGGCTTCGTCGACGAAGATCGCTGCGCCATGGGCCTTGCCGTGTTTCACGATCTCGGGGAGCGGCGTGATATCGCCCTCCATCGAGAAGACGCCGTCGACGACGATCATCTTGCCCTTGTTGTCGGGCACGTTCTGGAGCTTCTTTTCCAGATCGTCGGGATCGTTATGTCGGAACTTGACGGCCTTGCCGTAGCTCATCTGGACGCCATCGATGATCGAGGCGTGATCCATCTTGTCGAGGATCGCGACATCGTGTCGATCGAGCAGGCAGGAGAGCACGCCGACGTTGACGCCGTAGCCCGTCGAGAAGACGAGCACGCCCTTGCGGTTCATGAAGGAGGCGAGGCGCTCTTCAAGCTGGACGTGGATATCGAGGGTGCCGTTCAGGAGGCGGGAGCCCGCGCAGCCGGTTCCGTATTTCCGGGTGGCTTCGATCGCGGCTTCTTTCACCTTCGGATGGCTGGTGAGCCCGAGGTAATTATTCGAGCCGAGCATGACGACCTTCTGGCCGTCCATCGTGACGACGGGGTCCTGCGGCGAGCCGATCTCTCGGTACAGCATGTAGACGCCGGCATTCCGGGCGTCTTCCGCTCGCGTGAATGCTCTGCACTTGTCGAAGATGTCCACGATCAATCCTCCCGGTCGGCCGGTTGGGGGCAATGCCCCCACAGATTCCTTCGTGAGAAGGTGTTGGCCATTCGGTGAGTGGTTGGATGCTCTGCTGATGTTTCAGCGATTCCTGTTTCCCGAGTCATGAGACGCGAACGCTCAACGTTGGCTTCTCATTTCTGGCCAGATCAACGAAGACCCTCCGGATGGTCATTGGGCGGTCAATGGAGGGTCGTTCGGTTTCCATTCTTTTCGCGAAATCTCGAAGAGATCGGATCCCTGGCCGGGAGTCGTCGTGGGGGGTGGGCACGTACGCTCGATCACGAGGAAGCCAAAGTTACCCCAGCGGCTCTCGACATGTCATCCGACTCTCGTTTTGTCGGGTCTAAAAGACTACGAAAATAGTCGCGAACTTGCGAACGTGAGTCCGACTTTGGCTGGGTCAGGTAGAGTCTGTCGGAGCGGATGGATGGGCCCGCGGGGTTTTCCTGGGCCGGCCGCAATCGGGGGGGCACCAAGTGAAGCGAATCGAAAAACGCCCCCGCGCCCGCTCCGCAAGCGGCCGCTTCTTTCGCAGGGCGCTGTTGGTCCTTCTCTTTGCTGTGGCGAATCCCGCACTCGCCGAGGAGGAGCCCGATCCGCTCTTCGACGACCTCTTCGATGAGGAGTTCGATGACGATCCCGCCGGCTATCCCGACCCGCTCGAAAGGTCGAACCGCGGGGTCTTCGCCTTCAACCGTCAGGTCGACCGTTTCATTCTCGACCCGGTGACCGAGGCCTATCGTTGGGCGGTTCCCAAGGCGGGTCGACAGGCACTCGAGCGGATGTTCACGAATCTCAGCTCGACCAAGACGCTGATGAACGACTTCCTTCAGCTCGAGTGGAAGGATGCCTCGGTGACGGGGGTGCGCCTTGTGGTCAACACGAGCGTCGGCTTGATCGGTCTCTTCGATGTCGCCGAGATGATGGGACTCGAGGGGCACGAGTCGGATTTCGGGCAGACCCTCGCCCTCGCCGGCACGCCGAGCGGCCCTTACTTGCAACTCCCACTGCTTGGCCCGGCGACCGTTCGCGACGGCGTGGGCACCGTCGTCGACGGCTTCTTCCAGCCGACCTACTACATCTTGGGCCCCTCGAATCTGATTCTCGGTCCGACCGAGATCCTGCTCTACAGCGGGAGCTCGGGTATCAGCACCCGCGACCGGCACTACATCGAACTCAAGAGTCTTGAGGACAGCAGCATCGACTTCTACGCAGCCATGCGAAGCGGCTACTACCAGGATCGCACGGCAGAGATCTGGGGACGGCGTGAGGGACATCGAACGACGGATGAGCCAGTATTCTCCGAATCCGCGGATGACGCGCTGGCTGCGGATGCCCTCGATGATGACTTCTAGAACGCCGGCGCCGATTCGCGGACTCCGCGGGAACCCGGCATGAAGCCGATCGAACCCGAGGCGACGGACGCACTGCAGCGGCGCTTCCTGCTCTTCGTCGTTGCCGCGACGTCCCTGCTCTTCTTGTGGATGGTCGGCGGATTTCTGATGGCGCTTCTGTTAGGCGCACTGACGGCGGGGCTCGCGCATCCCTTGTATCGCCGGCTCGTCGCGCGCTGCGGCGGACGCGATGTGATCGCCGCCTGGATCGTGATCATCGGGCTGCTTATTCTGGTGATCAGCCCGCTATCGGGATTGGTCGGCATCGTCGTTGCGCAAGCCGTTCAAGTCTCCACCGAGATCGGCCCCTGGATCGAAGCGCGGATTGCGGACCCCGACGCAATCACGCTCTGGGTCGAGGGCCTTCCGGTCTGGGAATGGCTGCCTTTCGAACCGGTCTTGCCCGAGCGTGAACGGATCCTCGAGTTCGGAGCGAATGCCGTCCGAAGTACCGGCACGTTCCTCGTCGATGGTCTCGCCGCGGCCGGTCGCGGGACCGCGACGTTCCTGCTCCAGATCTTCATCTACCTCTACGCCGTGTTCTTCTTCCTGCGCAGCGGTGTCGAGAGTCTGACGCGAATCCTCCATCTCAGTCCGCTCGATGCTGAGGATGAGGAATTGATCGTCGAGCGCTTCCTGTCGGTCACCCGGGCGACCTTGCGCGGATCCCTCTTGATCGGCGCCATTCAGGGCCTGCTCACCGGAATCGGATTCGCCGCTGCGGGAATCTCCGGGGCCGCATTCTGGGGCACGATCGTCGTCGTACTCTCCGTCATTCCGGGCGTGGGGGCGCCGATCGTTTGGCTCCCGGGCGTGTTTTGGCTTATCGCGACAGGGGACAGCGCGACGGCCGCCGGGCTCGCACTCTGGTGCGGCTTGGTGGTGGGATCGATCGACAACGTCTTGCGACCGCGCCTTGTGGGCTCGGACGCGCGCATGTCCGATCTGATGATCGTGATCAGCACGCTGGGCGGGATCTCACTCTTCGGTCCCGCGGGCTTCGTGGTCGGACCGATCGTCGCCGCGGTCTTCGTGACCATCTGGGACGTCTACGGGCGTGCCTTTGAAGGCGCGCTTCCTCCGGTCGGTCGCGTCATCCGAGATGACGCCAAGCCGGAGCTCGCAGCCGAGTCCGAGGCCTAGCTCTCGGCCTGATCCTTGGCCTTGAGGTCGACGATTTTCGTCTCGATCGTATTCACGAGCTGGTCGAAGCCGTCGCGCTTGAGCGCCGAGGAGTATTCCGAGCGACGCAGGGCGAGTTCGCTGACGGTGCCATTCAGGTAGACGTCGATGACCTTCCACTCGCCATTCTTCTCGATCACGCGGTAGTTGAGCTGAACGTCGTCTTCGTTTGGAATAACAATCTTCGTCAACACGCGAAGGGTGCCGCGGGCGCCGTCTTCGACACCGACCGTGACGAACTCCTCACCGGTAAAGCCCGTGAAGCGGCCGGCGTAGTTCGCGATCGTGAATCGCGCGAAAATTTCGGACCAGCGGAGCTTGTCCTCGTCGCTGAGCTTTTTCCAATGCCGTCCGACTGTTTTGCTCGCCATGAATTCGAGGTCGAAGGTCGAAGCCATGAGGGGAGCGAGCTTTTCGATGCGGCCCTCGATTCCGAGCGCTTCCGCTTCCTTCATGATCTCGAGCAAGCCCTTGTGAAAGGCCTCGATCGCGGGCTCCGGAGATTTCGCGGCTTCCGCCTGGACTGCGTCCGTGGTCTCACCTGCCGGATCGATCGCCGCGACTTCCTGGGCGACCGCCGTGTGCGTGGCCGAGGCCATAGCAAGGGCGATTGCGATTGCGTTCCATCTCTTGATCTTCGACATGTCGGTCCTGCTCTCCAGCCCTGCATTCAGCCGGCATCCTCTTTCAGTTCCCGGCTGGGACACTGCGAAGATGCATGGGGTCATTTTGTGGAATGCACGCGGCTCATGAATCGTCATCGGAAGGAGGGTGGGTGCCGATGACTCGCGCTCATCCTAGCAGCCTGAAAACAATGCACGCGCATCTTCCCTGCTGCAATCGCCGCCTGGAAGCGAAGCGTGATGTCCCTCGCGGGATTTAGGAGCCCTCTCGCTCGATTCTGTGCAACAGTTTGTGGCAACGGATCCCGTCACAGCGTGCGTACCCGAATCGGTGATTCGGGTTCCGCGAAAAATGCTGCGCTTTCGCGCCTTCGGGGATACGCAACTTCGTGACTCGGGACATGTCTTGACGCTTGAATCAGGTCTCGGTCGCATGTTGGGACGATGGGTTCACGCCAGTGGTCGTTATCGCGTCGCCGTCTTGGGGATGGCGCTTCTGCTGATGTCGGCGTCGCTCTTCGTGACCGTCACACAATTGGGGATCCGTTCGGAAACGGAGGCGCTCTTTCCAGAAGACCTTCCTTTCCGTGTGCGTGACGATCGTTTTCTCAAGACGTTTCCGATGTTGCACGAGAACATCGTGCTGGTCGTCGAAGGCGCGACTGCGGAGTCGACGAGAGAAGGCACGCTTCGTCTCGCCTCGCGACTCTCCGAGGCCGCTTCCCTCTTTCCGCGTGTCGTGATTCCCGCGGATCCCTTCTTTGAAGAGAACGGTCTTCTCTATCTCGAAACCGAAGAGCTCGACCGGCTCGCGGACCGCCTGGCTCGGATGCAACCCCTGCTCGCGGGTCTCGTCGCGGACGCGAGCCTGCGCGGGTTGATGAATCAGACTCGTACCGCCCTTGAGGGTCTGCGGCGCAATGGCATGCGGGCGAACGATCTGGCGCCCGTGCTCACGCGAATCGAGGAAGTCCTCATTCTCGATGACCGCGCGGTCATGTCGGCGCGTGGTGAGTTGCTGGATTGGGCGGCGGTGATTGATTGGGATTCTTCTGCGGGAAATCCACGCAGACGTGTCATCAAGGTCCAGCCGCAACTCGACTACGGCGCGATGTCCGCGGCGCGCGACGCAATTCTCCGCATTCGGGAGATCGCCGCGGACGAAGAGATCGATGAGGCACATGGATTTCGTCTCGGCATGACCGGCGACATGATGCTCAACTTCGACGAGATGGCGCTCCTGCAGGATCAGGTCTCGAAGGCCGGTCTGCTTTCCTTCGGCGTGGTCGCGCTGCTGCTCTTCTTTGCGCTGCGTTCGGGCCGTCTTGTCGCGGCGACGGTGGCGTCGCTTTTCTTTGGCCTGGTGATGACGGCGGGTTTCGCGACGGTCGCGATCGGGCATCTCAACATGATTTCCGTCGCTTTTGCGGTTCTCTTTATCGGCCTCGGTGTCGATTTCGGCATCCATCTCTGTATGCGCTTCGCGGAATTGCGCCGCGCGGGGAGGGCGGCGCGCGAGGCGATGACGGAGAGCGCTCAGGGCGTCGGCAGCAGCTTGATGTTATGCGCGGTGACCACGGCGGTTGGGTTCTTCGCCTTCGTGCCGACGGATTTCGTTGGGGTCGCTGAGTTGGGGGTCATCGCTGGCGTCGGCATGTTCATCGGTGTTGCCTCGAGCTTTACGATCATCCCCGCGATACTCCAGGGCGATCTCCGCGATGCGAAGTCGCTGCGAACGCTTCCGACGCTCCGGCTTCCGAACTGGCCGGTTCGGCATGCGAGGTCCGTCGCTTTCGTCGCGCTGGTGTTGGTCGTGCTGTCGACTCGGCTCCTCCCGGAGCTTCGCTTCGACCAGAATCCCCTCAATGTGCGAGATCCCGCGGCTGAAAGCGTTCGGGTCTATCGCGATCTCCTGGCGGATGGAGACCAATCGCCCTGGACGCTGGAGTTCCTGGCGTCGAGTGCGAGGGAGGCGCGGGAGATGGCGGCCCGATTTCAGGCCGAGCCGGAAGTGCATCGCGCGCGGACCCTCGACGACTTCGTCCCCGAAGAGCAAGCGGAGAAACTCGCGATCATCGAGGACATGGCGTACTTCGTGGACTGGGACGCGATCCCGCGCGTGACGCAGGCAGCGAGCGCGCGTGAGTCCATCGATTCGATGGCCGCGCTCGCCCGCGAGCTCGAGCACCCAGCAACCGATCCCGTTGACACGGTCCTTCATGCCGCAGCCGGATCGCTTTCGGAAGTGCTCGAAGCAAAGGTCGTGGAACTCCGCGAGCAGGACCCCGCCTCGGCGGAGAAAAACATCGCCGAACTCGATCACATCCTGCTGGGAACCTTTCCCGACCTACTTGAGAGTCTCGCGCGAACGATGCGAGCCCATTCGATCGATAGAACGAGCCTTCCCCGAGCCGTCCGTGAGGAGCGCGTCTCCACATCAGGGTTGCATCGTGTCGAGATCGTCCCCGCAGCGGATCTCGCCGCTGGGGAGGCGCTTGACGAATTCGTCGCTGCGGGGCAGCGGGTGACAGCGGATCTCGCGGGGCCTGCGATCCGCATTCACGCCTCAGCTCGTGCCGTCGTCGGCGCGCTCGAGCAAGCACTTGCTTCGGCGGTCGTCGTGATTCTCGTCTTTTTGTTCGTGTTGTGGCGACGAATCGGCGACGTTCTGCTCGTGATGCTTCCGCTCGTCTTCGCGGGGGTATCCACTGGCGCCTCGATGGTCGCCTTTGGGATCCCCTTCAATTTTGCGGATGTGATCGTGTTACCCCTCCTTCTCGGCATCGGAGTCGATTCCGGCATCCACATGGTTCATCGCGCGCGCATCCGAAAGGATCGAAATGAGGACCTGCTCGGAACCAGTACCGCCCGCGCGGTCGTGTTCAGCGCGGCGACGACGATCGCGAGCTTCGGCACCCTCGCCCTCGTTCCCCATCAAGGAATGGCGAACCTCGGGCAGCTTCTCGTGATCGGCGTGAGCTGGACGGTGATCGCAAACCTGGTTCTGCTGCCGGCGCTCCTCGAGATTCGTGACGGGCGAGGCTCGGGTGCCTGAATTTGCGATCGATGGTTTTACGTTAGGTCTGATTCTCTTCGCGGCCTTGCTACACGCGATTTGGAATGCGCTCGCGAAGGCGAGTGGCGACCCACTCGTCAATCTTGCGGTCGTGACCACGACCGGAGGCGTCGCGTCGATCCCGATCATCCTGATGTTCCCCTTTCCGAATTCGGAAACCTGGGTCTGGCTCAGTTTCTCTGCCGTGATTCACTTCGTGTACCAGCTCGGTCTCGCGCGCATGTACCGTCTGGGCGAGTTGAGCCAGGTCTATCCGATTGCGCGGGGATTGGCTCCGTTAGGCGTCGCGGTGCTCGGTGCGGGTTTTGCCGGGGAGACCCTCGCGCTTCACCAGACCGTCGGTCTCGTTCTTTCGGGCGGGGCGATCGTGCTGCTGGGTCGTTCGGGGGACGGGCTCGTGGCGACGCGTCAGGCGGTGACGACTGCGGTCGGCGTGGCTTTACTTGTCGGGCTCTACACCTACTCGGACGGGCGCGGCGTTCGCTCCGTCGAGACCCCACTTCACTACATCAGCTGGTCCTTCCTGCTCGGTTGCGTCCCCTTCCTTCTCTACACGATCGCGGTCAGGGGGCGCGGCGGGCTGATCGCGCTTCGCCAGGACGGTCTACGGGCGATGGGCGGGGGGTTGATGGCAACGGTCGGGTACGGGATCGCGCTTTGGGCGATGGCGCGGACGCCGATGGCCCTGGTTTCTTCGCTTCGCGAATCGAGCGTGCTCTTCGCAGCCCTGATCGGCGCGTTTGTTCTCGGCGACGGCTTCGGGCGGTCACGGGTTGTCGCGGCGGCATTGCTGGTCGTCGGGCTCATCCTCGTACAGCTTCGGGGGAGCTGAGTCGATCTGGATTCGAAGGTCTATGATTCGGACATGACGACTTCCGAAACGGCACCCCGCGTTCTTTCTCCGCTCGACCCTGCACTCGACGACGTTATGGCGCGTGTCGATCGCGATTTCGAAGATCGAGTTTCCGAACTCGTCACGCTTGCGAAGATTCCGAGCGTCTCGGCTTCGGGTTTTCCCGCGGAGGAAGTCGCACGGTCGGCTTCGGCGGTTGCCGAAGTCCTCTCCGGTTCGGGGTTCGAGCGCGTTGAGATTCTTCGGCAGGGGGATGCGCATCCGTATGTCGTGGGGGAATGGCTCGGCGCGGGGAGCGACGCGCCGACGCTTCTCCTCTACGCCCATCATGACGTGCAGCCTCCCGGTCGCGCCACCCATTGGCGCAGCCCCGCCTTCGAGCCCACGCGTCGCGCCGACGAAGGCGAGGCAGGCCGGCTCTACGGTCGAGGCGTCGTCGACGACAAAGCCGGGGTCATCGTCTTCGCAGGTGCACTGCGCGCCTGGCTCGAGAACGGAACCCCGCCGCCGGTCAATCTCAAGATCGTCGTCGAGGGCGAAGAAGAAATCGGAAGTGGTCACCTCGCCGAATTTTTACGCGCCCATCACGATCGCTTGCAGGCCGATGTGCTGGTGCTTTCGGACACCGCGAATTTCGCGACGGGATTACCGTCGATCACGACGAGCCTGCGCGGGATGGTGATCGTGGATGTTCGGGTCCGCGCACTCGATCATCCGATTCACAGCGGGATGTGGGGCGGTCCCGTCCCGGATGCGGCGACCTCGTTGTCGCGAATTCTCGCGAGACTCTTCGACGAAAAAGGGGAGGTCGCGATTCCGGATTTCGAGTCCGATCTGGAGCCGCCGAGCGAGGGTGCAAGAGCGCGGCTTGAGGCGCTGCCGATCGATGACGCCGAGTTCCGAGAAGATGTTGGGTTGGTTCCGTCGGCGGACTTGATAGGCGGTGGGGGAACGAATCTCTACGAGCGAATCTGGTATCGCCCCTCGGTTTCTCTTGTTGGTCTCGAGGGCATGCCGCTGGCCGAAGCCGCGAATAACCTGCTTGCGGAAGCCGCTGCGCGGGTGGGCGTGCGGCTCGCTCCGGGTCAGGATCCGGCCCAGATGAAGGAGCGGGTCGTCGAGTTGCTGAGCGCGAATCCGCCCTGGAGCGTCGAGGTGTCGCTTTCCGTCGAGGCGGAGGCGGGGGGGTGGAAGGTCGAGCCGGAGGGACCCGCGTTCGAGGCGGCGGAGCGAGCTCTGCGCGCGGGGTACGGGCGCGATCCGGTGTACATCGGATGCGGAGGGGGAATTCCCTTCGTTGGCCCGTTCGCGGAAGTGCTGGGTGGGGTGCCGGCGCTTCTTCTCGGACTCGAAGATCCGATCTGCAACGCCCATGGTGAAAACGAGAGTCTCGACCTGGCCGATTTCCGGCGCGCATTGCGTTCTGCAACGATCCTCTTCGCAGAGATCGGACCGGATGCCGAAGCCATGCTGGGCGCCTGAGGGATTCGCGCAAATCCCTGTCTTCATTGTTGATTCCATCATACAGACCCCCGCCGGTGCGCTGCTGCTTGCGCTAAGGTGGGCCCGCTTTTCGACCGCAAACAATCGAAGACGCACGGTTGAACGCTTGAATGCGCTCCCGCCCGCGACGCGTCCCGAGAACAAGCAACCCCAACTCGCGATCGAACCGATCGAGAGGGAGGCCCAACATGTCCGCCGATTCCGCGATTGCCACGACGCCTGCACTCGTCAAGAGCACCTACGACAAGATCAACGCGAACCTCGAAGTCGTCCGTGAACGACTCGGTCGCCCCCTGACCTACGCCGAGAAGATCCTACTTGGGCATCTCGATGATCCGAAGGGCCAGGAGCTTAATCCCGGCGATTCGTATCTCCTGCTTCGACCCGACCGCGTAGCTATGCAAGATGCGACGGCGCAGATGGCGCTTCTGCAGTTCATGCAGGCCGGGCGCGACGCGACGGCCGTTCCGTCGACTGTGCATTGCGACCATCTGATTCAGGCCTATCAGGGTGCAGATGCCGACATGGATACGGCGCGCACGACGAACGCCGAGGTCTACAACTTCCTGCGCACCTGCTCGGCGCGCTACGGCATCGGCTTCTGGGGACCCGGAGCTGGCATCATCCATCAGGTCGTGCTCGAGAAGTACGCGTTTCCCGGCGGCATGATGATCGGGACCGACTCGCATACGCCTAACGCGGGTGGCCTCGGCATGTTCGCGTGTGGTGTCGGTGGGGCCGACGCGGTCGACGTGATGGCGGGCTTCCCCTGGGAGGTGCTCTACCCGAACGTCGTCGGTGTTCACCTCACGGGCCAGCTCTCCGGCTGGGCATCGCCCAAGGATGTGATCCTCAAGGTCTGCGAGATGCTGACGGTGAAGGGCGGAACGAACCGCGTCGTCGAGTACTTCGGTGACGGTGTCGCTTCGCTCTCCTGCACGGGCAAGGGCACGATCACGAACATGGGTGCCGAACTCGGTGCCACAACGTCGATCTTCCCCTACGACGAGCGGATGGCGACGTACCTGAAGGCGACGGAGCGAAGCGAACTCGCCGATCTCGCGACGGCCCACATGGATCTGCTCACGCCGGATGCGGACGTGCTCGCGAATCCCGATGGCTACTTCCAGGAGATCATCGAGATCGATCTCTCGACGCTGGAGCCGCATATCGTTGGTCCGCACACGCCCGACTTGGCGCGGCCGGTTTCGAAGATGGGCGCCGATGCCAAGGAGAACGGGTACCCCCTCGAAATTTCTTCGGCCTTGATCGGGAGCTGCACGAACTCTTCCTACGAAGACTTCTCCCGCGCGGCGGACGTCGCAAGTCAGGCCGCTGCTAAGGGTCTAAAGGTCAAGTCGACGCTCTTCTGCACGCCGGGATCCGAGCAGGTGGATGAGACGGTTTCCCGTGACGGCCAGAAGGCGGCGCTCGAATCCATCGGCGCGGTCGTTCTCGCCAATGCCTGCGGTCCTTGTATTGGGCAGTGGAAGCGCGATGACATTCAGTCGGGGGAGGAGAACTCGATCCTCTCTTCCTTCAACCGAAACTTCCCCAAGCGAAACGACGGTAATCCGGCCACGCTCTCGTTCATCGGAAGCCCCGAGATCTGCGTCGCCTACGCCCTCACAGGCACGCTCGACTTCAATCCCATGACGGATGAGATCGAGGCCGCGGACGGCACGCGCTTCAAGCTCGATCCGCCCGGACCGGCGCCGGAGATTCCGGCCGACGGTTTCGTGATCAGCTTCGGTGGTTACGAGGATCCGCCGCCGACGGCCGAGCGCAGTTCGGTCGCGGTCGAAGTGGCGGAAGGCAGCGAACGCCTTCAGTTGCTCGAGCCCTTCTCAGCCTGGGACGGCAACGACTACGAAAAGCTGCCCCTGCTGCTCAAGGCGAAGGGCAAGTGCACGACGGACCACATCTCGATGGCCGGTCCGTGGCTCAAGTTCCGTGGCCATCTCGACAACATTTCGGACAACTGCTTCATCGGCGCGATCAACGCGTTCACGGGCGAAGCGGGCACGGGCAAGAACCTTGAGACCGGTGAAACGGGTCAGGGCTTCCCGGCGATCGCGCGCGATTACAAGGCGCGTGGGTTGCGATGGATCGTGGTCGGCGATGAGAACTACGGTGAAGGCTCGAGTCGCGAGCACGCGGCGATGGAGCCGCGGCATCTCGGTGCGGCCGCGGTCCTGGTGCGAAGCTTCGCCCGGATCCATCAGTCGAACCTGAAGAAGCAGGGCGTTCTGCCGCTGACCTTCGTGAACCCGGCGGACTACGACAAGATTCAGGAAACGGATCGTCTCACGATCAAGGGACTCGTGGATCTCGCTCCGGATCAGGACCTCGAAGTCGTGATTCATCACGAAGATGGCTCGGAAGATTCGATTCAGGTCGCGCAGACTCTGAACGAAGAGCAGATCGAATGGTTCAAGGCGGGTTCGGCGCTGAATCTGCTTCGCGCACAGAACTAGCGACGCGAGTCGGTGTTAGTTCGGCGGGTCGGCATCCGGAGTCACTTCCGGAGTGTCGGCCACAGTGTCGGTCGGAGTGTCGGTCAGAGTGCCGGTGAGAGTGCCGGCCGGCGCGCCGAAGAGGCCGCGTAGCCATTCCCGGCCCGCCGGGAAGAGCAGCGGAATCGCCAGGGCGACGACGAGGACGGCGAGGGGAGCGAGCAAGGCTCCCCAGCTGGCCTCGGTCATCGCGTCTCCGAAGTAGGCGAAGACCGCGGACCGGATCAGACCGCCCACGAACGCCGCCACCATGAAGTTCGGGATCGGCATCGGCGTCCAGCCCGCCGCCGCATGGATTGGGCTGAGCGGAGAGATGGGGTAGCCGCAGGCGAGTGCCAGAGCCGCGGCCCCGCTCCGTCGCGTCGTGAAGTCGAGGATATGTTTTACGCGAGGCCCGAGACGCTTCTCGATGACGTCGCGCCCTGCATAACGCGCGACGCCGAAGAGGAAGAGCCCGGAGAACATGAGGCCGGCACCCCCGACGATCGAGCCGAGCACGGTCCCGAAGCAGAGCCCTGCGGCGATCAGGACGACCTGGGAAGGCAATCCCAAAAACGCCCGGAACGTGACGAGGAAGACGAAGAGGAGCGGTGCGAGGGGCCCGAGTCCGAGGACGAATTCGCGAACGGAGGTCGCATCGAGCTCGATGCCGAGCTCGTTTCGAAGAAAGGTCCCCGCTACGTATACGCCGGCGACAACGGCGATGAGAAAGAGAGGGCGGCGAACGGATTCCTGCATGGCGAGGATCATATCCGGTTCGGGGGCGCCCGACCGGTTGAGGTTCCGTCTGCCGGGTTCGTTACTTTCACAGCGTGCCGAATCTGCCTCTCGTGATCCTGAACCCTGCCAGCGCCGCCGGTCGAACCGGTCGGCGCAAGGCGGCGATCCTCGCTCGGATCGAGGAGGCGCTCGGAGAGACCGAGCTCGTGGAGACCGGGTGTCCAGGCGATGCGACTTCGATCGCACGAAAGGCGACGGAGGCGGGGCGCGAAACGCTGCTCGTTGCCGGCGGTGACGGGACGCTGAGCGAGGTTGCGAATGGCGTTCTCGCGGCGACTGCGGGGCGGGATGTCGGGCCGACGATCGGGCTGCTGCCGCTGGGATCGGGCTTCGACTTCGCACGATCCCTCGATCTGCCGCGGGAACTCGATGCGGCGCTTGCCGTGATTGCTGAGGGCGGCGTGCGGCGCGTGGATGCGCTGCAGATCGATCATGCGGACGCGGGCGGAGTTCCGCGATCCGGCTACGTCGTCAACGAAGCGGGCGCCGGTCTTTCTGCGACAACGATCCGCGTCGTAGGACGTTTTGCGAAACGCGTCGGGGCAAGGATCGGCTTTGCGTTCGGGGCGGTCGCCGCGATTCTCGCGCATCGCGCTCAGGGCATGGAGATCGAAATCGATGGCGAACCCGTCTACTCGGGGCCGGTGTCGCTTGTCGTCGCCGCGAACGGATGTTATTTCGGCGCGGGAATGAAGGTGGCCCCCCGCGCATCGGTCGATGATGGATGCATCGAAGTTGTCATCGTTCGCGGACTCTCCGTGCCCGCGCTGCTCGCAAATCTCCCCTCTCTCTTCGCGGGAAAGCACGGCTCCCATCCGCAGGTTTCTTTTCATTCGGCCCGGTCGGTTTCGATCGCGCCGCTCGCGAGTTCGAGGAGTGGAGCGGAGGTGCCCGGCCTGGGCCTGGATCTCGACCTGGATGGCGAGCCGATCGGTATCGCTCCGCTTCGCGCGGAGATCATGCCCGGCGCACTTCGCGTGTTTGCTAGGCCTGAGCCCGCGGCCGGCGAAACCGGGCGCGAGGGATGAGTACGATCTTTGACACGATCCGCGCGCGGTGCGCGGAGGTGGCCGGGCTCGCGCGATTCGTTCGAATTGACGACGACGGCCTCGCCCGCTTCGCTGAAGTGCTTGCAACGGGTCCCTGGCCGACGGAAGACCTGGATCCGCTCCATCATTTCGAGGGGGAGGACGAGACGATGTTGACCTTCGTCCTGCTGCTCGATGCGATCAATTTCGGCTCGGGCTGGTTCCCCCATCTCAAGAAGACCGATGGTCTGTCGGGCTACCGAACGGTCGCGAGCGCCTGCAAGCGCCGTTTTGAGACGAAGGGCGCACCGACGCCGGATGAGCTTCGTTCGGCCGATTCAAGATGGATGGCGTCTCTGCTCGATCAGGACCTCTCGAGTCCGGAAGTGGCGGAGTTGATGGAACTCTTCGCCCAGGCCTGGCGCGACTTCGGTGTTTGGCTTCGTGATCGACACCGAGACTGTTATGCGAACGTGGTCGAGTCGGCGGATCAATCGGCCGCGCGGTTGGTGGAATCGCTCGCTGAGATGCCGCTCTACCGGGATGTCGCTCGCTACGGGGCGCTCGAAGTGCCGCTCTATAAGCGCGCGCAGATCACCGTCGCCGATCTGCATCTCGCGTTTCCCCGTCGCGGTTGGGGGCGCTTCGATGACCTCGACGAATTGACGCTCTTCGCGGATAACCTCGTTCCCCACGTCCTGCGTTGCCGGGGTGTGCTTGAGTACGCCCCGTCGCTACTGGCGACGATCGATCGAGGCGAGCCGCTTGAAGTTGGCTGCCCCGAAGAAACCGAGATCCGGGCGGTCGCCGTTCACGCGGTGGAGCTTCTCGTGGCGGCGATCGGATCTCACGGTCGAGTCACTTCCGCTCGAGCTCTCGATGGCATGCTCTGGAACGCGGGGCAGGCGAGGGAGATCAAGGCGAAGAAGCGCCATAGAGGCCGATGTTCCTTCTACTAGCGATCTACTAGCGATGCGTGATTCAGAGCTACGCTTCGCGGCATCATGAAGATCTTCGACAGCAATTTCTGGATCGTCTTCGGGCTCTTGATCGCCCTTGCAGGGCTCGCGCTCGGCCGAGGGGGGACGCCCTTGCTGTCCGAAGCGCTCGGAAACGGGGCACGTCTCTTCGCGCGCTTCGGGCTCGTGATCCTGCTTTCGTTCTTGGTGGCAGGATTGGCGGAGAGTTTGATGCCGCGCGAATGGATCTCTGCGGCACTCGGGGAAGATTCCGGCTGGAAGGGCCTCTTTCTGGCTTCCGCGGCAGGCGCTGTGACGCCGGCGGGTCCCTTTATCTCAATGCCCCTCGCGTTGACTTTGCTCAAGTCAGGAGCGGCACCGGCTTCGGTCATCACGTTTCTCTCGGCCTGGAGCCTGCTCGCGATTCATCGCCTCTTCGCGTGGGAGATCCCGATTCTAGGATCGGGCTTCGCGCTCACGCGCTGGTCGCTCTGTCTGGCGCTGCCCGTGATCGTTGGCGCCGCGTCCCGGTTGCTCGTTCGAGCATGAACCCGCGGGCGGCCTAACGTCGGTCGCCTTCTTCGAGGAGCGCCGTGATCGCATCCGCGATCGCGTCGATTCGCGCCTCGGGAAGATTGTGTCGAGCGAGGGCGAGCGTGAGTTCGGATCGCGTCGGAGCGCGATCCCCCTCGGCGAGAACGCGGGAAACGAGGCGAGCGATTCGGTCCCCGAGATAGATCAGCGCCGGTCGGATCTCCTGATCAAGCGTGGTCTGCGCGCGGAGCTGCACATCCTTCGTTGTTGCAGCGGGCGGTGGCGCGTGCGCGGTCCAGGTTCGTTGAATCGACTTCGCAGCTTCGATCTGGCTTGCATAGAAGTCACGAATCGCGGCGTCAGGAGGCGCTTGCGTGCCGTATTCTTCGGCGGCTCGTTCGATGCCGCGCCCGGCTGCGGCCAGCACCCGAGCTTCGCGTTCGAGGTCTTCGATTGGACTCCCAAGAATCTGTTTCGCTTGCGCGACATCGATCATCAAGGAGAGCCGCTCATCGAGGCTCGAGAGGAGCGCGGCCGTCGGCGTCGCCGTCCGCGCGTTCGGCAGCCCGTGCTGCTCCCGGAGTGCGGCGAGCGTGCCTTCCTTTTCAGCGGCGAGCATCCAGAGATCGAATCGGCGCGCTTCCTGTTCTCGGGAGACAGGAAACCAGGCGGCCTTTCGATCCTGGGTCAGCGGACCGATCGGTCGGAGTCCGGGCCTGCGTGCTTGCCAATGAGGAGCTTCGAGGGTGTCCGTGATGACAGCGCTGATCCCGTCGCGATCGAGGGCGCCGAGTACCCCCGCGTTCGTCGCGATGGGAACGACCCGCGCTTCAGGGAACAGCTTTCGAGCCGTTCGCTCGAGATGCCCCCCCGCGTTGACGGCGATCCCGACTCCCATGCGCGAAAGATCCGATCGTGTCTTGAGGGCGCTCTCGGCGGGGACCAGCGCGACCGCACCGCTGATCGTGAGGGGGAGGCTAAATCGTCCGAGAATCGAACGGTCCGGTCGAACGGTCACACCGGAGAGCGCGAGATCGAAGCGGTCCGCCGCGAGGTCTGGCGCCAGGTTCGGCCAGATGAAGTCGATCCAGCGGATCTCTCGGCCGGTGTGTTTGGCATACGCCTCCGCCACCCCGATCGAAAACCCGCGAGGGACGTGGCTCAGGTGAGGCTCACGGACCGAGAAGGGGGCGTAGTCGCCGCTTGTCCCGACACGCAGCTCAGGCTTCGCGTCCTGACTGGCATCGAGGCGTGCCGTCTGAGAGCACCCGAGAGCGAGGAGAAGGGCGGCGAGATTCAATGCGAACGCGATCGCATAGGAGATGGAAGCGGGTCGTGATCGGTTCGTTCGTCGGGAAACGTTTTTCAAAACAGACATTTACGGCCTTCGCGGGGGATTCTGGGGGGCCTCGAAAGACGTTGACCGCATGCGGTAGCTCTCCTACTCTCGGCGCCCGCTGCTCTCTGCGCATTCCCAAAGGAATTGCGAGGGCACGCTGCACGCTTCGAGCGCATCTGTCTCGCCGCAAAGCATGCTCGCTTCTCCACAGGTTCTTGTCTTTCGATGTTCGGTTGTTGCCTTATGGGTACGCGGTCGGTCACAGGGAGGGCTTGTTTCGGAGAGCGACTTCTTGGTTGCGGACCGGTGTCGCGCAGTTGGATGGGGATCGCAAGCAGGTTCGTTTCATTCTGATGCGCAAATGCGGATCGGACTGAATCGAAACGAGCGATTGGACGACGGGACGGTCGATCCCGCGGAACGAGTCGAAGAGCGAAATTCGAAAAGAACATTTGCCGAGCAGTCGTGGTCGAGCCGGATTGATCCGGGCCCCCCGCTGCGTAGAAGAAGATAGGGAGACGCGTCATGCTGACACTCGACGAGATCGAATCCGGACTGTACGTGACGCACAAGAACACGGGCCTTCGCTACAGCGTGGTCGAGGCCGAGGACGATGAAGTCCTTCTCTCCCCTGAGCAGGAAGGCCTGCAGGACCTGACGGTTCCGCTCGACCTCTTTCGAACCGAGTTCGTGGCGACGGATCGCTTCCGTGCTCCGGGTGGACGCCGCGGTGGCCGTGGTCGCAAGCGAACGCCCCAGGCCGGAAATGGCCCGAGCGCCGCGCCGAGTGGCCCGAAGAGCAAGGGCAAGATCAAGAAGATGGTGCGCGATCGGGGCTTCGGCTTCATTCGCGGCGATGACGGCAAGGAAGTCTTCTTCCATCGCTCCGGCCTGAACGCCGGGGACTACGATGGTCTGAACGAAGGCGACTACGTCGAGTACGTCGTTCAGGAGGGGCCGCGAGGCGCCCGCGCCGAGCACGTCCGCCACACCACCCAGGATGCACCGGCTCCCGCTTCCTAGTCTGCCCCGCCTCACGCTCGACCTTGGGGACTTGCCGATCTGACGGTTGCTGCGAGCGCGTGCACATCGCACCATCGCTGCATGCCGAAAGACGCCGCCACGCCCTCGCCCGCAATCATCGATGACCCCGCCGATCTGACCCCCGATTGGCTGACCGCTGCCCTTAGGAGCGCCGGTCTCGACCTCACCGTCGGAAGCTGCCGAAGCGAGCCGGTGGGCACGGGGCAGATGGCGCATAACGAGCGCATCTTTCTGGAATACGAAGGCGGCGCGTCGGCGGATGCGCCTGCGACCCTCGTCGGGAAATTTCCATCGCCCAACGAAGCGAGTCGCGCCTCGGGAGCGAGCGGCGGTTACCGCGCGGAGACACTCTTCTACCTGCAGCTCGCCCGGGACCTCGACTGCACCACGCCCGCGTGTCATTACGGCGCGATCGCCGAGGATCAGACAACGTTTACGCTGCTGCTCGAAGACCTCGCGCCGAAGCAGCAGGGCGATCAGATTCGGGGCGCCTCAGACGACGAGATCGAGGCCGCCGTTCGCAACCTTGCCGGTCTGCATGCGCCGCGCTGGGGAGACCCGAGTCTCGATTCATTGGACTGGGTTTCCGCCGGAATCGGGGATCTCTTCACGACCTATATCGAGATGGGGACTCCCGCGTTCATCGAACGCTATGCGGACCGCCTGAGCTCCGAAGACTCCGCGACGCTCTCCGCGTTCGCCGCGGGCGTCAAGAACTGGGTCGAGCGACGTCCGCCGACCAAGACCCTCGTCCACGGTGACTATCGACTCGACAATCTGATGTTCGAGACGACGGGGGACGGGATTCAGGTCGCTGCCGTCGACTGGCAGACGCTTTCGATTGCCTGCGGCGGGCAGGACCTCGCCTATCTCCTCGGAAATAGCAGCCCGCCCGAACAGCGCCGCGCCCACGAAGATCGAATGCTCGCCGCCTATCACGAAGAGATGAATCGGCTGGGCGTCGAGATCTCGGCCGATCAAGTTCGAGCCGACTACGTCTACGGAACCTTTCAGGGCCCGTCGATCACGATGCTCGGTTCCCTTGCGGTCGGTCAGACCGATCGGGGCGACGAGATGTTCATGGCGATGGCCTCGAGATGCTGCGCGCAGATCCGGGATCTCGATGCGCTGGCACTGATTGAATAGCGAGGGTCGCGATTAGCCTGTGTAGCGATGGACGATCGGCAGGCGTCGCCCGCCGCCGAAGGCTTTCTCGGATGTTCTGAGAACGAGAGGTGTTTGTCGCCGCTTGTATTCGTTGCGGTCGAGCCGTCTGAAGATTCCCTCAGCGACTTCCGGCGAGGTGCCGGCGGGCGGCTCGATCGACGCAAAGCTGCGTCGCCCTTCGATTGCCTGGCTGAGGACATTGTCGAGCACATCGTATTCGGGAAGATCGTCCTGATCGAGCTGGTCTGCGGCGAGCTCCGCCGACGGTGGCTTCTCGATCGTGCCAATTGGAATCTTCTCGCCGTTGCGGTTCGCGTGCCGCGCGAGCGCGTAGACGTCCCCTTTGTAGACATCGCCCAGAACGGCGAGGCCACCGACCGTGTCGCCGTAGAGCGTGCAATAGCCAACGGAGAGTTCGCTCTTGTTCCCCGTTGCCAGGACGAGTCGGTTCTCTTCGTTCGAGCACGCCATCAGGACAGCGCCGCGGATGCGGCTCTGAATATTCTGCTGTGTTAGGCCGTAGTCTTCGCGCTCGCCGAAGAGCGACGCGAAGACGCCGCGGTAGGCGTCGTACATGGGAGCGATGTCGGCGCGTCGGACTTCGATGCCCAGGTATTCGCCGAGCTTGAACGCGTCGTCGATCGAGTGGTCTGAGGAGAAGGGCCCGGGCATCGCGATGCCGAGAACACGGTCCGCACCGAGCGCTTCGACGGCGAGGTAGGCCGTGACTGCGGAGTCGATGCCCCCGGAGAGGCCGATCACGGCGCCGGGCGGCAGGTTCTGCTTCAGGAAATAGTCGCGGATCCCCATCACGAGTCCGCGTTCGAGCTGTTCGACGTCGCTCGGATCTTCCACTTCGGAATGGGGCGTGCCGGGGCCGAGTGGGAGTTCGCAGATCGCGACCCCGGTTTCGAAGAGCGGCATCGCAGCGTGCACTTCGCCGTTCGGCGCGATCACGCACGAGCCGCCGTCAAAGACGAGTTCGTCGTTGCCGCCGACCTGGTTCACGAAGACGACGGGGCGATCATTCCGCCGTGCGACATCCGCGAGCATCGCGCGCCGCTCCGCAGCCTTGCCGACGTGCCAGGGCGATGCCGACGGATTCAGGATGACGCCAGCGCCGAGGGCGGCGAGTTCGGCGACGGGGTCGACCGGGTAGGGTTGGGTCTGGAACCAGGTGTCTTCGCACACGGCGATGCCCAGCGGAACATCGAGGCCGGGAACTACGACCGGCGAACGATTCTGCGCTTTCGCGAAATAACGCGTTTCATCGAAGACGTCGTAGGTCGGGAGCAGCGACTTGCTCCGATAGGCGAGGCGCTTGCCTTCCGAGAGAACGACGGCCGCGTTCTCGATCGCCTTCGGTCGGGCTTCTTCGGTCCGCATAACCGCGCCCACCACGATCGTGATGTCGCGGGAGCTCTCGGCGAGCACGTCGAGCTCCGCGAGTTGATCATCAACGAATCGATCGCGCTCGAGCAGATCCATTGGCGGATAGCCCGTCAACGCTAGCTCCGGGAGCACGACGCAATCCGCGCCGGCGGCGGCCGCGTGATCGGCGGCTTCCTGTGCGAGGCGACGATTTCCGGCGAGGTCGCCTACGGTGGGATTGATCTGGGCAAGCGCAATCTTCATGGCCCCGAGCATACCCCGCGCGCCCGGACCCGCGACTATCGAGATCGCACACAAAAAGGCGATCGAGAAGGGCTCGCGGCCTATACTCGATCGCCGAATCAACCTCGGCCGCCCGATTGCGGCTGACTCGCTCAGGAAGACCCATGACCAGCCAGGAAATCGTCGGTCCCAGCTCCAGTTTCTACATCTCGCAGCGCCTGCGCCTGCATTTCGTCGACTGGGGTGGCTAAGGGAAGCCGCCCTTGTTGCTGGTTCACGGTGGGCGAGACCACGCGCGCAATTGGGATTGGGTCGCCCGCGCCCTGCGGGACGAGTACAGGGTGATCGCGCCGGACCTGCGAGGGCACGGCGATTCCGAATGGTCGATCGGTGGTCAGTACACCCTCCCTGAATACGTTCTCGATATCGCCCAACTGATCGACGTGCTCGACCTCGCGCCGCTTCGGATCATGTCGCACTCGATGGGAGGCGCCGTTTCGCTCTTCTATACGGGGGTGTTTCCGAAGAAGGTGCACAAGCTGATCGCGATCGAGGGCATGCGAATCCCGCAGCCCGTGCAGGCGAAGATGGAGCGACCGATCTGGGAGCTCACTGAGAGTTGGATCGAAGGGGTCCGTGAAGTCTCAAGGCGAACCCCGCGTCGCTACACGACGATCGACGATGCCGCGGCGCGAATGCAAAGCGAGAATCCGCATTTATCGAGTGAGCAGGCGAGACATCTCACGGTGCATGGCGTTGCAAGAAACGAAGACGGCACGTTCAGCTGGAAATTCGATCACAGCAACCGGCCGATTTTCCCGCAGCCCCTTCAAGCGGGGACGCGCGAACAGCTCTGGCAGCGCATCGAATGCCCAACACTACTGGTCCACGGAACCGAAAGCTGGCACGGCGATCCGTCCACCGACGGCCGCGCCGACCACATCCAAAACGTCGAAGTCAAAGGCTTCGAAAACGCCGGCCACTGGGTCCACCACGACCAACTCAACCCCTTCCTAGAAACCGCCCGCGAATTCCTCCGTGACTAACATCGGAGGGGGGAAGGGAAGAAATTCGTTCGACCGGGAACCAAAAACCAGCGCGTCGCGCGACTTCACCTCGTCGCGCGCATGAGCGACTGCGAGCTCTGAGTCGCGGAACAACTCCTTGCAACGAACTCTCCTGCCCAGCCACTTACCTCATGAAAAGTACACGTACATCAGGTCCGCCGTACAAACCGGCCGACGTGCGCCTTCGACTTCGAAGCGGCCTTCCATCACGACGCGCATGGCGCCGGCCTTCATGGCGCGCACACTCTTAACATGGGCACCGAGGCGAATCTTGCTGTCGACGCGGACGGGTTCGCGGAGGCGAACCTTCTCGAGTCCGACGTTGACGATCTGCGAAAGTTTGGCGACCTGAACGATTTGTGGGAGCAGCACAGGCGCGAGGGCGATCGTCAAATAGCCGTGCGCAATCGTTGAGCCGAAAGGGGATTCCTTGGCAGCGCGCTCAGGATCGACGTGGATCCATTGGTGGTCACCCGTCGCTGCGGCGAATCGATCGATCTGGGCTTGATCGATCTGGTGCCAGTCGGTGAACCCGAGATCGGTTCCCTCATAGTCCGGGAGCGATGTGACATCGGGAATGATCAGCGGGCCAGGCATCCGGCTTCTCCATTGCGTTGCGATTGGCGTTGCATTCGACAGGTCGGTGGCTGTTCGGCCCTCGGATCGACTGCGGATCTACTTGGCGAGATCGCGTGGACGTTTCCGTCATGACAATTCGCGCCTTATACTTGCCCAGATAATCCCGGGAATCCAACGCGGCGGATCAATCTCGCTCGCGATTCGCTCAGGCGATGAGTTCGACGGGCCCGAAACGATCATGACTCGATCATGCTTGATTACGAGAGGAGCGCAGGATGGCGACCAACGAAGAGGGGACGCAGTCTGAGGGCCGAAGCGCGGGGAAGCGATTTTCAATCGCCGCGATTATTTCACTCGGGATCGGTTGGGCGGTCAGTGGCGACCTTCTCTATCACTCGCTGATCGGGCTCGACTCGAGCTTCTTTCCAGCAGGAGAGTGGATTCAGTCGACGCTGACGCCGGGTGCGACGAAGGCGATGGGTGGAATCGTCGTCGCGGTCCTTGTGCTGATCGCAATCGGGATCTTCTTCTTCCTGATAGATCGGCGGGGCGCGACGCCCGCCGCGGATGGCCGGCGCGCATTTTTGGCCGGTGGTGCGGTTGGGGCGACCGCCTTCGGTGCCGGGCTCGTCGGCGCTTTGACGCATACGTTCTTCGGTGTCGGGAAGAGCGGCGGCGACGGTTGGATGGGCGTTCAGGGCCGGATCAATTCAAACGATGGCATCGTCAAAACGCACCCGACCTGGGAAGATGAATGGAAGGGCGCGCGCATCGAATCCTACGGTCGTCTCGGGCGGACCGAATGGCCGATCTCGGACACGGTGCTCGGCGCGGGCCGACTTCGTGCCGACGATTGGAAGATCGTGCGAGGCGCTCTCGACCGCGGCATCAACTACATCGACACCGCACCGGATTATTCCGTCGAGGGCAGCGAGCTCGCCGTCGGTCGCGCGCTCGAGGACTACCCCCGCGATCAGGTCTTCCTGGCGACGAAGTTTTGCACGCCGATCGGTCATCTCCCAGCAGGAACCTCGGTCGAAACCTACAAGGGCGTTGTCGAGGACAGTCTGCGCCGGATGGGCACAGACTACGTCGACCTCGTTCACATCCATTCCTGCGACGAAGTCGATCGACTGATGGATCCGAATGTTCATGAGGCCTTCGACCGTTTGAAGGAAGAGGGCAAGGCGCGCTTCCTCGGTGTTTCGACGCATACTCCCCGATTGCAGGTCGTGGCGAATCAGGCGATCGAGTCCGGCCGATTCGATGTGATGATGCTCGCCTATCATCACGGCATCTGGCCGCAGCTGGGTGAGATCGTCGACCGCGCCGTCGATGAACAGGATATGGGCATCGTCGCCATGAAGACACTCAAGGGCGCGCGCCATCGCAACCTCGAGAACTTTCACGACGCGAACACCTATGCGCAGGCCGCGCTCAAATGGGTTCACTCGAACCCGAAGGTCTCCTGCGCGGTCATCTCGTTCTTCGAGATGCAGCATCTCGACGAGTATCTCTTTGCTTCGGGCAAGCAGCTGACGACTCAGGATGTCGCGGTCCTCAATCGCTACGACCAGTCGATCGTCGGTTCCTACTGCGCCCCGCATTGCGGCGCGTGCCTCGACTCCTGTCCCGAGAACGTACCGATCGCCGACGTTCTACGGCATCGAATGTATTTCGAGGACTACCACGACGAGCGCAACGCGATGGAGCTCTATTCAAAGCTCGAAGTGAACGCCTCGGCCTGCGACGGCTGTGATGCGCCCTGTCTCGCGAATTGCCCCGTCGGAATCAACATCCCCGAACGAACCCAAGGCGCCCACGAGCTCCTCACCTTCGGCGCATAACGAAACGCGCGATCGGAGTTCGCGTTCGATCGCGCCTAGGAAGGTCAGAGCCCTCAGCCCAAGGCCGCGTTCATCGCGGCCGCAAGGTCAAAGTCCAGGGTCGTGAGGCCATCCGCGTCATGGGTCGTGAGGTCGACCGTGACGCGGTTGTAGACGTTCGACCACTCGGGGTGGTGATCCATCTTCTCGGCGACCAGCGCCACCTGCGTCATAAACCCGAAGGCCTCGACGAAATTCGCGAAGTTGAATTCGCGATGAAGCTTGCCGTCTTTGATCGCCCAGCCTGAAAGCTCAGCGATTCGGGATTCGACCTCTTCGGGAGAAAGGGCTTTCGGACGCGGCATGTTGTCGGATCAGCCTTCGCCTTCGTCGTGAATTGCACGCACGAAAGCATCGTAGAGGGCGCTGCGGATCTGATTTCGATCGGCGCGGCCGTAGACCTCGCGAAAGGCCTTGAGCGGGATGATACCCTTCGCCATCGAGCGATGGCCGCCCCCAACGCCGAGTCCCTCGACGACGGCGCGCACGACTTCGCCGGCGGCGCGGACATAACCGACATTGCGCACGGAGAAGACGAGGTTCCGCTCGACGGTGCCGACGGCGATGGACCATTCGGCGCCTTCCGCTTGGAGTGCCATGTCGGCGACCTGCGGAATGACGTCTTCGCGCACGCGACCTAACACGAGGATGTTGATGCCGTCGCGCACTTCGGCGTTCGCGAGGGCGCGGCCGAGGGCCTTGAGTCCGTCGAGGGGAAGCGCGGGGCGTTCGATTCTTCGCAGCAGCGCGGGGCTATGCGACGCGTGCAGGTAAGCGAAGGAGAGCATGTCCTGGTTGCTCGTCTGGCGACCCAGGTACTGCGTGTCGCTCTTGATTCCGTAGAGCAGGGCCGTCGCGAGCTTCGCGTTCATTTCCGTGTTCGTTGCGCGGAGATACTCGGTGAAAATTGACGCGGTCGCGCCGTAGCCGACACGGATATCCTTGATGGTTGCGCTGTAGCCTGTGCGCTCAGGGTGATGGTCGATGACGACATCGGGCTGCTTGAGTCGCTCCGGTGGATCTTCGCCGAATACGTTGGGCTGAACGTCGATCAAGACGAGGGCATCGAACTCGTTGATTTCGTCCGGTGTGATCACGCGGACTTCGATTCCGATTGCGTCGCAAAGCGCCTGATTCTCTGGGCGCTGAACCTCGCCGAAAGAGATCAGCGGGGCGGTCGTTCGCTTTCGACCTAACAAGTATCGGAGGGCGTAAGCGCTCGCGATGCCGTCTGGATCGGGATCGGGCTGAAGAAGAATGCCGACCTTCTCGCGCTCGCCAAGCAGTTCGCGGATCTTGACCACGCGCTGAAGATTCGCGAGATGGCCGAACTCTTCGTCGATGTCATCACGGATCAGCGTTTTCCAGCCGGTCCGTCGCAGCGACGGATAGTCGGGGAGGTCGTCTTCCGAGAGGCTGTCCGAGAGCACCAGGATCGGCGCGTCCTCATCGACCTTGCGAATCTCACGGACGGCGAGCCGGGTCCAGGGGCCGTCATCGCTGACCAGGGCGTACTCGTCGTCGTCGACCGGATCGAGTCGCGCGATCGCTTCTTCGTCGAGGCCGCCCTGAAGGATCTTGAAGCCGGCTGGACGCGCACGTCCCTCGTCCTCGCGCGGAACCCAGGTGAGTTCCTCGAGCTGATCGGTTCCGATGCGGCTCCACAGGCGCGCGCTTTCGGCTCCATCACAAATGATGATTCGACGTCCCAAGCGGCTCTCGTTCCGCCCCACCGTCCACAGCGATCGCAACTCTGCGTCGGGGGGCACTGGTCAGCTCAATCTTGATCATGTCGGACGACACGAGGCGCAGTCGGGGATCCGTTCGGCAGTTCCCTGCCAGCATTCCCCCCGGATGCGCGCGCCCGGTCCGGGGCCGTCACTCCGAGCGCGGGCCCAACCGATTTTTCGGTGGGCCGGGTCGGGGGGCGAACCTCGGTCGATTCGAAGGCGGGAAGTTACACCAAGCCTGCGGGGCGGCGACCGGTGGTTTGCCGGTCTCTTGCGTATCGGAAGTCGAATTCCGCCCGTGGGGGCCCGCGAGCGGTTGGGCCGGGCGAGACTTCCCGATCGCCCCCGGCGTTTCGGGGCCAAGGCGGTAGGATGGGCGCCCGCGTGTGACGCTCGGACGGCCCGAAGTGCGTCGCGTGTCCGATGGTCGATTGTGAAGGGGAAACGATGCGTTTGGTGAATCTCGAAGGAAGGGTTGGTCTCGATGTCGCGGGGCGATTCGTCGACCTCGAACTCCATAGCGGGGGACGCTTTTCTTCCGATCCAATGGCCGCTTTCGCGGATTGGGACGCGATTCGCGCCTGGGCTGGCGAGCAGTCGACGGGAGATGCGGGGCCCATGGTGGATGTGGCGAAGTTGGGGGCACCTGTGCCGAATCCGACACAGGTCTTCGCGATCGGGCTGAACTACAAGGACCACGCGGAGGAGGCGGGCCTGCCGATTCCCGAAGTCCCGATGGTCTTTACGAAGTTTCCGAGCTGCATCGTCGGCCCCAATGCCGATGTCCCCCTGACCGGCGATCGGGTCGATTGGGAGGTCGAGCAGGTCGTGGTGATCGGGCGAGAGGCCTCGAATGTTCCCGCCGCGAAGGCCTG
>Ga0316208_1000926_pt1 | contig 30908 bp, 26 predicted proteins | sample 3monopyrite_MG_FD_204944 | JGI IMG/M metagenome (GOLD analysis project Ga0316208, IMG submission 204944) | Microbial mat bacterial communities from mineral coupon in-situ incubated in ocean water Damariscotta River, Maine, United States -... | ecosystem: Environmental > Aquatic > Marine >... | reverse complement strand
CTGCAAGCGCGGTGTCGCGAAGAACCCGGACCGCGTGTTCGGTGCCGTCGACAAGGCTTGGATCGCCGAACAGACGAAGACCTACCCGCTCGAGACTTGCCCGATCAGCGGCGAGAAACTCGGCTCGATGGGCGATCCGGTCGACAAGCTGTACGGAACGACGCTCGTGCGTCTGTGCTGCAAGGGCTGCAACAAGGCGTTCGACAAGAACCCCGCGAAGTACGCCAAGCAGGTCAAGGACGCGCGCATCGACCGCCGTCGCGGTAAGGAAGCGAAGGAAGCGGGCGCTCCGAAGAAGGAGTAGTACGCAAGCTGTCGGACATGCAGAGACCCCCGCGCGGCGATCGCCGCGCGGGGGTCTCTGCGTTCGAGTCTCTGGCGTTCAGGCGCTGGTCGCAGCGGCGCGCAGCTCGCTGGTGACCATCTCGCCGACCTCGGTCGTGCCGTGCACGCCGGTGCCGACACCCTTGAGGCGCTGGTCCTTGAACAGGTCGCGCACGGCTTGTTCGATGGCTTCGCCGGCCTTCTTTTCGCCGAGGTAGTTCAGCATCATCGAACCCGCGAGGATCGCGGCGACGGGCGACGCGACGTTCTTGCCGGCGTGCTTCGGCGCCGAGCCGTGGATCGGTTCGAACAGCGAGACCTTGCCCGGGTGGATGTTGCCGGACGCCGCGATCCCCATGCCGCCCTGCACCATCGCCCCGAGGTCGGTGATGATGTCACCGAAGAGGTTAGGCGTGACGGCGACGTCGAACCACTCGGGGTTCTTGACCATCCACATGCAAGCGGCGTCGATGTAGGCGTGCTCCGTCTTGATGTCGGGGTAGTCCTTGGCAACGATCGCGAAGACGCGCGTCCAGATATCCTGGGCGCGAACGGCGTTGGCCTTGTCGATCAAGGTCACGGTCTTGCGCTTTCCTCGCTCGCGAGCGAGGTCGAAGGCGTAGCGAATCGCACGCTCGACGCCATGACGCGTGTAGACCATGGTCTGCGTCGCGACCTCCAAGTCCTGCCCCTTGTGCGCGAAACCGTGCATGCCGGCGTAGGCATCCTCGGTGTTCTCGCGCACGATGATCATGTCGACGTCTTCGGGGCCTTTGCCCTTTAGCGGGCAGAGCCGCTCGTCGTACAGCTGGATCGGACGCAGGTTGATGTAGAGGTCGAGGTCGAAGCGGCACTTCGCAATGATGCCGTACTCGATCAGACCGACGGGCAAGCGCGGGTCGCCGATGGCGCCCAGAAAGATCGCCTGCTGTCCCTTGACCTCTTCGAAGGCCGTGTCGGGGAAGATCTCTTCGGTCTTCAGGTAGTGCTCGCTGCCGAAGGGGTACTCGGTCTTCTTCAGCTTGAAGCCGTAGACCTCGGCCGCCGCGTCGACGACCTTCATCGCCTGCTTGGTCACTTCCGGCCCGATGCCGTCGCCGCCGATCACTGCAATGTCGTATTCAGCCATGTCTCTAGCGTTCCTCTTCTATGCGTGCGTCGGCACGCGGAACATGCCGGGCCGGTAACTGGTGATGCGCCCTTCGACGGCGCTGGCCGCCACGGAGAGCGGGGAAGCGAGGTAGAGCTTTCCGGGACCACTGCGGCCCTGGAAGTTGCGATTGATCGCGCTCACCGTCACTTGTTCGGTCGTCTCGGAGACACCCGGGCCGCAGCCGATGCACGCGCCGCAGCCGGGATCGATGACGCGCACGCCGGCACGCTCGAAGACCTCGAGGTAACCCTTGTTGCGCGCGTACTCCTGCACGGTCATCGACCCGTACTGGATGTACATCGCGACGCCGTCCGCGATCTTGCGGCCGCTCTCGAGCGCCTCGGAGAGCACCTGGGCGTACATGTCCAGGTCACCTTCCTTGCCCGCGGTACACGAGCCACCGTAGGCGATTTCGATCGCGATCTCGCCGAGCTCGGCGATGATCTTGCCGTAGGTCGGGTCACCGGGCATCGCTGCCATCGGTTGGATCTCATCCAAGTCGATGCAATGCACACCGCCGGTGTACTCGGCACCTTGATCGGGCGTCACGAAGCTCGCGACGACTTGTTCCACCGTCACGCCTTCGCGACGTGCAGCGATCCAATCGGCAAGTTGGTCGTCGCCTTCGCAGATGCCCGACTTCGCCGAGCATTCGGTCGCCATATTGGTCAAGGTCGCGCGTTCGTCGACCGAGATGTTTGCGAGGCCGGGGCCGCCGAACTCCATCACGCGATCGAGCGTGTCTTCGCGGACCGCGAAGGTCGCGAGGATGTGAAGGATCAAGTCCTTCGCCGTGACGCCCTCGGGCAACGCGCCGTGCAGCTCGAATCGAATCGACTCGGGCACGCGCACGTTCGTGAAGCCGGCGTGGATCAAGCCCGCATACTCGGTGGCGCCGACGCCCCAGGTGAGCGCGTTCGAACCGCCGCCCATGCAGGTGTGCGAGTCCGTCGCCTGGATGAAGTCACCGGGGTCGATGAACTCTTCTCGTGCGACTTGGTGGCAGATCCCCGGCGAGATACCGTCCTTGGCCGAGTAGTCGCGAACGCCGGTGTGGCGTTGAAACTCGTTCTGCAGGTCGCGCAGCGTCTGGATCTTGTCGACGAAGGGCATCATCTTCTTCACGCCGGTGGCGTAGAGCAGGTGATCTTCGAAGACGCCGAACTTCGAGGGGTTCGGCAGCGTGTATTCCGCGCCGTACTCGTTCTGCAGGAAGTAATGCACCTGCGCGGTCGTGAACTCGTGGCTGTATCCGCCATCGACTCTCACCAAGCATGAGTCGCCCGGCTTCACGCACGCGCCAGCCGGCGCGCCGACGAGGTGTGAGGCGATGATCTTCTCGGCCATCGTCATCGCGCGCTTCGGCGTGCTCGGCGCATCCACCTCGGCGTCACCCGCGGCAACCGCCTTCGCGAACGGGAACAGGCCGCCCGCTTCGAGCGTCGCCTTCGCAACCGGATCGAAGCGACCGCTGAACTCTTCGAGCGCGATCGATTCGCCAGCCTGCAAGCGCGCGAGTTGGGCGTGGTCGCCCATCAGCTGGCCGAGGTTCAGGTTGTTGCGCTCGTGGATCGGCGCGAACGAGCCGGCGATGATCAGGTTGATGCCTGACCACTTCTCGCACTGCGGCGCGGTCTCGCGACTGGAACCGGTGCCCTTGCGCTGACCGGACACGATCACCTCGAAGTTGCCGTCCATCAGCGCGCGCGTGCCGAACACGCGTTCGCCGTCCGCGTCGAGCAGACCGGCGTAGGCGTCCAGCGCGATGTCTTCCGGCTTGTGACGGAAGCACACCCACGCGGGCGTCATGGTGTCGGTGTTGATGTCGTCGAGCAGGTCCTTGGGATCGAGGTCCTCCATGCGGAGGTCCAGCTTCCCTGCGAGCTGCTGCTTGATCAGCTCGAGGTCCTTGGTCAAGAACAGCACGCGCTTCCCGGGGGTCAACGCGACCTCTCGGACCCCGCCGGGCCCGGTCTGAATCAGGGGGTTTGCCACGTCGACCTCTAGGCTTGCGGGTTCTCGATCAGCATCGCGATACCTTGTCCGCCGCCGATGCACGCCGAGCCGACGCCGTAGCGCTTGCCGCTACGGCGCAGCTGGTACATCAGGGTCAGGATCAAGCGCGTGCCGGTTGCGCCGAGCGGATGGCCGAGCGAGATCGCTCCGCCGTTCACGTTGCACTTGTCGCGATCCAGACCGAGGTCCTTCTCGCAACCGAGGTACTGCGCGGAGAAGGCTTCGTTGATCTCGAAGTAGTCGACGTCACCGATGGCGACGCCGGCGCGCTCGAGGCAGCCGCGGATCGCGGGGACCGGGCCGATGCCCATCTCGGTCGGATCGACGCCGACGTAAGCCCAGCTCTTGATGCGGGCCATCACGTCGAGCGAGTCGGCTTTGGCGCGGTCGGCCGTCGTCACGACGAGCGCCGCGGCGCCGTCGACGATGCCCGAAGCGTTGCCGGCGGTGACCGTGCCGTCCTTGCCGAAGGCGGCGCGCAGCTTGGCGAGGCCTTCGATGGTCGTCTCGGGACGGATGTGATCATCGGTGTCGATCACCGTCTCGCCGCGGCGACCGGTGATGACGAACGGGTCGATCTCTTCCGCGAAGCGACCTTCCGCGACAGCGGCGGCGCCGAGCTGGTGCGAGCGCAGCGCGTAGGCGTCTTGTTCTTCACGCGAGATGCCGCGGGTCTTGGCGACCTTCTCCGCGGTCTGCGCCATGAAGAGGTCCGCGAGCGGATCCTTCAGTGAGCCGAAGAGCGTGTCTTGCAGCTGCGGCTGCACGCCGAACTTGAAGCCCGTGCGTCCGCCGTAGAGCGCGTAGGGAGCCTGCGACATGTTCTCCATGCCGCCGGCGAGCACCGTCGTCGCTTCGTCGAGCTGAATCATCTGCGCGGCGTTGACGATCGACTGGATGCCGGAGCCGCACAAGCGGTTCACGGTCAACGCGCCGGCCGACTGTGGAGCACCGGCCTTGAGGCCGACGTGTCGCGCGCCGTAGATCGCGTCCATCGAGGTCTGCAGAGCATTGCCGATCACGACGTGCTCGATCGATTCGGGGTCGACCTTCGCGCGTGCGATGGCGGCCTTGCCCGCGTGCGCGGCCAAGTCGATGGCGGTGATGTCCGCCAGCTTGCCGTAGCCGGGAGTTCCGGAGTACTCGCACATGGGCGTGCGCGCTCCTCCGACGATGACGATTTCTTTGCTCATACGGGTTGCCTCTATCTGTGAGCGAGCCGGCGGCTCGCCAATGTGCGGTGGCCGAGATCCAGAGCAGCTCTCGGCGAGTTCGATCACGTCGCGGCGCGATCCGACGCGCTTGCGGTCACTTGCCCGTGAAGTTGGGCTTGCGCTTCTCCAGGAAGGCCGTCATGCCTTCGCGCATGTCCTCGGTCGTCGAGGCGAGTCCGAACATGTCGGACTCCATGACCTCGCCGTCCGCTTGCGACATGTTCATGCCGCGGTTGATCGCTTCCATGCCGAGGCGCAGAGCGACGGGCGCACGAGTAAGCAGCGTCTTGACGAGCTTCAGCGTGCCTTCTTCGAGTTCTTCGGGAACGAAGAGTCGGTTCACAACGCCGACGCGGTGCGCTTCTTCGGCGGTGTACATGTCACCTGTGAGCACCCACTCGCGCGCGACGCCGGGACCGGCGACGCGAACCAAGCGCTGCGTTCCGCCATAGCCGGGGATGATGCCCAAGCTGACTTCCGGCAGACCGACGCGCGCCGTAGTCGACGCGGTGCGCAGCGTGCAAGCCAGCGCGAGTTCCATGCCGCCGCCGAGCGCGAAGCCGTTGATCATCGCGATCGTCGGCTTGCCCATGCGCTCGAGCTTGGTGAAGACCTGCTGACCGAAGAACGCGACGTCCTTCGCCCCCATGGCCTCCATCTTCGCGAGCTCGTTGATGTCGGCGCCGGCGATGAACGCCTTGTCGCCGGAGCCCGTGATCACGACGACGCGGACGCTCTTGTCAGCCGCCAAGGCGTCGAAGGCGTGCGCCATCTCCGTCAGCGTCTGGTTGTTCAGCGCGTTCATCACCTTCGGACGGTTGACGACGACTTTGCCGACGCCGCCTTCCGTGGTGACCAGGATGTTCTCGTAGCTCATGGTGCGTTCCTGAGGCGGCGCTACTTGGCGCGGATGATCTCGATCGACTCGATCGTGACGGGTTCGACGGGGCTGGAACCTTCACCGCCACGACGGCAAGGCGCGTTGGCGATCGCGTCGAGCGCTTCATCGCCCTCGATCATCTTGCCGTAGGCCGTGTATTGCTTGTCGAGGAAGCCGGCGTCGCCGTGGCACAGGAAGAACTGCGAACCAGCGGAGTTCGGATCCTGCGAACGAGCCGCCGACACGATGCCGCGCTCGTGGTGGATGTCGTTGAACTCTTGATCGACCTTGTAACCCGGGCCGCCCATGCCGGTGCCGTCGGGGCAACCGCCTTGGATCATGAAGCCGGGGATCACGCGGTGGAAGATCGTGCCGTCGTAGAAGCCCTTGGCGGCGAGCGTCAGGAAGTTCTCGACGTGGCGCGGCGCCGTGTCGGGATAGAACTGAAGCTTGATGTCGCCGGCGGTGGTCTTGAGGACCGCGGTCACGGTGGTGTCGAGGGTGGCCATCTTGGTTGTCTTGGTCTCGGTATGTCTTGTTCGGGGGAGCGTGCGGCTAGTTGCCGTCGGCCTTCTTCGCGGCGGGCGCATTCACGACCACGGCGCGGAGCAGGAGCTGAGGTTCAACAGGCTGGGAGGGTTCACCGCTGGGGCTGCGTTCGACGTCGGTCGTCGCGATCTTGTCGAGCACATCGAGGCCCTTGACGAGTGCGCCGAAGGCCGAGTACTTGCCGTCGAGTCCCGGCGCGGTGCCATGCACCACGAAGAACTGACTGGTCGCGGAGTTGATGTCGTTGCCGAGGCGAGCCGCCGACAGCACACCTTTCACGTGACGCTTCTGACTGAACTCCGCCTTCAAGTGACGCGGGCCGGAACCCGTGCCGGTTCCGAGCGGGCAGCCGCTCTGGATCATGAAGCCGCGCATCACGCGGTGGAACTTCAGTCCGTCGTAGAACTTGGTGTACGAGAGGTCGAGGAAGTTGCGCACGTGGTTCGGCGCGATGTCGGGCCAGAATTCCGCAACCATGGCGCCCTGGTTGGTGACCAGTACCACCCAGTAGTCATCGAGCTGCTCGAGGGGCATCTCCATGAAGTTGAGTTCCGCCGGAGCCGGGTTCAGAACCTCGACCTTGGTCGCCGCGGCTTCCAGGTACTCCTTGGCGTAGGCGAGATCGAAGTTCTCGGTCGTCACCAAGCCCGACGCCGAGATCGCCGGGGCGAGGTCGTACTTCAGCTCGAGCGTCGAGCCCGCAGCGAGCGAAACCACTTCCGTTCCGGTGCGCTCCCCGAGCGGCTTGCCGTTCACGGTGAACGCCGACGGCGTCAGCATCCAACCGGCGACGGGCGCGCCGTCCGCCGGTGCCTTCACCGTGACGCTGATCTCGAAGGGCACGCCGTCGATGTACAGATCGGGCGCGGTCCACTCGACCGTCGGTTCACCGGCGAGCGCCGGCAATAGGCAGAGCAATGCGGCTGTGCAGATCATGACTTCTTGTCGCCGTCCCACTTGTAGAAGCCTTCGCCGGTCTTGCGTCCCAGCTTGCCTTCAGCGACGAGACGCTCGAGGATCGCGGGGACCTCGAAGGCGGGCTCGTTCGGGTAGCGCTCTTTCCAGCCCTGCAGGATGAAGAGTGTGGTGTCGAGTCCGACGTAGTCCGTCAGCGTGAGCGGGCCCATCGGGTGACCGCAGCCGAGCTGCATCGCGGTGTCGATGTCTTCCTTGGAAGCATCGCCGCGCTCGAGCATCAGCAGCGCTTGCGTCATGTAGGGAACCAGCAGGCGGTTCACGACGAAGCCGGGCGTGTCCTTGCAGGAGACGGGCGACTTGCCGCACGCCTCACCGAAGGCGCGGGCGGCCGCGAAGACGTTGTCGTCGGTCTTGTCGGTGCGGACGACTTCGACGAGGCGCATCAGTTGCACCGGGTTGAAGAAGTGCAGGCCGACGAAGCGCTCGGGGCGACCCGAAGCGTCGGCCATCTCGCCGATCGGGAACGACGAGGTGTTCGAGGCGAAGACCGTCTCGGGCTTGCAGAGCTTGCCGAGCTCGGCGAACAGCGACTTCTTGATGTCGAGGTTCTCGACGATCGCTTCGATGATCAGGTCGCAGTCGGCGAGGTCCGCCTTGTTCGTGCTGCCCTTGATGCGACCGAGCGTGCCGTCGACGAATTCCTTCGCCTTGGCTTCGTCCAGCTTGCCCTTCTCGACTTGCTTCGAAGCGAGCTTCGCGACGGACTTCTGGATGCGGGCGAGACCCTTGTCCAGGAACGCTTGCTCGGTCTCGAGCGCGATCACTTCGCAGCCGCCTTGGGCCGCGACTTGGACGATGCCGTGGCCCATCAGGCCACAACCGACGACGCCGACTTTCTTGATGTTCATGTCTTGGGTGTCCTCGAAAGGAATCTTGATCGAAGGGGAATCTCGTTCGTGTACGCGCAGCAGCTACAGGCCGCTGCGGTGGAAGCCCGCGGCGAGGCCCATGCCTCCGGAGATGCACAAGGTCGCGAGACCGTGTTCACCGCCACGTCGCTTCAGTTCGTGGAGCATCGTCACCGCGATGCGCGCGCCGGTGGCACCGATCGGGTGACCGAGCGCGATCGCGCCGCCGTTCACGTTGACGCGGTCCATCGGCAGCTCGAGCTCGCGATCGCACGCCAGCACTTGGGCGGCGAAGGCTTCGTTCAGCTCGATCAGGTCGTAGTCGCCGGCGGCGAGGCCGTTCAGCTCGGTCAGGCCGCGCACGGCGGGAACCGGACCGATGCCCATGATCTTGGGGTCGACGCCGGACTGCTTCCCCTGGCCGACGTAGGCGAGGGCTTCGAGTCCGAGGTCCTTCGCGCGCGATTCGGTCATCAGCAATAGCGCGGAGGCGCCGTCGGTGATGCCGGATGCATTGCCGGCGCTGACCGTGCCACCCTCCGGATCGGATAGCAGGTTCTTGGCAAAAACAGCCGGCAGCTTGCCGAGCTTCGCGAGCGTCGTGTCGGCGCGGACGTGTTCATCCGTCGCGAAGGTCGTGACCTTGCCCTTGCGGTCCGTCAGCTCGATCGGCGACAGCTCGTCGGCGAAGCGTCCGGCTTCCGTTGCGGCGCCGGCCTTCTGTTGCGAGTGGAGCGCGAACTCGTCTTGCTGATCCCGCGTGATGCCGAGGTCCTGCGCGAGCTTCTCGGCCGTCTCCCCCATCACCATCTCGGCGATCGGGCAGACGAAGCCGTCCTGGTACATCGCGTCGACGACCTTGGCGTGCCCCAAGCGATAGCCTTGGCGCATCTTCGGCAGGAAGAACGGCAGGCCCGACATCGACTCGGTGCCGCCCGCGACGGCGACGTCGGTGCGACCCAGCTGGATCGACTCGGCGGCCATCAAGATCGACTTCAGACCCGAACCGCAGGCCATGTTCATGGTCCAGGCGGGCGTCTCGACCGGGATGCCGGCGCGCACCGAGATCTGGCGCGCGACGTTCGGACCACCGCCGGCCTGACGACCATTGCCGAAGATCAGCTCACCGACCAGCGCGGGATCGATGCCGGCGCGACCGAGCAGATCGGACACGACGGAGGCCCCGAGATCCGCAGCGGAGAGATCGCTGAGAGAACCGAGGTACTTGCCGATCGGCGTGCGCAGGGCGTGCGTGACCACGACCCGCTCGAAGCGGGCGTCGAAGAGCTGCGGCATGAGCGCTCAGGGAGGTGGGCCGGAATCCGGCGGAGAAGGCGGTGTCCGGCCACGGATGCCGAACCCCGAGTCGGGTGCTGAAGAGGTTCTTTCCCGGCGCGGTGCGGGAGCCTCTCAGCGCGACTTCGAGGGCAAAGAGTATAGGGAGAGGCCCTCCGGACCGCAAGCTCCGGAGGCCTCGTGAGGGTCCCCTGCGGGCGCGCTGGGCGCCCGCCACGACGAACGCGCAAGCCCTTGTGATAAAAGGACTTGCGCGCAGACCAACAAGGCTCGTGACGACCTCCGGCGGCGGCCGGCCGCCGGGCGTCCGAGCGGCCTACTGCCACTCGATCGTCAGGCCCTGACTGAAGTTGGAACCGAATCCGCAGGGCGAGATGTTCGGGTCGCGGTACCAGTACTGGTAGTGGCGCGTGTCACCCGGCGAGACGTTGCCGAGCGTCGCGATGTCGCCGAGTGTCGCGGCATCGCCGTTGACGTCGGTGAAGGCGACTTCGACGCGCTCCGTCGGGGCTCCCATGCAGAGGATGCCGTCCTTGAACGGTATCCCGATCAAGTTGACGCCCTGCACGAGCATGCCGGGCTGGCTCGGACGCGCTTGGGTCGCGGAGAAGACGGTGTCCGCTCCGGCGACGGTCAAGCTGCCGGCGACCGACAGGATCGCGCCGTGACCTTGCGAGTTGCTGCAGCCTTCGCCCGCGCCGAGCGCCGACTCGTTCACGCACGGGCAAGCCGTGCCGGAGCCGTCGCCGAGGCAGATCGTCGTCGGACGCGGTCCGCGGTCGATCAGGAAGGCGCCTTCGAGGCCGCCTTCGAGGATCGCTTCGAAGACCACGTAGCGGCCGTCGTCGCTCATGCGGAAGCCGTCGGAGACACCGCGCAAGGTGTCGACCACGAGGCCGCCGATCATGGTGACGCCCTCTTGCACCACCAACTCGCCGTTGATGAAGAGACCGGTGTCGATGTCGGTGTCAGCGTCGTCCCAGTCACCGTAGAAGACTGTGTCACCGTTGTCGCTGCAGTAGACCGGACCGGATCCGAAACTGGTGAAGACTGTGCCGGCAGGAATGTCGGGGTGTCCCGTCCCTTCGCGCGCGATGATCGTCCCATCGAAGACGATGACGCGGTCCTCGGAGGAAACCGTGTCGAGGTCGCCGTGGAAGATCAGCTGCCCCAAGTTGTTCACGTCGAGCACCGAGGAACTCAGTCCACTCGACCAGTTCGTCCCGGGAACGACGCCGGAGTCGCTGCCTTCCTGCGCGATCAAGGTTCCGTCGACGTAGATTGCGCTGTCGACGCTCGTGTCACCGAGCAAGTCGGCGATGAACGCGACGTGACCGTTCTGGCTGTAGTCGAGGTCGTGCTGCCCGGTCTGGAAGTCGTCGAGCAACTCAGTTTGCCCAGGGAGGAGATCGGTCTCCTTGTAGAGCACCGTCTCACTGACCAGGTTGCCGGCGCCATCGTGCGTGATGAGGACCAGTCCGCGGTTGGTCGTACCTGCGATGAGCGGGTCGTCGATCGACGCCAATACCATGAAGGCGTTGTTGTCGGTGTTGTATGTCTCGAAGTATCCCGTGTAGACCGTCCCGGCGGAGAAGCCCGCGGCGGTCGACACCGTGCCCTCTTGGATCATGAGCACGCCGTCGAAGAAGAGACCCGAGTTATCACTCGAGCCCGAGGTTCCGGCGAGAGTCCAGTTCGAGGAGAAGCGGTTCGCCTCATTCAGACTCATCGAGTCGAAGCCGTCGAGGTTGGTGCCGGGAGGGGCAGCCAGGCTCTGGTTCTCCTGATAGACCATCACGCCGTTCGCGATGATCGCGTTGTCGTCGTCAATCACCGGGTTGTTCGTGTCCACTTCGACGACCCAATCGCCGTTGTTGTTCACGTCGATGTTGCCGATCGTGGTGACGTCACCGACGCCGGCGACCGTGTCGCCTTCGAGTACGAGCGTCGTGATCGACTGCGCGTGTGTGGTGCCCGTGGCAACGAGCGCGAGCCCGAGGCCCGCTCCAGTGGTGAAGATTCGCATCCGGTTGCTCCTGGTTCGAGTTCTGACCCGCCGAGTGCGCGCAAGGGAAAGCGAGAGCGACGGGTGCTGAGCCCAGCTCGCTGCGCGCTCGGCACATCCAGGCTAGGGCGCTCGCCGGAACGCGCCAGGGGCCGACGCCTCGAAAGACGTCGGCCCCTGTTCAGGCGCTGTCAAACCCGCGTTCTCGCGGCCCTGCACGTTCGCGCTACTCCCAGAGGACTCCGAGACCTTGAGAGAAGTTCGAGCCGAAGCCGCACGGCGAGAGGTTCGGGTCGCGGTACCAGAACTGGTAGTAACGCGTATCGCCGGGCGAAACGTTCCCCAGGGCGCTGATGTTGCCGACGGTCTGTGCTTCGCCGCTCGCGTTCGTGAACGCGACTTCGACCCGCTCGGTCGGCGTGCCCATGCACAAGATGCCGTCCTTGAAGGAGAAGCCCGTCAGCGCTGCGCCTTGCACCAACATGCCGGGCTGACTCGGACGCGCTTGGCTCACGGAGAACACCGCGTCGCCGCTCGCCACCTTGAAGGTTCCGGAGACGGTCAAGATCGCGCCGTGCCCTTGCGAGTTCCTGCAGCCCTCACCCGCGCCGAGCGCGGACTCGTTCACGCACGGGCACAGCACCGCGCCGGAACCGGCGTCGAAGGTTCCGTCACCGACGCAGAGCACGTCGGCCGTCGGCGGCACTTCGAGCAAGAAGGCGCCCTGCGAGCCGCCTTGCAGCGCGGCTTCGAAGATCACCCAACGACCATTGTCGGAGATCGCGGCTCCACCGGGATCGCCGATGATGCCCGGGCCGATCAGGTACTCGACGAGCAGGCCGTCGATCATCGTCACGCCGGGCTGCACCAGCAGGGTGTCGTCCAAGAACAGGCCGGTCTCGGCCTGCGTGTTCCAGTAGCCGACCCACAGGAGCTCCCCGGTGTCCGCGAGGTCCGGGTAGGCGAAGCCTTCGAGGCCGAAGCCGCCGGTTCCCGGCAGGATGTCGCCTTCCGAGAGGAAGATCTCGCCGTTGCGCTCCATCACCGTGTTCGTCGAGGGAGCGCCGCTGAGCTGGCCGTAGAACGCCCACTCGCCGTTGTTGTTCAGCGTGACGTTGGCGAACCCGACATCGGTCCAAGTCCGCCCGAGGATCGGCGAGGGCTGGCCCTCTTCCGCGAGCGTCGTCGCGTCGAGGAACACGCCGGAATCACCGCCACCGCCGGTCGTCATGTGCGCGACGTAGATCGCCGAACCGGAGTCGTTCATGTCGTAGCTGCCCCGGCTCGTGTTGAGGTTCGAGATGGGGAACGGTCCGCTGCCGCGCAGATCACCCTTCTTGACGACGGCCGTCTGCGAGACCAGACCGCCGACACCGTCGGTGTCGAGCCGCAAGATCGCGCGGTCGAAGGTCGACGGCAGTCCGGGATCGTTCACGCCGACGGCGAGCAGGAACTGGTCCGAGTTGTTCAAGATCGAGTTCTCGAGGCGGATGATCTCGGTCACCGCACCGAAGCCCGGGGCCGTCGTGATCGAACCCTTCTGCAGCACGAGGCTGTCGTTCCAGTAGACGCCTTGGTTGGCGGCCGACGCGACGGTGCCGCCGAGCCAGAAGGTGAAGCCCAAGTCGCCGCCGTCAGCGAGTGCAACCGAGGATGTGCTGAAGAGCGTGGCGCCGGCGGGCGTCGCCAACGGCAGCCCTTCGCTGTTGCTGTAGCCGACGCTCGAGAGGATCGCGTGGTCGAGGTTCGTGTTCGGGTTGTCGGTGTCGACTTCGACGACCCAGTCACCGGAGCTGTTCACGCTCATGCGCTCGATGTTCGTGATGTTGCCGACGCCGGCGATGTTGTCGCCTTCGAGCGCGAGGGTCGTGATCGTCTGGGCCGTCGCCGGAGCGATGAGTGCGAGCGCGGCGGAACGCGCGAGGGTCTTCGATAGAGACATGGCAGCTCGGGGGTCTGAAGGGAAGTGAACCGAGTTCAAGCTAGGCGGCCTCCCGGAGGCGGCAATAGGGCCAATTCCTGACCGCGACGGCGCTGCGCCAGGCCCCTGCGCGCCGACCTGCATCTAGCACCATGCATAGCGAGGGAAGATCGACGCACCGGCCCCCAGAGCGACACACGCGCATGCATAGCCCGCGCGTGAATCCGCCGAGATCAGCCGATCGCGGCCCGAGCTACTGCCACGGAATCACGATCGCTTGCGAGAGATTCGAACCCGTCCTGCAAACCGAGAGCGTCGGGTCGCGGTACCAGAGCTGGTAGCCGCGGAAGTCGCCCGGCGCGACGGCGCCTTCGAGCGCGATGTTGCTCGACGTCTGAGCGACACCGTTCGCGTCCGTGAAGACGACTTCGAGGCGCTCCGTCGGGTTGCCCATGCAGAAGACGCCGTCCTTGAACGGAAGCTTCGTCGGCAGGAAGCCCTGCAGCAAGATGCCCGGCTGATTCGGCCGCGCTTGTTCCGCAGTGAAGACCGTGTCGTTGCCGACCACCGTCAAGCTCCCGGCAACCGTGATGAACGCGCCGTGGCCTTGTGAGTTCTTGCAGCCCTCGCTCGCACCGATGTCCGACTCGTTCGAGCACGGACACGGCACGGCGGGCGTCAGAGCATCCGCTTGCCCGTCACCGGCGCAGAACTCATAGGGAGCGTTGTCGCGGTCGATCAAGAAGAGCGCATCCCCGCTTCCACCCAGCCTTCCCGTGAACACGATGTAACGACCATGGCTGCTCATGCGGAAGCCGCGAGAGCTGAAGTTGACCGCGATGAGCGTCTGTCCGCCGACCGTCGTCACGCCCTTCTGAACCAGGAGCTGATCGTTCACGAACAAGCCGATGCGGTCGGGGCCGATGCCGTTGGTCCAGTTGCCCGCGTAGAGCACGTCGCCGACGTCGCTGCACATCGCCGCAGACTGGCTCGCGAAGCCGATGAAGATCGAACCGTCGGTGATCTCCGGCGGCGTGTCCCCCACCGTCGCGATGAGCTGTCCGCTGTAGACGATCGACGCCCCCATGCCGCTGAGCTCGCCGACGATCGCGAGCTTGCCGTGATTGTTCAGGTCGACGCGCGCATCGTAGAGATTCGACCAGTTCTCGCCGGGTACCCCCGAAGGCGAGCCTTCCAGCGCTGCGAGCGTTCCGTCGATGTAGATCGCGCCGTCGGTCGTGAACGGTCCGCCCGAGATGACCGAGTCGCGTTCTGGCCGACTCGATTGCGGTCGTGCGACGCCGGAAGGTTGCCCAACTCGTTCACGGCGAAGCTCTGTCTCGGGAGCATGTCGCCGACCTGCACGACGAAGTTCTCGCCCAACATCCCCATGCCCGGGTCGTGCGCGATCTCGAGCAGGGCATCGTGCGTCGTGCCCCCGGCGTCGAAACGAGCGTGCGCCAAGAAGGTGTCGCCGGTGCCGATCCAGGAGTTGATGAACGCGTCGTAGTGCGCACCGGCCGGTGCTCCCGGCGCGTTGACGATCGCACCCGACACCAGGTTCGCCACGCCGTCCAAGCTGAGCGCGCCTTCGACGACGACTCCGGTATCGAGCGACGTCGTCGTGCAGAAGGAGCCGGACTCGCCGAGCGAGACTTGGCTGGAAACCGACGCGTACGTCTCGCCGGGAAATCCTGCCGCCGCGTCCCCTTGGCGATGAGAGTTCGGTTCCGTCGCAGGACAGGACGAACTCGACTCCGGCAGTCGGGTCCGCGTCGACGAGCGAAAGCACGCGACCTTCGTCGTCCACGTCGAACGGCAGGAAGCGCTCGATCGTTCCGCCGCCCGGGGCCGCAGCGCCCGGTCACCTTCCAAGCCTATTGCACGCTAGGCACCCCCGGAGTCATTCCAGCGTGCGTCGGCACGCGTCATGAACGCAGCCACGGCGTGCTCTCGAGGACCCACCGAGCCGGCCTATCCTCCCGGCAGCAAGGAGCTTGCGTCCGCCGCTCGAGAACCGGACAGCGTGATCATGCGCAGGGCCTCGCCGGGCGGCTCTCAGATCGATGCGGGGCATCTTCGCCGACGTCGCCTAGAATCGGAGCTAGATGGCAGCGACCCCTCAGTCCTCAGGCTCGCGCGGCGACGAACGCTTGCGCACCTCCCAGCCCCCGGCGGGCGGTCAGTCTGTGGGCCTCAGCGCGCGTGACGTGCGCTCGGCCGCCAAGCTGCTCGGCGAAGAATCGCCCACCGTGCGCCAAGCGGTTCGCCGCGCCTTCCGCGCGCACCCTCGGCTCGCGAAGCACTTGCTGGCGAAGCGTTCCCGCGACGAAGACCCCCGCGTCCGTGCGCACGTTCGCGTGCTGCAGCTCAGCTTCGGACGCGAAGAAGTTGTGCGCCGCATGCTGCGCCACTTAGCGCGCCCGAAGATCGACTTGGAACGCGCGCTGTTCCTGCTCGGCCGCTTCGATGATCCGCGACTCGATGCCCGACCGTTTCAACGCGCGCTCGACGGCTTCGCGCGAGAGTTCACCAAGCGTAGCGCCGGCTTGACCGAAGAACTGGATCGCGGACGCGCGCTGGCACGTTACCTCGGCGAAGAAGTCGGCTTCCGCGGTGTGTCCGACGGCCGCTACCCGCCCACCGACATCTTCGTGCACCGTGCGATCGAGACGCGCCGCGGACTCCCGCTGACGCTGACTGCGATCTACTCCTTCGTCGCGCGACGCGCCGGACTGCGCGTCGGCATCGTGCCGCTGCCCGGGCACATCATGCTGCGGCTCTACGGTCGTCGTCAGAACTTGATCGTCGATCCGTTCCACGGCGGCGAAGCGCGCAGCCAAGCGGCGCTGATGCACTACTTGGCACAGAACGGGCTCGCGTTCCGTTCGATCTGGTTTCGCGACGCGGACGAGCGCGGCTTGCTGCTGCGCCAAGTGCGCAACCTCTCGCACAGCCTCGAGATCCACGAGCGCCGCGGACAAGTCCGCGCGCTGCGCCCCTTGCTCGCCCAAGCTCTGCCGAAGTCGCGCTGAGAGTCCCGCAGAACGCACGCATCGATGAGATGAGCGAACTTCCCGACCAGTGGCCTCCGCACGAACCGCCGCACGATCCCGTGGTCGCGCCGCTGTTTCCCCTGCCGCGCGTGTTCCTGTTCCCAGGCACGCTGGTGCCGCTGCACATCTTCGAACCGCGCTACCGTCAGATGGTCGAAGACCTGCTCGACCGCGACGGCCGCATCGTGATCGGTCCGATCCAAGCCGGCCACGAACCCGAGTCCGGCGGTGAACCGCCGGTCTATCCGATCAGCGGCCTGGGCGAGATCGTCCAGCACAATCGCATGCCCGACGGACGCTTCTTGATCACCGTCGCGGGTCTCGCGCGCGTGCGCATCCAAGAAGTCGGTTCGGATCGGCTCTATCGCCAAGCGCGCTATGAACCCATCCAAGAGGTCGCCGCCGGCGCGGCGGGTGTCGAAGACCTCGCCGACCAACTGCGACGCGCGATCTTGGTGCGCAGCGAATCGTACGTCGACCTACCGTCCGACCTGCCGCCGGGTCCGCTCACCGACGTCCTCATGCAGAGCCTCGAGCTACCGGTCTCACGCGCGCAAGAGGTCTACGCCGAACCGTCGGTCGAACGCCGCGCGCGCATGGTACTCGCGGAACACGACGCGCGTACGGACTGATCGCGACGCAAGTTGAAGATCAGCGGGAGGCGCAGCTCCGTGAAGGGGTTGGCCCAGAGCTTCAGAGTGCCTGTCGCGCGTTGTTCCATGAAGATCAGCTTCCAGTCACGGAAGCGCAGCGCGGTGAGATCGCCGTCGTCCGAGAAGTAGAAGACCTCCTCACGCGGTCCTTCTTCCGCATCATCGAAGATGTGATCCGAGAAGTCGTATCCGTCGAGGTGCACCTTGTAGCTGCGACCCCCATCTCGGTGCCGTCGAGCAAGCGCTGCTTGACGTCGGTGTCACCGGCGACCGCCGCGAAGGTCGGCAGCCAATCCATGTGGTGCATGATCTCGTTCGAGACCGTGCCGGATTCGATCTTGCCGGGGAAGCGCGCCATCGAAGGCACGCGCCAACCGCCTTCCCAGTTCGTGTTCTTCTCGCCGCGGAAGGGCGTCATCGCCGCATCTGGCCAAGAGTTCATGTGCGGGCCGTTGTCCGTCGAGTAGCAGACGAGCCTGTTGCCGGCGATGCCGAGTTCGTCGAGCTTCGCCAGGAACATGCCGATGTGCATGTCGTGTTCGACCATGCCGTCGGAGTACTCGTCCTGACCCGAGATGCCTCGGAGATCCGGCTTGACGTGCGTGCGGAAGTGCATGCGCGTGCCGTTCCACCAGCAGAAGAACGGCTTGCCGGCCTTGTGCTGACGCTCGATGAAGTCGAGCGCGGCCGCGGAGGTCTCGTCATCGACGGTCTCCATGCGCTTCTTCGTCAGCGGCCCGGTGTTTTCGATGCGACCGTCGGCGAACGACTTGATCACGCCGCGCGGTCCGTACTTCTTGCGGAACTCGGGGTTCTTGGGGTAGTCCGGCAGCTCCGGCTCTTCCTCGGCGTTGAGGTGGTAGAGGTTGCCGAAGAACTCGTCGAAGCCGTGGTTCGTCGGCAGGTGTTCGTCGCGGTCACCGAGGTGGTTCTTGCCGAACTGACCAGTTGCGTAGCCCTGCGCCTTGAGCACCGTCGCGATCGTCGGGTCTTCCTCCTGCATGCCTTCCTTGGCACCGGGAAGACCGACCTTCGAGAGGCCGGTGCGGAACACGCTCTGGCCCATGATGAACGACGAGCGACCCGCTGTGCAGCTCTGCTCAGCGTAGTAGTCCGTGAACATCACGCCTTCCTTGGCGATGCGATCGATGTTCGGCGTCTGGTACCCCATCACACCGAAGGAGTAGGCGGAGATGTTGGTCTGACCGATGTCATCGCCCCAGAGGACGAGGATGGTCGGTTACTTGGTAGAGCCTTCTTGTGCGGAGGCGAGCGACGCTCCGACGAAGAGGGAAACGGCCGCGAAGAGCACGGTCTGCTTGAGGTGGTTGATCATGCTGATCTCCTAGATCGATTCGGTGGGGCGGCGGTTGTACGAGTGGCTCAAGAGGGGTCCAACCACCCCTTCCTCCTTCGCCTCGACTCGCCCCGGCCGATGCCCGCGAAGGCGGGATCTCTGCCGGAAGTCGACCCTGCTGATCAGAGCGTCGCGATCACCGGCGCGTGGTCCGACGGCTTCTCGCCGCCGCGCGCCTCGAGGTCGATCTCGACACCCGTGCAGGCTTCCAGCGCCGGCGGCGACATCAGGAAGTGATCGATGCGCAGGCCGCGGTTGTTCTGGAATCCGCGAGTGCGGAAGTCCCACCAGGTGTAGTGCCCGGCGCCCTCTTCGAACTTGCGGAAGGCGTCGCGCAAGCCGTGCGACATGACCTGCGCCAGCGCGTCGCGTTCCGGCTCCGAACACAGCACCTTGTCGCGCCACGCATCGGCGTCGTACACGTCGCGATCGTCGAAGGTGATGTTGAAGTCACCGGTCAGCACGACCTTCTCGGACATGTCGTAGGTCTCGTCGACCAGTTCGGAGAGCTTCTGCAGCCAGTCCAGCTTGTACGCGTACTTCGCAGACCCGACCGACTCGCCGTTGACGACGTAGAGGTTCAACAGCATCACGTCTTCGATCGTCGCGCCGATCACGCGTCGCTGCGCATCCGGTTCGTCGTCCGGGAAGCCGCGGAACACGTTCTCGATCGGACGCTTCGAGAGGATCGCGACGCCGTTGTAGGTCTTCTGGCCGTAGAGCTCGACGTTGTAGCCGAGGTCCTCGATCACCTCGCGCGGGAACTGTTCGTCGACGCACTTGGTCTCTTGCAGGCAGACCACGTCCGGCGAGACACGTTGGAGCCAATCGACGACCCGCGGAAGCCGGGCACGGACGGAGTTCACGTTCCAGGTGGCGATGCGCATCCTGCCGAGTCTAGCAGCCCCCGGCGGGCCAGGCCTCAGCCCGAGCCCGCGGGAGGGGCGGTGCGGACCGCCGCGCAGTCCGGAACGGGCCAAGATCACGCGAGCTTCGAGTCCTTTCCGCAAGCTGCGTGCCATCGCCCGGACCCGATGCGGATAGACTGGTCGGCCGGAAAACGAATATGACGAAACCCAATAGCAGCGACGCCGGACGCCGATCAGGCACCCGCGGACGCTCCAGCTCCCGCCCCGCGAAGAAACCTCGCGCGGCCGTCGAGCCCCTTCATCCCACATCTACTCCCCCCGACGTCGAGGACTTCCGCGACTGGGACTTCACCCCGGAGATCCAAGAGGCGATCGCCGCGATGGGCATCACCAAGCCCACGCCGATCCAAGCCCTCGCGATCCCGCCCGGCCTGAAGCGCAAGGACATCATCGCGCAAGCCGAGACCGGCACCGGCAAGACGCTCGCCTTCGGCGTGCCCATGATGTCACTGATCGATCCGTCGCGCGTCTCGGTGCTGGGCCTCGTGCTCTGCCCGACACGCGAGCTCGCCGAACAAGTCGCCGACGTGCTCCGCGCGCTCGGCAAGCCCCGCGACCTCTCCGTCGCCCTGATCGTCGGCGGCGAACCCACCGGCCCCCAGGTGAAGGCACTCAAGGAAGGTTCGCAAGTCGTCGTCGGCACGCCCGGCCGCGTCCTCGACCTCTACCAGCAAGGCTTCCTGTCGTTCCCGTGGACGGAGTTCGTCGTGCTCGACGAAGCCGACGAGATGCTCGAGATCGGCTTCATCGACGACGTGAAGAAGATCCTCTCGTTCACACCCGACGAGCGTACGACCCTTCTGTTTTCGGCGACCTTCCCGCCAGACCTGCTGCGCCTCGCGCGCGAGTACACGACGGACCCGGCCGAGATCGCCACGGCGTCCGGTGTTGCGACCGTCGACAACATCACCCAGGAATACTGCCTCGTCGACGAACGCGAACGTCCGCTCGCTCTGATCCGCATGATCGAACAGAGCAAGAAGGAGGACGTCTTCCTCGTGTTCTGCGAGCGACGCACCGACGTCGAGCGCTTGATGCGTCGCATGGAACGCGAACACTTCAGCGTCAAGGCGCTGCACGGAGGCTACGACCAACCGTCGCGCTTCCGCGTGATGTCCGCCTTCCGCACTGGCGAAGTGAAGTGCCTCGTCGCTACCGACGTCGCGTCGCGCGGCTTGGACGTCAAGCACGTCACCCACGTCGTGAACTACGGCCCGCCGCGCAGCATCACGCAGTACACGCACCGCATCGGCCGCACCGGCCGCGCGGGTCGCGACGGTCACGCGATCACGATCGTCTCGGGCGACGAAGGCATGCGCAAGTGGCGCTTCGTCCAGCGCGAAGCGACGTGGGAGATTCCGGAAGTCCCGTCACCCGGCCGCTACGCGCAACGCCGCGAAGAACGCCCGCGTCGTGAAGCTGAGGGTCGTGACCGCGGTGGTCGTGAAGAACGCCCCCGCCGCGAGGCCGGAGGTCGCGAACGCGGTGGTCGCGAAGAACGTCCCCGTCGCGAGGCCGAAGGTCGTGTCCGCAAGCCGCGTGAAGAGCAGCCCCGTCGCGAGGCCGAGGGTCGTGACCGCGGTGGTCGTGAAGAACGCCCCCGCCGCGAGGCCGAAGGTCGCGAACGCGGTGGTCGCGAAGAGCGTCCGAAGCGTGAGGCCTCGAACGCGCGCGCAGCCAAGGCGGACGATTCCTTCGGCTCCTTCGGCGCAGCAGTCCACGACTCCGCGCCCCAGGCCGACCCGAAGCCCGAGCGCAAGAAGGAGCGCAAAGCCCCTTCCGAGCCGAAGCCCGAGCGTCGAGAGAAGCCGCAGCGCGACAACTCCACTCCCCCGCCGGCCGATGGTGGCTTCGGCGCGGGCATCTAACGACTCCCCGAGACGACCCGACTTCCAGCTATGGGCGGCCTGAATCCCTACATCGAGCAAGCGGAGACCAAGCTCCCCGAGCGCAAGTACAAGATCACCTTCCTGCCGATGCAGGAGACGGTCGAAGTCGACCCCGCGTCGCTTCCGTACACGCGCGAAGGGCTGCCTGGTTCGATCCTCGAGATCGCTGAAGGTCACGGCATCGACATCGACCACGCCTGCGGAGGCGTGGTCGCCTGCTCGACTTGTCACGTGATCGTGCGCCAAGGTCTGGCGAGTTGTCCCGAAGCCACCGAGGCCGAAGAGGACATGCTCGACAACGCGCCGGGCGTCTGCCCGGATTCGCGCCTCTCGTGCCAAGCCGTTCCGAACGGGTCGTGCGACATCGTCGTCGAGATCCCCGACTGGAACCGCAACATGGTCAAGGAAGGGCACCACTAGCCGCTTGCGGCTAGCGCCCGCCCGCACCGCTCCTCAGTCGAACGACCCGCTTCACTCAGAAGGCTCTGCGCACGGAACGATGGAAGCTCGCCTCGCCAACCCCCGCGGATTCTGCGCCGGCGTCGACCGCGCGATCGAGATCGTCGAACGCGCGCTCGAGCTCTACGGTGCTCCGGTCTACGTGCTGCACGAGATCGTGCACAACCGACACGTGCTCGAAGACCTGCGCTCGCGCGGCGTCGAGTTCGTCAAATCGCTCGACGAGATCCCCTCGGGCGCCGTCACGATCTTCTCCGCGCACGGCGTGTCCGACGCGGTCGAAGCGGAAGGTGCGCGCCGCGGCCTCAAAGTCATCGACGCGGCCTGTCCGCTCGTCACCAAGGTCCACCAACAAGCCCAGCGCTTCCACACCGCCGGTTCCGAGCTGATCTTGATCGGCCACCCCGGTCACCCCGAGGTCGAAGGCACGCAAGGACGCGTCGACGGTCCCGTGCACGTGCTCTCGACCGTCGAGGAAGTCGCCGCGCTGGTCGTCGAGAACCCCGACCACCTCGCCTACGTCACGCAGACGACGCTCTCGATCGACGACACGCGCGAAGTGATCGATGCGCTGATCGCGCGCTTCCCGCGCATCGTCGGCCCCGACCTCAAGGACATCTGCTACGCGACGCAGAACCGCCAGAACGCCGTGCGCAGCCTCGTCTCCGACGTCGACCTGCTGATCGTCGTCGGCTCGCAAAACAGCTCCAACTCGAATCGCCTGCGCGAGCTCGGCGAACGCGCCGGCGTCGACTCTTACCTCGTCGACGACCCCGCGCAGATCCAAGAATCGTGGCTCCGAGGCAAGACCGCCGTCGGCGTCACCGCCGGCGCGAGCGCCCCCGAGATCCTCGTCGAACGCATCCTCGCGCGCCTCGCGCAGTCGGGCGTCGACACCGTGCGCGAAGTCGAAGGGGAACGCGAGACGATCACCTTCAAGATGCCGCCTGAGTTGCTCGAAGACGCGCAGTAGGTCGCTCGGCCGGCTCAGCACTTCGTCGCCGCATGCCGATTCGCGGCCCGCTGCCTCTGCGATCAGGCCAACAGGGACCCCGGCTGAGACAACGCGGAGAGCGGAACCGCCTCCACACGATCCGCGATTGCGTATCGCTTGCTGCCGGGGTAGATGACGGCAACGCGCTCGAGTCCCAAGTCCAAGAGCGCAGTCCGAATCGATGGCGTCATGCGCGGCGCATCGGCGCGCTTGCACTCGACGCCGAACAGGCGATCACCACGTTTGAGTACGAGATCGACTTCGGCCTCTTGATGAGTCGCCCAGAAGTACGCTTCGTCGTGCGGCTCGGACGCCAAGACTTGCTCGATCACCAAGCCCTCCCAAGATGCACCGATCTTCGGGTGGCTGAGAACGTCCTTCTTCGACCCCAGTCCGAGAAGCTGATGCAGCAATCCGCTGTCACGAACGTAGACCTTGGGCGACTTCACCTGCCGCTTCTTCAGATTCGCGTACCACGGTTGTAGTTGGCGCACCATGAGTGCGTCGGTGAACAAGTCGAGATAGCGTCGCGCAGTGGGCCGGCTGACATCCAAGGCTCGCGCCGCTTCCGCTGCGTTCCACGTCTGCCCGTGGTAGTGCGCGATCATCGTCCAGAACCGGATCAGTGCTGTGGCCGGGACTCTCACGCCCCACTGCGGAAGGTCACGCTCGATCAAGGTCTGCACGAACTGCTTGCGCCACGCCGCGCTGTCGGCTTCGTTGCTTGCCAGGTACGAGAGCGGAAGACCGCCACGGGTCCACAAAGTGTCCGCCGCTTCGGGACCCAGTTCCGCGAGCGTGAACCCACCGATCTCAATGCGCTCCATGCGACCGGCGAGGCTCTCTGATGTCTGTCGAAGCAAGTCGCCGGACGCGCTGCCCAAGATCAGAAAGCGCGCCGGGTTCTCGCGCCGATCCGCCAAGACTCGGAGCACGGGGAACAGACCGGGACGTCGTTGGATCTCGTCGATCACGACCAAGCCACGCAGGGGGCTGAGCGCGGTCATCGGTTCCTCGAGGCGCGCCAGGCTGGTCGGGTCTTCGAGATCGAAGTAGTTCTCCGAGTCCTCGGACAAGAGCTCACGCGCCAGAGTGGTCTTCCCGCACTGACGCGGGCCGATCAGCACCGCAATCCGGCTGCGGGCCAGCGCCGTGCGGATCCGTCCCAGGGCCTCGTGACGAATGATCATGGCGGAAGCGTACCATGAATATCGCACTGTAGACATTCATTTTTCATGGAGCTTGCCCGGACGGCGGTCGCACCTCATGTGCGCCAGCAGCGCGGGTTCCCGGCGAAGCGACCCCCGCTTACCCGACTCGATCCCGATCACCGCCAGCCCGCCGTCGGCGTAGTACGTCCTAGCGCGCTTCGCGCAGAAGGGCACGGCGTCGGTCAACTCGAGTAGCATCCGTGCTCCCATCGGCCGCCTACAGGAACGCTCATGTGCCGCTCAAGCTCGCTCGTTCCCGCCGTCTTCGCGCTCGTCGGAACCTTGATCGATTACGGGATCGCATCGGCATCGCAAGTCGCTATCGCTCCGGCCGATGACGCGCCCGCGCTGAGTCCGGGCAACACAGACTCCGATCCGAACTTGGCCGCGCTACTCGATGAAGTGCGCGCGCTGGGCGATCGCATCGCTGCACTGGCCGGTGAACGCATCACGCCTGCGGACCGACGCACGACCTTGCCTTCCGTGGGGAGTGACTCGTAGACGACGGTGTCCGGCAAGATCTCGTGAAAGGTCGACGCGTACAGGCCCGGCAGCTCGAGCGCGCGCAGCGGCCAGTCGGGGAGTGAGTGTTCGTGTTCTGGATGCCACTTCGCGCTGAGCGCCATGCACGGCTCGCCGTCGAAGTAACCGATCGCGACGGGTTCGTCGGAGTAGTCCGCGATGCGTCGCACCGCCGGTTCGCCCGTCGCGCGGAACTCGAAGAGTCCGGCCTCTGCGTGGTGCAGCACTCGATCACCCTCCGGCGACCAGGCGGTGACGCCGCGGTCGCAATCCTGCACGAGCGTTCGGTCGCCGATGATGACGACGAGCTGATCGAGCGCTTCCAACGCCGCTTGGCTGGAGGTCGCTTTCCGCTCCGGTCGCCACACCTCGGCCGCGATTCCTTCACCGCTGGGCGGGAGGCAGACCGACTGGATTCGCACTCCCGGCTCGAGCAACGCACGGAGTCGCTCGACGGTCGAGGTCTGCGCTCCTTCGATCACCGAGTACTCCCCGTCGCGCAAGCGCACGGTTCCATCAGCGCGCATCGAGCCGATCTCGGGGCGGAACGCCGGCAGCTCGCGCCTGACGGAAGCTCCGCTCCACGGCTCGACCAGCACGGTGTGGCTCGGCCAAATGATCGCCGGCGAGATGCGCGATTGCGGGTGCTCGACGTAGACCAGCGTCCCGCGCAACCGATCCACGAGTTCCGGAGACTCGACGACATCGACGGTCATCGTCGGCGTCGAGCACGACGCGCCGAGCACCGCGAGGGCGAACAGCGATGTCACGCGACCGACCAGGTCGATTCCGCTGTTCTTGCAGACCGCCACCCCACGCCTCACTGCTCGAAGTACGTCCGCAGCGCCGGCACGCTGACCAGCTCGCGTTCCGGCCAGCGGAAGGCCGTCAACGACCCGCCGAAGACGCAGGCGGTGTCGATGCAGATCGCGTGCGGCGCGGGTTTCGGTTCATCGACCGGCGTGTGGCCGTAGACGACGAAGGCGCCACCCGTTTCTTTCGCGGCCCAATCGACGCGGATCGGGTAACCCTTCGCGTCGGTCTCGCCGATCGTCTCACCGTAGAGGCAGTGCGAACGGACTCGGCGCGATGCGCGGCCTTGCAGGCGCTGCGGCAAGCCGGCGTGCGTGACGCACAAGTTGCCGTCGTCGAGCATCAAGTGACTCGGCAGGTCGTCGATGAACTCGGCGAGCTGGGCGAGGAATTCTTCGCTGGAGCCTTCGAGCTGTTCGATGGTCTCGCCGAAGCCGTAAGCGTGATTCACATCGCTGCCCTTGAGGTGGCGGCGCAGCTTGGCTTCGTGGTTGCCGGGAACGCAGAGCGCGTCGCCTTCGCGCACCGACGCCATCGCGATGCGCAGCGAACCCGGCGTGTCGGGGCCGCGGTCGCAGAGGTCGCCGAGGAACACCAAGGTGCGGCCTTCGGGATGACGCGCGATCGGCCCGAGTTCGCCGGGCGTGAGCGTGTAGCCGAGCTTGGCGAGCAGTTGTTCGAGTTCCTCGCGACAGCCGTGCACATCGCCGATCACGTCGAAGGGTCCGTGCAAGTGTCGCAGGTCGCTGCGCAGCCGTGTCTTGGTCAGCTCGATCGGTTCGCCGTCGCGCGCTTCCCAGACGCGGCGGAAGCCTTCCTTGCGCCAGTTCGCGACGCGCTTCGCATTCGGTTCACCGAGCAGCAGCGCCGTCGCGTAGTGATTCTCGAGCTTCGCGAGACGCACGATGTCCTGACGCAAGCCCGTCGGTTCGAGCCGTCCACAAACGACGACCAACTGGCGCGCGCGCAGCCGTTCCGCAACGCGCTTGCGCACCGGTTGCGGCGCGTGCAGCTCTTCCGACGGCTCGAGCGCCACGATCACATCCGACTCGAAGTGATCCGCCGCGTAGGCGACAGCACGCTCCGGGTCTTCCGCGTGCAACGCGAACAAACAGGGAGTCGGAATCTCGATGCGCAACATGAGCGCGCCGAGTCTAGCGTGGGGTACCGAGCCGGGGCCAGTTCCCTACAACTCGCGGTACGGCGGCGACGGCGCCGTGAGCTGTGAGGAACCGGCCCCGGCTCGGTACCTCACGGTGGCGCGAGTCGGGATTCCCTGCGAAGCTCGGGTGGTGAGTCGCCCCGGCGAAGATCTCCGAGTATCCCGTGAACAGCCCGAGGACCCTGCCGTCCAGAGGCGCGATGTGGAAACTCCGCGAGATGACGTCATGGATCTTCGCCTAGAGCTCCGGCGCCGGCGGATGACGACGATGGGCACACCCGTCAGCGATGAAGAGCTGATCGCGGAGACCCGCGCCGGAGATCCAGAGGCCTACGAAGCCCTGGCGCGCCGTCACTTCCAGCGCATCCACGCACTGCTCTTCCGCCTCGTCGGCAACCACGAGGACGCCGAAGACCTGGCGCAGGAGTGCTTCGTCAAGGCGCACCGCTCGCTCGACTGGTATCGGTCCGAGTGCAGCTTCGCGACCTGGCTGTATCGCATCGCGGTGCACCTCTCGCGCGATCACTATCGCAAGCGCTCGCGCCGCGGCCCGGTTGCTTCGCTGACCGAGCTGAACGAAGTGCAGGCCGCACCGCCCTCAGCGCGCGGAGGTCCGCGCGACGCCGCGCAACAGCGCGAGTTCGAAGGCGTGCTGCGCGAAGCGCTGGACGCGCTCCCTCACCGGCTGCGCACCGCGCTGGTGCTGCGCACCCTCGAGGGACTCGAGTACGACGAGATCGCCGAAGTGCTCGGCATCCAACCGGGCACGGCGCGCGTGCACGTGATGAAAGCGCGACGCCAACTCGCACGCCTGCTGAGCTCGTGGACCGAGGGAGGTCAGTCATGAAGAACTGCCGCCGCGCGCGCCGCGACCTCCAGCTGAAGAGCGACCACCGCCTGCCCTTCGAGCGTGAACTCGCGCTCGGCGCGCACTTGGACGACTGCGCCGACTGCCGCGCCTTCGAAGCGAGGCTCGAGCGCATCGACGAAACGCTCGCGCGCTGGCCCGAACCCGCCAGCGACCGCATCGACCTGGACGCGGCCATCGCGAAGATCCGTGGCCGCATCGATGCCGAAGCGCCGGAACTCGCTGCGGTGCGCAAGCCTCGTCGATGGACGGCCATCGCAGCCGCCGCTGTAGTGATCGCGCTCATCGCGGGCGCACTCGCGGTGCGCGCCTTGCGCGGTGACGAGACCGAAGCGCCGCGCGTGGCACAAGACCGGCTCGTTGAGCCCGACTCTCTGCCCACGGCGCCCCACGACCGGCTCGCCGAACACCTCGACGAGTCGAACGACGCGAATGCTGCCGACAACGCCGGCGATGCAGTCGCACAGGCGCCGGTCGACTCCGACGAAGCACTCTCCACCGCCGCTCCTCCGGCCGAACCGATCGATCCGGCGCGCGTGATCGCGGCGCGCGAGTTCCTGCGGACGACGCTGACGTCGATGAACGCTCAACTGGCGACCGATGCCTCCACCGAGGAAGCGCGCGCCTTCGCGCTGACCGTCGACGCGGCCCTGCGCTCCGGCGGCAGCTGGCCCTGGCGTCGCATGTCCGAACACTTACTGCGCGATGACGACGTCACGCTGGTCAAGACTGCAGCTCGCTACCTGGGCGTCGGTGCCGACCGCCTCTCGATCGCCGCGCTCGCTTCCGCGCTCGAACGGACGGGCAGCGTCCAGTCCATCGCGCTCGCCTTGCGCGATGCCGGTGCCGCCACCAATCCCGCCTTCGCCGAAGCGCTGCGCGATCCCGCGCGATCGTCTGCGGCCTTCGCTGCGATGGCCGACGCCGCGCCGCTCGAGCGCGCCGCCTTGCTCGACTCGGCCTGGCGCGGCTTCTCGATCACCGAACGCGACGGCTCTGCCGCGCAGACCGTGCTCGATGCGCTGGCGGAGTCCGGCCCGCCCGGGCTGACACCGCTGCTCGAAGCCGGTGATCGCGGCGAGCTGACCGAAGACCGCCTCGCCGCGCTGCTCGAGCCGCAGGCCTGGGCCGCCGACGAGCTGCTGCGCCGCGCCTGGGCTGTCCGCCGGTCGAACACCGGTGAGCTGACGCTCGTGCTCTGTGCACGCGTCGCCGGCGAGTCCGCACTCGACCCGCTCGAAGAACAACTCGCGTCGAACGGCATGCGCGCAGCCGCCTTGCGCGGACTCGTGACTGTCGGAGGCTCTGAAGCCTTCGCGCGACTCGTCGCCCTGCACGAAGCGGGTCACCTCGAGTTCGACGACGTCGACACGGCGCTGCACCGCTTGACCGACGATGCGCCGTACGCACCGCACACCGCCTTGCTCGCCGCGGCCAATGACGCGCAGCTGAACGGCAATCCGTCGTTCCGCCGCGCGCTGGCGGGCTGGGTCTTGAGCCTCGAGACCTCGGCCGCCGTGCCTGCGTTGCACCTCATCGCCGCCGACGCGCGCTTCGATCCCGAACTGCGACGCGATGCGTTGCTCTCCATCGGCGAGCTCGGCGGACTCGACGACGCGGATCAGCTGATCGAGAGCTTCAAGGGCTTCCACGCCCGCGACCGCCGACTCGCCGCCGCTTGCTTGATCGCGATCTACGCGCTCGACGGCGAAGCCGCGGCGGAACGCGCACTCGAAGGCGCGAGTCTGCGAACCGTCCGCTCCGCTCTCACCGCGCTCCGCCAGAGCCGCCTGCGCGACCGCGAACTCTCCACCCATCGACTCGCCCGTGTCCTCGCTCCCTTGCTCGACGAACGAGGAACCGCAGCAGAAAGATCTGAATCATGATCATGTCCATCACACTGAGCCTGCTTCCGATCTTCGCGCAAAGCGCCGGTCCCGCCGGTCCGACCACGCCCAGCGCGGGATCGCACGCCGGTCCCAACGGCCCGTCCGCGCCGTCACGCGGCTCCAGAGACAACGCGGCGAGCGTGCTGCGCACTTACGACCTGAGTTCGATCATGGTCGAACAGCGGCGCGAGTTCGGCTCGCGTCCCGTGTTGCCGCTGACACGCATCGACGAGGGAAACTTCATCATGTATGACGAGAGCTACCAGGCGCTCTCGGAAGACATGGTCATGGAGCTGCTCTACACGCGCTTCTCCGACGAGATCGAGTACGAGGATCGCGGCATGTGGGGTCTCGAGGACGGACGCCTCGCGGTGCGCGCACCCGAGAGCTTGCAGGCGGAGTTCGCGAGAACGCTCGAGTTCCTCGGCGCGCTGACTTCGGCGCGCGCGGAGCTGACGATCGATGTCGTCGTCTCGCACGACCGGCCTCTCGGTTCGCCCGAGCTCTCCGGGCTCGTTAGTGTCGAGCAAGCCGAGAGCTGGTTGATGAACAGCGTCTCCGGTGCCGAGCGCAGCCGTTACGTCGTCGAACTCGCGCCCGGCCACATCTCGACTCTCGACGCACTCGAGTCGACAACGGTCGTTCTCGAATGGGACGTCGAGATTGCGCAGGGCTCGGCGGTACACGACCCGATCACCAGCGTCCTGTCACTGGGGCGTCGACTCCTCATCACGGGGTCTCCCTCGAGTGACGGCTTGCTGCTGTCGCTTTCCCTGCTGCAGGGCGAACTCGATGGTCCTCCCATAACCCGCGCGAACCGTCAGCGATCGCTGCTCGGATCCGAGGCGGGGCACGACTGGGTCGACGCACCCGCGAACTCGCAGTATGTGACCGTCTGGGACCGGACGATCGCCTGCAACAGCTCGCTGCCGAACGGGCAGGCGCTCGTCATGCGCTTCGACCTCGCGGGCCAAGCAGGTTCGAGCTTTCACGAGGCGATCATCATCCGACACACGGGCGGTGAACTGCCCGTGCTCAGCGAACTGCCGTCATCTGACGGACGCAACTTGACCGTCATCGACACGTCCATCGTCATGCCGCCCAGCGTGCATACGTGGTCAGCAGAGGACGAGTTGCTGCCGCCCTGGGCCCACTTGACCGCGCTCGAGATGCGCCATAGCCACGCGCTGTACTCGATACTGCGACAGGCCGAGACGGGGACGATGTACGAGAGCATGGAGAGCTCCCGCGGCGTCGACGACCTCGAGATGATCGGTCCCTGGTTGTTCGTGACGCCCCAGATGGAGGAAGTCCGGCAGCTCGAGTCCGAAGGCCGCACGCTGCCGAGCTACGCGCAGATCGTCCAAGCGAGCATGCTCGAGACCGCCCCGGTGAATCTCAGCGTCGAACTGCGCCGCGGCGGACCGCAGGGCGAAGTGTTGCGCCGAGCGGGCTTGTCGATCCGCCCCAGCGACTCGAACCTCCTCGTGCTGGGCGTCGAGCGCACTTACGAATACGGCTACGACGTTGAAGTCGCGCAGCACGCCGGCGTCGCCGATCCGGAGAACCGCGTCGCCTTCGACGGTCTCCTTTGCACACTGGCGCTCTCCGAGTACTCGGGCGGCGGCCTGCGACTGGACCTCGCGGGTGCCGCGACTGCGCAGACGAGCGAGCGCCGGTTCGAGTACGCGGGTCCCAACGTCGAACGCGCCGTCCAACCGAGCTTCGAGAAGCTGCAGCTCGACGAGTCACTGCGCATGGCCAAGGGCGAGACCGAGCGTCGCTTCGTGCTGGGCAACCAGTTCTCGGGCTCGAGCAGCAAGGGTCTGACGTTGATCGTCACCGTCCGCCGCTGAGCCGTGAGGTACCGAGCCGGGGCCAGTTCCCCACAGCTCGTGCGCCGCGGGCCTAGGCCCGCGGCG
>Ga0316208_1000922_pt1 | contig 30955 bp, 29 predicted proteins | sample 3monopyrite_MG_FD_204944 | JGI IMG/M metagenome (GOLD analysis project Ga0316208, IMG submission 204944) | Microbial mat bacterial communities from mineral coupon in-situ incubated in ocean water Damariscotta River, Maine, United States -... | ecosystem: Environmental > Aquatic > Marine >... | reverse complement strand
ATATGACGGGCAATATAGTCTTTGAGGAGATCTTAATGAACAGTGGACAACAACTTGATTTGAGCGGCTTAAATGATGGCTTGTATGTGATCCGTTACAAGAACATCCTCAAGAAAGTGGTGGTGAGCAAATAGGACACACTGATCAATTGGAATAAAAATAAAGCGGCCTTCCAAAAGGAAGGCCGCTTTATTTTTATTGAAGTGTAAATTGTTTCTTTTTGTTGCACCAATGTATGGTTCAAAAACACAATTTAATTAATCATTCTGAGGGAACATTCCATCTTTGGTGATAATATTTAATAGACTACCATTAAGTTGAGAAGTTCGTTCGTAGGTTTAAAAAAGAACTGTGCATCAACATTGAGAAATGAGCTTTGGTGAATTTCATGAATAGAGCCAACTTACAGCAGATTAAATACGCTTATTCTTCGTTAGTGGGTGCAGTTTCTGAGTTGGTATTTTCTTCTCCTGAATCATCGCTAGACTTATTCGGTATTACTCCCTGAAAAGGAGTGTGAAATTGCTTTGTTTTTGTTCTTCCGAATAGGAGGTTTATCCCGAAACGCACTTGTGCATGTCTTGCATGTTGCGGTTGGAATGCGCCTAATACATTGTCGGAAACAAGATAAAACTGCACTGGACCTGGATCTACCACTAACCCTAGACCTAGATTGTTATAAGAGCGATTAATCATGGTGTATGCTGCAGACAATGAGATCCATTTCGTCATTTGTCGATTGATGTTGAGAGACAAGGCTGGGCGAACATTTCCTTGAAAGAATTCTGTGTGAATTAATCCTCCGGCTACAGTTTGCTCATTGAGTTTGTAATTGGCACCAAGATAAATTCTACTCGTCAATGAACTTCTATACTTCCCTTCAGATTCGACTAAATCAAACGCCTCTTCTAAGGAATCTAGGACGCGGTCAAAGGATGTTTCACCACCGGGGGCATTACCGTCTAAAATATCAATGTCTACTCCTCTATAAGTAAATGGTTTGCCCTCATTGGTGTAGCTATTTGTATAATCATTCCAAGTGATGTATCCTAAATCGAGTACACTTGCATTAAAACTCCATTTGTCATTCAACTCATAGTTTCCGCCAAAATCAACGGCAAGGCCCGTGTTTGATCTACCTGTAAGATATTCCGTTGTTTCTTCATCGTCGTCAACGTTGTTAAAGCCTGCAGTGCGCAAGGTTAAATCAGCACTGCCCGTAATGGCAAAAGTCTGTGGATCCGTGGCTATTTGAATTTTCGACTCTTCACTGAAAATGTTTTCCATGCCATAGAGGTATTTCGCTTTTAATCCAAGACGTAATTTCTTGGTCAATTGATGTGAAACACCAACACCATATTCGCGATAATGATTTAGATTAAGTCCAAAGCCATCAAAATTTGCAACATTGTTGCCAAAGCCTCCATTGCCTTTATATACAAAACGAATAAGGTCCTTATTGTAGTTTAAACGAAAGTCGATGTTTTCAGTGACATTAAAACTTAATTGAGTGCGCTCATTCAAGTTAAATCCAAATGAAAAAAGGTCAATCTTTGTATTTAATGAAAAATAATTTTCGTCCTCTATGGTGCTTAATAGATTGTCAAAATCCAAATAAAGATCACCGCCTCTATCTTCCAAGGCGTCTGAAAATGCAAAACCACTATTGCTTAAACTAAAATAATTGGAGGATAGCGCAGGTAGCCCCAAGTAGAATTTTCCCTCAAATCGGTTTGATGGATTGCTATAGATGGATTGAGGAACATTACGCAGATTGTACATGATGAAATCTTGCTGAGCTAATGTGCAAAACATCATGAAAAAAGTGACGGTGGTTAGAAGCGTTTTTTTCATCATTATTTTATTAAAATTCCTGCTTTAAGACCAATGAAAATGGAAAGGCGATAACTATCCAAAAATTGAATTGTTTGATTAGGGGCATTTTTAGTATTTAATTCTGCCTTGATGATGGCGTATTTTCCATTTGAGATATTTTGTAAACGTTGAGTACTCACTGCAACATCCAAATTTGAAACACTGTTAGAAACTGTTTTTCCTTGAGCATCTGTATTTGAAGCTGGAATTTCAAAAAGATCATCATCTGGAGTTGAAGGATCATTTGTAAACAATGAATCAATTGCCTTATAATTCTCGTCAGTAAATATTACTTGAAAACGGGTAGTGAGTGGAAATCCATTGGTTGTGTTAATGCGTAATGTGCCATTCTCCAAATCATCTGTATTATCAAAACCCAACTCAATGGTATCATTTAAAGTGAAACCAGATGCATAACCTTCAAAAGGGAGTTTCAGGAATACATCTAAGCCAATTTTGGAAGTATCGGTTACAAAGTTTCTGTTGGCTGTCTTGCCATTAGGGTTTAAATCGGCTGTTGCTTTGTAGGCAATTTCTTTCACCAAGAAACTCACCACATCATCAATGTTGCTGTTTGCGTTGTCCAGTTCAAAGGTTGTCTTTGCTATTCCATCCTTAACAGGGGAGTTTAAGTTAATGGGGTGGCAATTACACGTACTTAAATCAATGTTGATTGTATTGGGTGTATTATTAGGATTGTAAGCCAATAGATTTTGAAAATTTAAAATGGATGGCATTCCAAAAGAATTGGAAACAGTGACCTCCATAAATGGATTGGACAAGAAAAATGTGCCATTTTTGAAATTTTTGAATAAACCTATGTTGATTGTATTGGAGTCAAGATCTAGATCGATGTCTCCAACATAGCCAATAAAGCGTTTGAATTCTAGGTTACGCATTCGAAGAACAAACCGCAATCCATCGTTTGCGGTAGAGCTGTTTCCGGATATTAAATTGAAAGTGATGTCAAAATTCACAGGAATTTGATTAAAAGTAGTGCCACCATTTGTCATGTCAATGGTGTAACCTTTTAGATCGGTAACTTCTGATCTACTTACGATGCCGCCTGCTGCCTGGTTTAAATCATAGGTAACTTCAAGTGAATTTCCATTTGGGTCAATGATTGTTGGATACTTTGCAACTATAGTGACATCATGTTCAAAAGTGTTCTCAATTGTTAGGACGAGATCTCCAGCTTTCATGAGCATTGAGTCAATCTCCAATTCGGTGCCATTATTGTTGAAGGTAATGTTGTGTTTTTCAGTTCTAGTGATTGGTGGTCCACCTGTGGAGGGTAGAGGCGTCGGGGAGTTATATGTACGCTCAAAGTCTTGTGTGGGAAGGTTTATAATGTCTGCCCCTTGAGTTGTAAAAACCCTACCGTCATAAACCACTTGCAGTACACCCGAATTAGGGTCTTTTTGTACAACACCATTCTGATTTTCCTTTAATATGATGTCTTCAATAGATAAACTCGAATTCACCAAAGGTAAAGCCAGTTCGGGCCTCCAATCATCTGTTTTTATTTCGTCAAAATTGAAATAATCCTCGGTGCATGCCGAGGTAAACATGAGCGCAGAAATAGCTAAAAGCACTCTGAATGGTGGCTTTTTCATCTTGATTGGTTTAGTTAAGCAGGGATAAAGATAAATTTTTCTTTCTTTTAGAGAAAAATGTCTAAAGCTTTAACTATAGTTGATCGGAAAGTAATCTAAAACTCTTTCTATGATGAACATTGCTTCCAAACTTTTTTATTGCCATGCGGTGTAGCTTTGTTGGATAACCTTTGTTTTGATTCCAACCATATTTAGGGTAGGATGAATGTAATCTCAGCATAAATTCATCTCGATGCGTTTTTGCGAGAATGGAGGCAGCAGCAATTGATTTAAAACGTGCATCTCCTTTCACCATGCAGTAATGTGCCAAGTTTTTGTATGGATTAAACTTATTTCCGTCGACTAAAATTCGATCAAAGTGATGGTTCAATTGATCAAGTGCAAGGTGCATACCTAGAAGGGAGGCGTGCAAAATGTTGATTTCATCAATTTTTTTTTCATCGACAAAACTGACCGACCAAGCCAATGCATTCTCCTCGATCCATGATCTAAGTTCATTGCGTTGTTTCTCGCTAAGTTTTTTTGAATCATTGAGTTCTGAGTTGTTTTTTTTGGGATCTAGAATAACCGCAGCTGCAACAACAGGTCCTGCAAGGCAACCTCTTCCGGCTTCATCACATCCTGCCTCAAAACCCTCTTTTAAATGGTAACTTTTAAGACCCATTGGCTTCCATTGTCTTTACCATACTTTCCCATAGAAGTGTTGAGCTTTTGTCCCAAGAAAAATGCTTGGCACGTTCTGAACCTTGATTGATCAAATTTGATCTCAGAGACGCATCAGAGCTGAGTCTCTCCATGGCTTCAGCAATTTCACCAGTTTTGAATGGATCGCACAACAAAGCTGCCCCCCCTGCTACTTCAGGCATGGAAGTAACTTTAGAAGTAATTACAGCAGTCTCACATTGGAATGCCTCTAATATAGGTATCCCAAACCCTTCGAATACAGGAATGTATGTCAGTGCGATTGCACCGCTTAAGAGAATACTAAGTTCTTCGTCATCAATCCTGCCAAGAAAGTGAATGCTTTTTTTATGGGTCAAATTTTGAAACGTTTTTTCTAGTGATTCAGGCCACCATTTTTTATTTCCTACAATAACTAGGTCAATGTTTTGTTGTGTTTTTGATTTAAATTGATCAAATGCTTTAAATAGGGATTCTAGGTTTTTCCGAGGATGTATAGTGCCAATGAATATGAAGTAGTGATTGTATAATCCATGATTTGTTTTTATTCGATGTATCTCTTCACTTGCGGCGACCTTAAATACTTCATTTGCTCCATTGTAGACAATGTCAATTTTGTCATCTGACAATGAGTAGGTTTTTATTAAGTCTTGTTTGGTATAATTCGAAACGGTTGCAATTCGTTTGGCACGTTCGGCATATTTAGGAAAGTAATGATTCAAGAACATTCGATGACTCTTGAGAATGTTTTCAGGATAGTGTGCAAAGTTTAGGTCATGAATGACTGCCAATGATTTACATTTTAAATTTGGTGGTATCCACCCTTCTGGAGATAGAAAAAGATCAAAACTGTGTTTGTTAAGATAGTTCTTCAAAACATACTCAAACCATATAATCCACAATATTGGATGTCTTGCTTGAGGGGCAAGCGAGATATATTTAGCATTGGAGGGGAAATTAAAAAGCACTTCATTAATTTTTCGATCAAAAATCAAATAGAAGTCAATATCTGGATGCTCTTGCAGTATTCTTAAAAGTGTCTCATAAGTAAATCTTCCAATTCCATCCATTTTAGAGGGAACCAGCAGTCGGGTATTTACCGCAATTTTCACAAGATGAAATTAGTTTTTCTGCACCATGAAATTGATGCCATAGAAAAAATATTCTTTTAGAAATTTATTCTTTCGCCAAAGCTTTTGTTCCTTGTTTAGTTTCTCCTTGGCTTTTTCGTTTGGAAACATAAAGGGCAAATAGTAGCGAATGTACTCTACTGATTCATTACTTATGCTGAAATTTTGCTTTTTAAAAGCAGCATCCCATTCTGACAAACTGCGTATATTTTCGTTGCCCAGAAGGATGTCTTTCTTTAAGGTCTCATCGTAGATTGTAATAATTTTTTTATTTCCTCTCTGCAAAAACAATTTGGCATTTTGAATCACATTGTTACCATTTTCTTCAATGATTAATAACCTGCCCTTAGGTTTAAGCACCTGGTTGAGAATTTTTAATGCTTTGTTTAAAGGTTCTAAATGATGCAGGGTATCTTGTATAATGATCAAATCATATGATTCTTTATTGAACTCATGATCAAAGATATTTTCATAGGAATAAGTGAACTTGCTTACATCTCCAAATTGACTCCAAAAGTCAAGTCGTTTAGGAATTTGTTTGATGTAATGTTCAAGAGTGGTGCCATGAGAAGCAATGCCATTGATGGATAAGTAGATGGCAGTTGTGCCAAAACCACATCCGCAATCCCAAATTTTAGGTTGATTATCCTCAATATGATCTATAACATATTGCAAGCGCTGACAAAAGTATGCCTTACGATATTCAAATTTCGAAGGATTTTCGAGGTATTTGTAGTAATAACGTAAATCTTCGTTTTGTTTCAATTCTTCTATAAAATGGTCAAAGAATTGCTCAACTGTCATGTTCATGCTCAGAAATAAAGGGTGCAAATATACTGAGCCCCATTGAAACACTATGCTTTGATTGCTTTACTTTGCCATTCTTCAGAGCATATTTCATGAAAAGGAAGTTCGTAATTAATCTATTGTTTGTGCTTGTGCTCAACTTGCTGATAAAACCATTTTGGATTTTAGGGATTGATGTAGGTGTTCAAAATGCTGTGGGCAGTAATGAATACGGGCTTTATTACCATTTACTTAGTTTTTCCATATTGCTCAACATTGTTTTAGATTTCGGAATAACCAACTACAACAATAGAAATATTGCACAGCATAACCATATGCTAAAACGTTACTTTTCTGGCATTTTCAATGTTAAAATTATACTTAGTCTTGTTTATCTATGCTTAACTTTTTTAGCTGCATTTATGGTAGGCTATAAAGGCAAAGAGTTGTGGTTGCTTTTTCTATTAGGAATCAATCAGATATTGTCTTCATTCATTCTTTACTTGCGCTCAAATGTATCAGCACTTCATTTGTTTAAAACAGATGCACTGCTTTCTGTTATGGATCGCTTGCTGATGATAATGCTCTGTGGAATTTTGCTGTGGGGCAATTTCACAAACCAAGCTTTTCAGATTGAATGGTTTGTTTATGCACAATTTTGGGCCTATTTGGCAACAATGTTAGTGGCGTTTATCATTGTATTCAACAAAGCCAAATTGTTCAGAATGAAAGTGGATATCGCACTATTCCTATTAATTCTCAGGCAAAGTATGCCCTTTGCCTTGCTTGTCTTGCTGATGTCATTTTATTACAGACTTGATTCAGTAATGATTGATTTAATAATGGAAGAAGGAAAACAAGAGGTGGGTATTTATGCACAAGCATATAGAATATTAGAGGCCTTCAACATGTTGGGATTTTTATTTGCAGGTTTGTTACTACCTATTTTTTCAAAAATGATAAAAGACAAACTCAAGATTGATGGATTGCTCAATACATCATTCAATATCCTTTTTGTTCCAGCGCTTGCAATTACAGCAGTATCATTAATGCACAGTCAGAGCATTATGGACCTGCTTTATGTTGAACATATAATTGAATCTGCAGAGGTTTATGCAATTCTTATGATCTCCTTTATCGCCATTGCTTTGACATACATCTACGGAACATTGTTAACAGCCAATGGGAGTTTGAAGCAATTAAACATTATTGCTTTGATAGGTTTTGCGACCAATTTTATACTCAACTACCTTCTCATTCCTGACTATGGAGCAAAAGGAGCCGCAATTGCCACTTTGATAACCCAATTTTTTGTAAGCATTGCTCAAATCATGGTTGTGAAGAGATTGTTTCAAATCAGTTATGAGTTCCAGTTATTGATGAAGTACATTCTGCTTTTAGTTTTCGGAGGAACAGGCAGCTACTTCCTAAAGGATGTGTTTTCAAACTTTTTAGTTCATGCTACAGCTGTAGCAATAGTGTTTAGCGTATTAGCAGTATTGTTAGGGCTTATTGGAAAAGACCAGATACAATCACTCCTGAAACGGAAAACTATTGATTAGTAGTGAACCGCTTTATTTTGGGCATTATTATTCCTTCAAGGTCTTTGGGATAGTTAAAAAATACAGTTACTTGATTTACACCTTGTTTGACCTTGTATTTGAGGTTCAATTTATCGAAATGTCCAAGTAGATCTCCTAATTGAGCATATTCTACATTTATTTTGAGCTTAGCCATATCCAAAAAAGGAATGATCTTGTTTTCATTCAATGCGAGTTTTGCAGCACTTCTGTAGGCTTTAATGAGACCTCCAACACCAAGTTTAATGCCTCCGAAATACCTAACAACAACAATAGCGCAGTTCATCAAAGAATGAGATTGCAATTGCCTTAAAATTGGCATGCCAGCACTATTTCTAGGTTCTCCATCGTCATTGACAAGATGATACTCGCCTGAAATTTCATTGATAATGAAGGCCGTACAATGGTGATTGGCCTTTGGATGCCGCTTCTTTATTTCAAGAAGCTGCGCTTCAAATTCTTTTTTAGATTGAATTGGATAGGAAATACCGATGAACTTGCTTTTGTTTACGGTAAGCTCTGCTGTCGATAAATGTTTAAGTGTATTCATCGATTAAACTGAAAAAGAGATGATCAATATGGCAATCACCGAAAGAGCAACACCGACTTTATTGACGATTGAAAATCTTTCTTTAAAAATGACTAAAGAGGAAGCCGTTGTGAGTACGACTACCCCTACATTGTTGATGGGGAAAACCACTGAACTTTCAAGGCCAAAGCGATTAAATGTTTCAATTAGGAAGAAAATGGAGCCAAAATTTATAACACCTAAACAAATGCCTGAGAGTACTTCCTTCCGGCCAATTTTTCTATAGCTTGAATTGAATAATATGATAACAGCACCAATGACAAATGAGGTAAAAAAAATAGTCGCTGTAAACAGTTGTACATCAACCAAATCGTCGCTTAGATAATGGTCTTGATTGAATTTAATAAAAGTGTCGATAAAACCTGATCCGAGAAAGACAATCAATGGCAGAAGAAATAACTTTTTGTCGAAATCTTTTTGTTGTGCCTTTGGTTTGAGCACAGAGAGGTAAATTCCCAATAAAGTTAATGCGATACCGAGGATTTTGATATACCCTAAACTTTCCTCATAGTAAAAGAACGCAAAGAGGACAGGAAAAATTAGCGCCATCTTATTGGAAATAGAGGCCACAGATGCTCCCATTTTTTGAGCGGTGAGTGCCATTATGTTAAAAAGAGAAATAAAAATAATTCCAAGAATTCCTGCATTTGCTAGCCACGGAGCTTCAAAAATATGATGCATTATTTCTTTTGGTTGATCAACAAGTAGTAAGCCTGTTAGGCTAGCTGTTAGGTAATTGAAAACGATGGCCACAAAAGTATTTACCTTGAATTTTTCAAAACTCTTAAAGAGTAAAAAAATAATTGATGAGCACAGGATGCTTAGAAGTAGAAAAATCATGTTTGATCGTTTCTGTATATGTCAATCCAGTTGTCGCCCAACTTAAATCGCTCCTCTGAGATTCTGTTCAGATTAGGGGCACTTACTCCTTTGCCTAATCGTACATTTCCTTCAAGTACTCTTGTTTCATCCCATGTGTTTTTTGATATAAAAGAATTGTGAGTTATTGCACCTCCTTCAACAATTATCGATAGAATTTGCTTCTCAATACACAGATTAAAAAGTGCGTCAAATAATTCACCTTCTTTATATTTTTTCCATTCAAGATGACCTTTTTTTTCATTTTTCACATGATTTAAAATGTAGGTGGTTGCATTTTTATTGAAAATGGCGGCATTTTCCTCTACCTTTAATTGCTTATCAATTAATATTCTAATGGGATTCTGTCCATTTACATTTCTGCAATCAAGTTGAGGGTTATCCAAAATGGCTGTATTCGTCCCAACGAGAATGGCATCTTCTTCAGCCCGCCATAAATGTGATAGCTGATTGCTTCTTTCATTGGTAATCCAACGTTCTTCTTTACTTAAGGTGTTGTCATTAACTCCGATATACCCATCTGCAGAAACGGCCCACTTAAGAATAATGTAAGGCCTTTTGTGTTTATGAAAGGTGAAGAATCTTTTGTTCAATTCAATAGCTTCACATTCGCAAACTCCAAGGGTTACCTTCACTCCTTCTGCTTTCAGTTTTGCAATCCCTTCCCCGTTAACTTTCTTGAAAGGATCAGCTGTAGCTATAACAACCCTAGGAAATCGATGATGAATTAGGAGGTCAACACAAGGGGGGGTTTTGCCAAAATGTGCACAAGGCTCCAATGTGAGGTATACAGTGGCTTCCTTTAACAGTTCTTTATTAATCACGGAGTTAACAGCATAAACCTCAGCATGTGCATCGCCATATTGCCGATGAAAACCCTCTCCAATGATTTTGTTTTGGTAGACAATAACACAACCAACCCTTGGATTTGGAGATGTTTTGAATTTACCGTGCCTAGCCAATTCGAGGGCTCTGCGCATATAAATTTCATCTTGATTTTGCACTGATTCAAATGTAGATAAAATGCTAATTTGGGCAACAGTTAATTCAGACATGAAGTTCAAAGAACACAAAGCATGGTTTAAGGAAAAGGTAAAGGGAGGGTATTCTGAGCGCGAGATAATGCAACTTTATCGTCGCATAGTCAATCATTTTTTAGGGATAGATAGAGTTCAGTTAAAGTTGATGGAAGAGGAATTATTTCCGACGAAGTCGAAAGAAGAATTCAATTCAGCAATACTAGAATTAAACCAAGGGAAGCCAATTGATTACATTTTGGGTGAAACTTTGTTTTTTGGTTATCCTTTTAAAATTGATGATTCGGTGTTAATACCGCGACCTGAAACCGAGGAGCTTGTGCTTATGATCATCGAGAGAGAAAAGGAGAGCGCTTTGGATATTTTAGATATTGGGACAGGTTCAGGGTGCATACCAATCGCACTTGCGATGGAGAAAAAATTGCATCAAATATCTGCATGTGAAATATCAATGGAAGCATTGCAAAATGCAAAGCAAAATGCGAAGAACTTAAATGCGGATGTGGAACTTTTTCAAATGGATATCCTCACCGAAATACCAAAAAGGAAATTTGACATAGTAGTAAGCAACCCACCCTATGTGAAGCGAGACGAATTAAATGAATTGCAAAAATCAGTTGTTGAATATGAGCCTCTGATTGCTTTAAGTCCGGATGGTGACCCGCTTATTTTTTACAAACGAATGGTAAATATTGCACCTAAGATTTTGAACTCAGGAGGTAGATTTTATTGGGAAATACATGAAGATATGGGTGCAGAAATACTTGAATTGCTTAATGGTCCAAATTTTATCAATGTGGAGTTAAAGCAAGATTTCTATGGACGAGATCGTTTTATTCGTGCAATCTATAAGCAATAATTGCTAAAAGCTTGTTTTGCGTTTTTATCACCAAGTTGCATTGCTCTTTGAAAATAATTGCAGGCCTTGCTTAGATTTTGATTCATTCTATTAATTATCCCCATCAAAAAAAGTGCACGGCCATAATTTGGATTTAGATCCAAGGCAATGGACAGTTCTTCCTGTGCGGTAGCGATGTTGCCCAACTGAATCAAAGAATAGGCTTTATTGGTGAAACACTCCTCATGTGGTCTAAGAGCGATGCTTGAGGAGTAGTCTTGAATTGCTAAATCAAATCGTTTAATTTTCGCATATTCATTTCCACGGTTGAAATATGCATCTGCATGAGGCCTTAGATCAATGGCCTTGTTGAATTGTAATATTGCCTTATCAGATTGATTGTTTTCTGAATACCAATTGCCCAAGTTTGAATGCGCATCTGCATATTTTGGGTTCAGCATAGTGGCCTTTTCAAAATGAGCAAAAGCTTCTTTTGAGTTGCCGTTTTTGAGCAGGTAGCTGCCTAAGTTATTGTAGGCTTGAGCAACATCTGGATGATTTTTTAGAACATTTCTCCACAATAAACCGTCGTTTTCCCAAAGTTGAATGCGTTGAAAACTTAATAATGAAAACAAAATTGGCAAGACAATTAGAAATCGTACTTGTTTGCTGTTGAGGTATTTCTCGACGAAAAAGGAAATTATAATAATTAATCCAATCATAGGTAAATACAAATACCTGTCAGTTGTTAGTTGATTGCCCAACGGAATGATTTGCACAACAAGTAATATTGTGCCTAGATAAAAAAGTACGCCAAACCAAAGTTTGGTATATGTTCTGAATTTGATAATTAAATAAGCAATTAAGATTAGAATTGGAAAAGATAAATAATACTGCAGTGGCAATAAAATACCGCTTTCTGGAAAGGGGTAGAAAATAGACAAATAATTTGGCCAAATAAACTTGCCTGGATAGTAAAGAAAATTTCTAGCAACAATAAAAATTCTGTCGATAAATCCAAAGCTCTGAGACATTTCAGACAAATGCCCTGCGGACTCTCTGCTCAGTATAGTAATAATCCCAAAAAATAATCCTACAAGAACAAAGGGCATATAGCTCAATGTCTTTTTAAAGTGAAACTTAACTTGAAAGTAGAGATCTAACAATGGCAAAATTAACACAAGAGAAATCGCAGAAGACTTTGATAAGGTTGCAAATATGAAAAACAACAAACTCATCCAATAATAGCGTTTCCCTTGGGTGTTACAATATTTTATGTAGGCTTCTATGCTCAATAAAGAAAAGCTACTGAACAATAGATTGCTGTATGCTGAAACCCATGCGACACTCTCCACTTGCAATGGATGAACAATAAATAGAATACTAAAAATTTGGGCAGTTTCTTTTCTGCAAAAATGCTTCAGGACGTTAAACGCCATAAATCCATTGAACAAATGAGTGAGCAAAGAGGCGATGTGAAACCAAAAAGGATCAATACCGTTGATCTGAGCAATCAACAAATAAACTGTGGTTGTCATGGGTTGATACATGCCAACGAATGTGTTACTGAAAATTCCTCGAAATGCATCAAAGCTAATTTTCTTAAGGAAAGGGTTCTCAACAACTTGTATGTAATCGTCTAAATTGCTGAAAGGAAATTGCAGGCTAGGTAGAAAGATATATGAACTGGCAAGGAGGAGGGAAAAATAGATCCAGTTTTCTTTCAGTGATTTCATTGGTTCCAAAGCGCCTTAAAGCTCCATATTCTTAAGAGTTATATGACAATGCTCTTTCAACCATCTTTTTTGAGCCCATAATTACAGGAATGCGTTGGTGCAGACTATTTAGTTCTGCTACCATTATGGGCATTTCACCATCAGAAGCAATGCCTCCTGCTTGTTCAACAATGAATGCCATTGGATTGCATTCGTAAAGCAATCTTAATTTGCCATTTGGAGCTGAAACACTTGATGGATAGATAAAGATGCCCCCTTTAATTAAGTTTCTGTGTAAGTCTGCGACCATAGACCCAATGTATCGAAGCGAGTATGGTTTTTTATCTTCATGGGTCTCTTTGCAATAGGAAATGTAAGATTTTATGTAATCAGGAAAAGCATCTATATTACCTTCATTGATTGAGTAAACACTTCCGTTTTCGGGAATTTGAATGCTAGGGTGAGAAAGGCAAAATTCACCAATTGAAGGATCCAATGTGAAGCCATTGACGCCATTTCCTGTGGTGTAAACCAGCATCGTTGATGAACCATAGATTACATATCCTGCCGCAACTTGGGCATTGCCTTCTTGCAAGAAATCTTCAATTTGAGCTTGACTTCCAATTTTTGATTTTCTTCGGTAGATACTAAAAATGGTACCAATCGAAACATTTACATCGATGTTAGAGGATCCATCCAATGGATCAAATGCTACCACGTATTTGCCATTTTTAGAAGTTTCATTCTCAAATGCTATGAAATCATCATTTTCTTCAGAAGCTATTGCACAAACTTCGTCGCCACTTTTGAAGGTGTGAATGAATTGCTCATCCGCAAAAACATCCAGTTTCTGCTGAGTTTCCCCCTGTATATTTTCAGATTGTGCTGAGCCTAATATGTCCGCTAAGCCCGCTTTATTCACTTCTCTATTGATAATTTTTGAAGCCACCACAATGTCATTCAAGATACTACTCAATTCGCCTGTTGCAAAAGGGAAATCCTCCTGTCTTTCAGAAATAAATTCATTGAGTGTTTTTAGCTTGCTCATAGTAAAATACATTTCATTTGTGCCAACAAATATCGCAAATCCCCTGCAGTAGTGTCATAATATTGAAGGGTAAGAACATTACATTTGCAAAAACGAAAAAATGTCATTTGAAGTTCGTGCAGCCATTATAGAAGATTGTGCTCAAGCACTAGAATTGATCAAAGAGCTTGCAATATTCGAGAAGGCCGAGTATGAATTAAGCTTGACATTAGATGAATTTGAAAAAGACGGCTTTGGTAAACGCCCAAGTTTTTTTATGTACGTTGCAGCGCATGAAGGAATTATACTTGGAATTGCATTGTGCTATGAGAAATATTCAACATGGAAAGGGAAGAGTATATACTTGGAGGATTTAATTGTCACAAAATCTAAGCGTGGAATAGGTATTGGCAAAGCGCTCTTCGAGCGTGTAATTCGAGAAGCAAAACACAGAGGGAGTGGCCGTTTAGAGTGGCAAGTTTTGGACTGGAATACCCAAGCAATTGATTTCTATAAATCATATGGAGCAGAGATTGATGACAGTTGGTTAAATGGCCGTTTCACATACGAACAACTAAAAACAATAAACCTTTGAGAGTATTTAAGTTTGGTGGGGCATCAGTAAAGGATGTTGATTCAATAAAAAATTTGAGTTCAATACTTAAAAATCAGTATGTAAAAAACGAAGATTTAGTTGTTGTTATTTCTGCCATGGGCAAGATGACAAATGCATTCGAATCTCTATTATTTGCTTATTTGGAGCAATCTAACGAGCAGGAGCTTCTGTTTGAAGAAATCAAACAATTTCATTTAGAAATAATGAATCAATTGTTTTCAAAAGACCATAAGATTTACGAAGAGGTGAGCAATCATTTAGTGGAAATTGAATGGTTGCTAGAAGAAGAAGTTACTAGGGAGAAAGAGTATTATTATGGTCAAATGGTTTCGATGGGCGAGATTTTATCTACTTCCATTGTTGCTTCATTTTTAAATGAGGAAGGACACTCTGCTGAATGGCTGGATGCAAGAGGGTTAATTCGAACTGACAATCAATACAGATCGGCCAAAGTAGATTGGTCAGTCACTGAAGAATTAATAAATAGCCAAATCAAAAGAGACAAGAACGTTATTTACATTACCCAAGGCTTCATAGGAGGAACTTCTGAGAATTTCACTACAACATTAGGACGCGAGGGCTCAGATTATTCTGCAGCCATTTTCGCAAGTATCCTCGATGCTAAAGAGGTGGTTATTTGGAAAGATGTTGGTGGCATGTATAGTGCGGACCCAAACGTTTTCCCAAATGCAATAAAAATCAATCATATCTCTTTTCACGAAGCCATAGAGTTGGCTTATTATGGAGCTTCTGTAATCCATCCCAAAACAATTAAGCCACTTCAAAATAAAGGCATTCCCTTGTATGTAAAATCTTTTTTGCAGCCCGAGATGAAAGGAACAATCATAGACAATGATTTCACATCTGACAAACTTATTCCTTCTTTTATTCTTAAGCCTAGCCAAACCTTGGTCTCAATTGCTGCGAAAGATTTTTCATTTATTGTTGAATCACAATTAAAAGAAATTTTTAATGCATTTGATGATTATGGGTTAACAATAAACTTAATGCAGAATTCAGCCATAAGCTTTTCTGTTTGTTTGGATGCACTTCCTGAATTGAATCAATTATTAAATGAATTAAGGTTGAAGTTTAAAGTGAGTTTTAATGAAGGACTTTCATTATTAACGATAAGACATTACAATGATGAGGTCATTGAAGAACTTTTATTAGCCAAAAAAGTATTGCTTGAACAAAAAACGAGGACAACTGCAAGATTTGTCTTCAAATAGATTGCATACACGCAACTGAAATACTTGAAGTATAGTCTTTAGTTTTCACTATTTTTGACAACCCCAAAATCAGACCTCAAATATGAGTGAAGAAAACTATGATATAAATTCTGGTGGTATCATCAGCTTCATGAGAAAGTGGAGAAATGTGCTTGTAACAACAATTTTACTAGCGGTAGTTACCTCTGTGGTGTTCTCACTTCTGATTGAAGACAAATATGAGTCTTCGGTCATCTTATTTCCCTCTACAACGACTTCAATTTCAAGAGCGTTATTAAATGATGAAAATTACAGAGAAAAAGACTTTCTTGAGTTTGGAGAGGAGGAAGAAGCTGAGCAGTTGATTCAAATATTAAAATCAGACGAAATTCGAGATCATATTATCAAAAAGTTTGATTTAATCAATCATTACGACATCAATCCTGAAGATGAGTTCAAAATGACAAAACTCATCAATGAATACGAGTCAAACATTGATTTTTACAGGACGAAGTTCATGTCTGTAAAAATTGAGGTCTTGGATGTAAATCCTCAGTATGCTGCAGACATTGCCAATGAGATTGCAAGCATGGTGGATCAAGTGAGAAATCGTATGCTCAAGAAGGTAGCAAAACAGGCATTTGGTATTGTTGAAATTGAGTATAAAAAACTTGTTTCAGAAATCAACAAAATTGAAGATACCTTGAATCAGATTCGTGCTTTAGGAATTCAAGATTACGAAACGCAAGTTGAGGTGCTTAGCGAACAGTATGGTGCGGCCTTAGTCAACAATAATTTTAAGGCAGCTAAAATATTGGAAGATAAATTAGATACAATATCCAAGTATGGAGGCAAGTATTTAAGCTTGGTTCAACAAATGGAATACGAACGAGAAAAATTGAGTGATTTAGGCAAGGTGTATGCTGAGTCAAGGGTGAATGCTGAATCCACAATTGATCAAAAATTTATTGTCAATAATGCCTATAAATCAGAAAGGGCAGCATATCCGATTCGATGGCTTATTGTAGTGGCATCTACCATTGCTACTTTTTTGTTTACACTCATCGTTTTAATACTAATAGATCCTAAATAATTGACCATGGAGAATAAAGGCATCGGTGATTATTTCGAGTCCAATGTGAAAATTATTCAGTTTGCATTGAGGCAATGGAAAATGTTAGGCGGTGTAGCAATATTTGCTGGAATACTGGCTGCTGTATTTTCAGGGCCAAAGTTTATTGAGCCAAAGTTTACCTCAGAAGCAGTGATATACCCTGCCAATTTAGGCGGATATTCAGGAGAGACACGTCTAGAGCAAATGATGCAATACTTGGAATCAAACGTCATTCGAGATTCTATCATCGAAAAATTCAATCTATACGATGAGTACAAGATTGACAAGACGCAAAAGACGAAGAATGACATCATTGAAATATATGGTGAGCATTTCAGTTTTGATGAGACTAAGTATGAGTCTATCAGTATGAAGGCGACCTCTACCGATCCAGAGAAGTCAAGATTAATGTTGGACGCAATCATTGAACAACTTAATAACACCATAAGAGAAACTGAAAGAGAGAAATACCGTGAAACTCTTAAGATCAATAAAGGCTTAATGGATCAGAAAAGAACACAGTTGGACAGTTTAGAGACTGTCATTAAGGATATTAGTGTAAAATATGGGATTCTCGATTACATAGCACAAGCAGAAGAAGTTACAAAGGGTTATATGAAATTTCTATTGAGCGGAAAGAAGGGACCAGGATTTGAAGAGGCAAAACGACTTTATGATAACCTTGAGGAACATGGAAGATATTTCCAAAATCTTCATGCTCAATTAAATACGATAAATGATGAATACATGGATCGTTTGAACGATTATGAGCATTCTTTAAAAGATGTAAAAAAGGTGCAGACGTACTCCTATGTATTAGTGAAACCGGAAACACCAGACAAAAAATCTTCTCCCATTCGTTGGTTGATTGTGCTCATCTCCATGGTAACATGTGTAGGTTTCACATTTTTTCTATTGCTGTTTTTGGGTTACCAAAAAAGTTAAGGATGACTGATTATCTCAAATCAAATTGGGTGCTCATATTAAGTTTCATGTTCATCATGACCAATAGTGCTTTGATTGCAATGGAGCAATATTGGTTTTCTGTGGTCCCCTTTGCTTTAGTGCTTATGATGTTAGCCTTTGTTGCTACAGATAAATTGATGTGGTTTATAGTTTTTACAACTCCATTGTCTTTAAATCTTGAAGAGTTGGAATTTGGTGGCGTTGGAATGTTTTTGCCAACCGAACCCTTGTTGTTTGGAGTAATGTTGATCTTTTTTCTAAAACTTCTTTATGACAAAACCTACGATAAGGAGGTTTTAAACCATCCGATTACAATAGGAATTTTAATATACATTTCGTGGATTGTTTTAACTACACTCACAAGTACAATGTTTTTAGTCTCTTTGAAGTACCTATTGGCCAAGCTTTGGTTCATTATTACCTTCTTTTTTATAGGAACACAGTTATTCAAATCATCGAAGAATATCCTCATGTTCTGCTGGCTTTATCTTATTCCATTGTCAATAGTGGCAATTTATACATTTATCCATCATAGTACTTTTGCTTTCGCAGAAAGGCCAGCACACTGGGTAATGCAGCCTTTTTTTAAAGATCACACAGTCTATGGTGCGGTGCTTGCCATGATGTTCCCAATCATGTTATTAATTTTAAGTTTAAAGCGCTATCGAAAGTATAGATTGATTTCTTTAATGATGGCAACAGTAATGGTGCTGGGCATTGTTTTTTCATACGGTCGTGCCGCTTGGATAAGTCTATTATTTGCTTTTCTTGTATCTATAATTTATTTACTACGCTTAAAGCTTTCTTTTGTCACTTCTGTTGCAGCTTTGTTATTATTGTTTACCGCAGTTTTTTGGTCTGACATCATTAATATTCTTGAAAAAAATGAACAAGATTCGACAAGTAAGAACTTAACTGAACATGTTCAATCAATTACCAATATCTCAACAGATGCCTCCAATTTAGAACGTATAAATCGATGGAATTCGGCTTTTGAAATGTTTAAACGAAAGCCAATTTTAGGCTGGGGCCCTGGAACATACGCCTTTCAATACGCGCCTTTTCAATCATCTGAAGACCTAACAATCATCTCCACAAATGCGGGTGACATGGGTAATGCACACAGTGAATTTATAGGTCCTCTGGCAGAAATGGGTGTTTTCGGAACCCTCACTTTTGCATTAATAATTTTGCTTTTCTACAAAACAGCATCTAACCTTTACAGGCGGTTACCAAAAGGAGAGTTAAGGGCGATTGTATTTTGGGTAATTCTTGCATTTACTACATACATGATCAATGGGACCTTAAATAATTTCTTAGACACAGATAAAGCAAGTGTTCCGTTTTGGTCATTTATCGCAATAATAACTGCTATGGACATTTATGACCGAAAGCAAAGAACCCCTTCTTTAATTAATCAAACTCCGCAAAAAGTAGAGTAATATCGTCCTGTAAGCTAGAATTTTCTTGGAGTTCTGAAATTTTGGATTGAACAGACTGTTCAATGGCTTCAAGGGAATCTGTTGATTTAATAATCTCAATTAATCCATTTGTTTCTAATTGTTTGCCTGAAGTATCTTCAAGTTCAGTTAATCCATCTGTAAAACAGATTAACTTCGTTTTTCCCTCCAATTGAATGCACTCAGATTCTACATCTGGCAACTCCTCAAACATTCCGAGCACTGTGCAGCCTGTTTGTAATTGCTTGTGGTTTTGGCCTGTAACTAGCAATGCTGGTTGGTGTCCAGCATTCAAATATGTAAGTGTTTGCTTATTAGGATCATGAATGGCTACAAAGAGGGTGATAAATTTCTGGTAATTTGCCGACTCTATCACCTTTTGGTTGCATTTCTTAATCAAGGATTCGATGTCTGAAGTAACGCTCAAGAGGGCCCTCAAGTTAGCTTGAAAATTTGCCATTAATAAGGCAGCCGACATCCCTTTGCCCGAAACATCCGCAATGCAAAATGCAGTCTTTTCATTTTTCAATTGGATAACATCATAGTAGTCACCCCCAACCTCGCTGTGAGGCGCATAATAAGCTTTCACTTTAAGTTTTTTACTAGAGGGTAATGTCCGAGGGAATAATAAGGACTGCATGCTTTGAGCCAATTCAAGCTCTTTCTTAACCTCAATTTGATTGATGTACTCTTTGTTTAGTTTCTTATTCTCCAGAGCTACTACAATGATGTTTGAAAGTGTTTGAATAAAACGTAAATGTTTTATAATTGGGCTAATTTCAATTTTTTCTCCCTCAAAATCAGCCAAAAGCAAATAAGCAACAGCACGGTTGTTATGGAATACGGGTACTATTATATCAAAATCAGTCAACACTTTGTCTGTTTCTTGATTCAATACATCAATAGAAAGATAACTGTCTGAGAGGCTTTTAATGTCGATTTCTTTTGCTGCCTCTTCAGTAATAGATTCGGTCATGGCTACCTGCCAATCATCACCAAGGGTATACATTACAAATTTTCCGATCTGAAGGTCTTTAGTAAGTACTTTTTTAAGAATGTCAAAAAGTTCTTCTTCGCTTAAGTTATCATTGATTGCCTTGGTGATATCCAGCAATGTATTTAGCTTGGAATTAGAAAGTTTTAGCCTCCCCTTTACTCTATTTGTTTTTTCCTCTGTCATTGAGGCTTGTTTGAACTGTCAAATAAATCAGGCAACCGCTTAAGCAAAGCGAGTTCTTTGAATTTGTCTTGTCGTTCACCGACTGGAGAACCAAAATATACTTTATTGCCTTCCATGTTTTTCCCAACACCGCTTTGAGCGTAGAATGTTGCGCCATCGCCAATCGATATGCCGCTTGCAATCCCTACTTGCCCCCAAATGGTTACCTTGTTTCCAATTGTTACGCAGCCAGCTATGCCTGCTTGGGCTGCGATGAGACATCTTTCACCTATGATTGTATCGTGTCCAACTTGAACAAGGTTGTCAATCTTGGTACCTTTACCAATTCTAGTAATGTCGGTAACACCTTTGTCTATAGTAGAATTTGCTCCTATTTCCACATTGTCTTCAATTTCAACACTGCCACAGCTGTTGAGCCGTTCATAAAAGTCACCACGATTTTTATAGTAAAAACCATGACCTCCTATGGTTGCCCCTGAATGAACAATAACATTGTTACCTATAATGACGTCATTTAAGATAGAAACGTTAGGAAATATGAGGCAATTCTTGCCTATTTTCACATTGTTTCCGATGCTAACCGAAGAATGTATCCTTGCAGACGGATCAATGGAATTAGATATTGTGTTGTTGCCTGGAAATTCAAAAGGGCGAAAGTAATTCAGTAAGAAATTAAAGCTACTAAAGGGGTCGTCACAAACAAGGATTCCTTTGTTAGCATTAAAATCAACTTTTTTATCAATTAGAACTACACTAGCCTTTGATTGCAGTGCTTTTTCATAGTACTTAGGATGATCCACAAAGGCGATGTCTCCCTCGACAACACGGTGAATCTCGTTGATGCCATGAACTGCTAAATTTTCATCTCCATAGAAGGGGCATTCTAAGATAGTCGCAATTTCCTTAAGAAGGTATGTGCGGTCAAGTTTCATTCTTTGATTCTTTCACAATAAGAACCGTTTCGCGTATCTATCCTTACTTTATCTCCTTCATTGATAAAAAGTGGAACCCTAATTTCTGCTCCTGTTTCAACTTTGGCTGGTTTCGTTGCATTGGTGGCAGTATCTCCTTTTACTCCAGGTTCTGTAAAGGTGATTTCCAATTGAACAAATGGTGGCAATTCACATGTTAGTGGCTTTTCCTCTTCGGCATGGAACTGAATGTCTACCATATCTCCTTCTTTTAGAAATTGAGGGGCATTGATTAAATCCTTTGCCAAAAAAGTTTGTTCATAATCGTCCGTATTCATAAAGTGGAAACCGCTGTCATCTTGAAAGAGGTATTGATATTTTCTTGTTTCAATTCTTACGGGATCAATTTTAACACCTGCATTGAATGTATTGTCTATGATTTTTCCACTTGTTAGACTTCTAAGTTTTGTTCTTACAAAAGCAGGACCCTTCCCAGGTTTCACATGTTGAAATTCTATAATTGTATATAAGTCATTGTTGTAATTGATACAAAGTCCGTTCTTGAAATCTGAAGTATTTGCCATATTAAATGTATTCTGAAGGTCAAAAATAACCTTTCTATGATTGAGTTTGAAAATTTTTAATATGCAAGCTGTCCTTAATTCCATGCATTTCATCGGCGTCATTGTTAGAAGCCACGATTACTGTTCTGTTCAAACCGAACTCTTTTATCAAATACCTGTAAAGTTCTCGTCCACTATCATCTAAATTCGAGCAAGGCTCATCAAGCAACAGTAAGGAGGTGTTGCTGCATATGGCTAAGCCAAGTTTAAGTCGCTGCTTCATTCCTGATGAATAATTCCGATAGACTTTGTTTTTTGCTTCACCTAGTTGAATGAGTTGGGCAAAATCGTCAATGCTGAATTGAGGGATGAAGTTCTTGAATTTAAGGTGAAAGCTACATATCTCTATTAAATTCAATTCAGCAGGAAGATTGATGTATGGTGCAGTGTAGGAAAGCTCTTTGAAAACCTTGTGAGGGTCAACTTCTCGACCATTGAGTTGATAACTCAATTCTCCACTTGAAGGCAGCTCTGCAGCCGAGATAATTTTTAGCAAAGTAGATTTTCCGCTGCCATTTGCACCCCGAATAACGGTATGAGATCCATTTTTAAAAGTAAAATCAATTTCCTTAAATATCCAATGTCGATTGAAACGCTTGCCGATTTTGGTCAATTCAATCCTCATCTAATTAAGTCAATGGACCTCTAATTATGCCTTTATCGGATGCTTCAATAAAGTCAAGGATTTGCTGCTTTTCTTCTGATTCAGCAATGCTTGCTTTAATCTCTTCGATGGATTTGGAGACGTTTGATCCATGTACATATATTCTACGATAAATGTCTTCAATTTGGCTGATTTTGTCAGTATCAAATCCTCTCCTTCTTAAACCAATCGCATTAACTCCAGAATAAGTGAGGGGCTCTCTAGCAGCTTTTACGAAAGGGGGTACATTTTTTCGTACTAATGAACCGCCGGCTATAAATGCATGAGCGCCTATAGAAACAAACTGTTGCACTGCAACTACACCTTCTAAAGTGACAAAATCCTGAATGCTTACATGTCCAGCAATGTTGGCAGTGTTCGCGAGGATAACATTATTTCCGACGAAAACATCATGTGCAATATGAACATATGCCATTAAAAGGCAGTTGCTACCTACAACTGTTCTGTTTCTGTCAGCAGTGCCTCTATTTACAGTTACAAATTCCCTTATTGTTGTATTGTCTCCTATTTCTGCGGTAGTGTCTTCACCTTTAAATTTTAAGTCTTGTGGAACGGCAGAAATCACAGCACCTGGAAAAATTTTACAGTTTTTCCCGATTCTAGCCCCATCCATTATTGTGACATTGGGTCCAATCCATGTTCCATCTCCTATTTCAACATTCTCGGCAATAAAGCTGAATGGGTCCACGGTAACATTATCACCTAATTTGGCATTAGGGTGAATAAAAGTGTTGCTCATTATTTTTTTTCTTTAACGATTTGTGCCATGAGTTCTCCTTCAGTAACCAAATGCGGACCTACGTAAGCTTTAGCAGTCATGTGGCAAATACCTCTTCTAATTGGTTCTGCTAAATCAAGATGGAAGACTAATGTATCTCCAGGAACTACTTTCCTTTTGAATTTTACTTTGTCTATTTTCAAAAAGTAAGTAGAATAATTCTCAGGGTCATCTACAGTGCTGAGAGCCAATATTCCTCCAGTTTGTGCCATCGCCTCTATTTGCAATACACCTGGCATGATAGGTTCGCTGGGAAAATGACCTTGAAAAAATTCTTCGTTTTGAGTAACATTCTTCACTCCTACAACATGTGTTTCACTTAATTCAATTATTTTATCCACCAAAAGCATGGGGTATCTATGGGGTAAAATGTTTTTTATTCCATTAATATCAACAATTGGTTCAGCATTCAAGTCGTACTTCGGTGCTTGATTTTCTTGCTTTTTGATTTCTTTTTTGATGATTTTGGCGAAATCTACATTTCCTTTATGCCCAGGTCTAGCTGCAAGAATATGCCCTTTAATGGGTCGGCCAACAAGTGCTAAATCCCCGACGATGTCGAGTAATTTGTGTCTTGCAGGTTCATTTTGAAAATGAAGCTCTACATTGTTCAATACACCAATTCCTTTGACTTCAACTTTTGGTTTGTTAAGCAATTCAGCCAATTCATCCAATTTCTCTTGAGGCATTACCTTGTCAACCAATACGATGGCATTGTCAAGGTCACCTCCTTTGATTAAATTGTTTTTTGCTAAAAATTCCAACTCTCTCAGAAACACAAAGGTTCTGCATTTGCATATGTCAGGTTCGAATTCGCCTAAATGATACATGTGTGCATGTTGTGTGCCCAACACCTTTGAATTGTAGTCCACCATGACAGTAAGTCGAAATTCGTCTTGCGGAACAGCCAACATTTCAGTTTGTCGCTCTTCGTCTTCGTAGGTTAAGTTTTCTGTAACAACAAAGTAATTCTTGTCTTCTTTTTGGTCCACAATTTCAGCTTCTTTTAGAGCTGCCAAGAAAAGGTGTGCGCTTCCATCTAGAATTGGAACCTCAGGTCCATCAATTTCAATAAGTAGATTGTCAATTTCTAGTCCATAAGCGGCAGCAAGTAGATGCTCTGTAGTATGGACGCGAGCGCCATTTTGCTCTAAGGTTGTGCCCCTTGAGGTGTCTACGACATAACTTGCATCTGCTTTTATGCTTGGTTGGCCTTCTAAATCAATTCTTTTAAAAACATAACCATGGTTGTCTTCAGCTGGTTTAAATGTCACTGTTGATTCAGTACCTGTATGCAATCCAATGCCACTGACGGCCTTTGAATGTTTGATGGTTTTCTGTTTATTGCTCATAGGGGGGACTAAGAAATAGAAGACTTTAGTTCTTCTAATATTTTTTGTAGTTGCTTTACTTCTGATTCTATTTGGGGTAATTTCCTAAACAAAACATAGGAGCGTTTAAAGTCTCCTATTGGAATGGCAGGTGAACCCTGCACAATAAATCCTTTTTCTTCAATGCTTTGCCCAATCCCACTTTGGGCTGCAATTTTTACTTCATCTGCAATTTTTATATGTCCAACTATACCTACCTGGCCACCGATCATACAGTTCTTGCCAATTTTGGTAGAACCAGCGATTCCTGTTTGGGCAGCGATTACAGTGTTTTCTCCAATTTCCACATTGTGCGCAATCTGAATTAAGTTGTCAAGTTTAACACCTTTTCGAATTACTGTAGAACCTAAGGTAGCTCTGTCTACACAAGCATTGGCACCTATTTCAACATGATCTTCGATGACAACATTGCCGATCTGTGGAACTTTTTTATAGTTGTTCTCACTGTTGGGTGAAAAACCAAATCCGTCTCCTCCAATTACGACACCTGAATGCAAAGTGCATGAATTTCCGATTTGAGACTCAGAATAAATTTTTACTCCAGCAAAGATCAAACAGTCTTTTCCAATCGAAGAGTTGTCACCAATGAAAACATTCGGGAAAATGCGTGCACCATCCATGATCCTCACATTGTCACCAATAACAACCAAATCGCCAATATAAACGTTTTTACCTATTTCAGCTGTCTCCGGAATGATGGCCGAATCTGCAATCCCTGTTTTGTTGTTCTTCACTTGATTATACATTTCAAGCAATTTGCCAAAGGAAGCATAAGCGTCTTCTACTCTTATAAGAGTAAGGCTGTCTTTTGTCTTGGACTCCAATGCAAAATCCTTATTCAGGATAACAATTGAAGCATCCGTGGTGTAAATGTATTCTGCATATTTAGGATTGGCCAGAAAAGACAATGATCCTGCTTTTCCTTCTTCAATTTTCGACAGGGAGGAAACTGTTGCAAGAGGGTCGCCCTCTACTGTTCCTTGCAGTATCTCAGAGATTTGCTGGGCCGAAAATTTCATGATCCAAAAGTAACAAATAAATGAAGTTGAGAATTTCTATGATTTCTTCAAGTTTTCCACCATAGATTGTTTGGGGTAACATAAAAAATATTTTCTTACTTCCTCTGACAATGATCTGATATTGAGTTGATCTGCAGCTTTTGCAACATCGGTTGTGCTGCCATCTTTGTAAAGCAGTTCGATCTTGTCCTGTTCAGGATTGTAGGCATTGTTTTGAATAGAATCTGAAAAGATAAAATAGTGCAAATCTTCCTCTTGGATAGAAGTGGTAGTTTTTAAATCTGATTGAATTTGCTCTAATCGATCTTCGGAAAAAGCATGATTTTGGATTTCAATGTGGTACAAATTTCGATTTAGGAGAGAGGTAGAAAGGGTTGAGAGTATGCTGTCTTTGTGGTTTCTCCACATTTTAATTCCACCCATGATGTCGTAATCATCCAATTGTGCAAAATGATCCAGCACATGGGCATGCTCTTCAAAAGATTCTTTATTCGTTTCGTTGTATAAAAAGTACTTTAAGGGTTCTGAACAAAACAATTCTTCCCCTTTGTTGGCCAAGAATTTCGCTCTTTTCAGCACATGAACAACTAAATTTTCAGCCGACAAAACAGTCTTGTGTAAATATACTTGCCAGTACATGAGCCTTCTGGCGACAATGAATTTTTCAATCGAATAAATTCCTTTTGCCTCGATTACCAGGTTTCCATCTTTAATATTGAGCATGGAAATGATGCGATCAGAACCGATTACTCCCTCAGAAACACCTGTGAATAGGCTGTCCCTTTTTAAATAATCCAAACGATCCATGTCTATTTGAGAAGACACCAATTGGTGTAAGAATTTTTTGGGATGACGATCTTTGAAGATGTCGATAGCCAATTGTAATTTCCCTTCAAATTCACGGTTGAAATACTCCATGAAATAAGTCGAAATATTTTCATGGGTGATGTTGGAGACAATGCTGTATTCTAACGCATGAGAAAATGGGCCGTGCCCAATGTCATGTAAAAGGATTGCGATTAAGGTAGCTTCCTCTTCTTCTGAATTGACTTCATGTCCTTTATACTTAAGAACTCCGATGGCTTTATGTGTTAAATGCATTGCACCTAATGCATGGTGAAATCGCGTATGCAATGCCCCTGGGTACACCAAGTGGGTCAAGCCTAGTTGCTTTATTCTTCTGAGTCTTTGGAAATAAGGATGCTCTATAATATCGAATAAGATATCAAAGGGCAATGAAATAAAGCCATATACGGGATCGTTAAATATCTTTTTCTTGTTGTAATCTCTTTGATTCAAGCTTGACGAATTAACTATTTTTGACAAATTCAGCCAATCAAGGCATAAAAAATGCCCTAACTTGCATAAAAAATTGTAACGAATGACGAATATAAGAATCCTATGGGCAGATGATGAAATACAGCTGTTGAAACCACACATCATTTTCTTAAAGGAGAAGGGATACAGTGTAACATCCGTAACAGATGGGGGAGCTGCTTTGGAGGCCATCGATGAAGAGCGTTTCGACCTAGTGTTTCTCGATGAAAATATGCCAGGTTTATCTGGATTAGAAACTTTGAATGAAATGAAGACCAAATATCCCTCTATCCCAGTCATCATGATTACCAAAAGTGAAGAGGAATCCATCATGGAGGAAGCGATTGGCTCAAAAATTTCAGATTATCTTATAAAGCCTGTCAATCCAAATCAGATTCTATTAACCATTAAAAAGCATATAGATACTGCAAGGATTATAAGTGAACGAACAACCATAGGTTATCAGCAGGCCTTCCGAAATATTGGTATGAGTTTGCATAACAATATGACTTTTGACGAGTGGGAAGAGGTTTACAAAAAGCTAATCTATTGGGAAATTGAGTTGGAAAAATCATCGGAAACAGGCTTAAATGAAATTTTAGAAACTCAAAAAGAAGAGGCCAACAATTTATTTGGACGTTTCGTGGAAGAAAATTATAAGGATTGGATGATAAATGGAGACGATGCTCCTCTGATGTCTCATAATGTCTTCAAAGAAAAGGTATTTCCAGAAATCACTCCTGATACGACCACTTTTTTGATTGTGATTGACAATTTGCGCTTAGATCAATGGCAAATGTTGAAGCCTCAAATTGAAGAAATATTTTGGATCGAACAGGAACAAACCTATTTGAGCATACTTCCAACCACCACCCAATATGCGCGCAATGTGTTTTTCGCAGGACTCTTGCCTACAGAGATTCAAAAATTGTATCCTAAATTATGGTTAAATGACGACGATGAAGGAGGGAAAAACCTTCATGAAAGAGAGCTTGTTGAACATCAACTAAAGCGTTTAGGCAAAGACACAAGGTTTACGTACAATAAAGTGCTCAATCCTTCCTACGGTCGAAAAGTGGTGAGAGATATTCCAAATCACATGAACAACGCATTCAATGTGATCGTCTACAACTTTATTGACATGTTGTCTCATGCACGTACAGATACAGACATTATCAAAGAATTGGCTGAAGATGAAGCTGCCTATAGATCATTGACAGTCTCTTGGTTTGATCATTCCCCTTTAAAGGAAGCCTTAAAAGAGATAGCTTCTAGGGGAGGGAAAGTGATCATAACCACTGATCATGGTTCTATTAAAGTGAAAGAACCTTCGAAGGTAATCGGGGATAAGAATGTAAATACAAACCTACGTTACAAACAAGGCAAGAATTTGAGTTTTGAAAAAGAAGATGTACTTGCAATTCATAAACCTGAAGATGTCTATTTGCCAAAAATTAATGTAAGCCAAAGTTTCATATTTGCAAAAGGAGATCGGTTTTTTGCTTACCCCAATAATTATAATCATTATGCCAACTATTACAAAAACACTTTTCAACATGGAGGCATATCTTTGGAAGAAATGGTTGTTCCGTTAATTCTCTTGAGTCCAAAAAAATGAAGAAGAAACAGCAAATCATTGCTGATTTAAAGAACCTAAATAAGGTCAGCAAGGTGCTTCTGAATGAGTATTCTCATAAAAGGTGTGTTGCATTTTTTGGAGATTTAGGCGCTGGTAAAACAAGCCTGATTAAAAATATGTGTACCTTGCTGGAAGTTAAGGATGATGTGAGTTCACCCACATTCTCCCTGGTTAATGAATATCATACACAAGGGAGAAATCGTGTATACCATTTTGATTTTTATCGCATTAAATCGATAGATGAAGCTTATGATATGGGTGCTGAAGAGTATTTTGAAAGTGAGCATTATTGTTTCATCGAATGGCCAGAAATGATTGATGGCCTACTCCCAAAGGACTGTTTAGAGGTGCACATCAAACTAATCAATGACAAAAGAGAATACACTATAATTGACTAGATCCATGTCAGATGATGTTGTCAAATCACTCGCCCAATCGGCGACGCAAATGCTCCCTCAAGAAGAACTTGTAAGGGTGAAGAAAAAGAAAAGTAGCCTGTTTATTGGTATACCCAAAGAAACTTCTTTGCAGGAAAAAAGAGTGCCTTTGGTGCCTGATGATGTTGAGTTTTTAGTCAACAATGGACATCAAGTGCTCATAGAAAGCAAAGCTGGCGAAAAGGCCAATTTTAATGATCATGCTTACAGTGAAGCAGGTGCGCAAATTGCTTATGATCATGAGTCTGTTTTTAAGGCAGACATCATATTAAAAGTAGAACCATTGTCCTACGAGGAAATTGACCTCATGCAAAAGGGACAGACCCTCATTTCAGCCCTGCAACTTTCTGTACAACCCAAGAATTTCTTGAAAAAACTGATCGAAAAAAAGATTACTGCTATAGCTTACGATTACATACAAGATTCACCTGGAAGCTTGCCAGTGATTCGAGCCATGAGCGAGATTGCAGGCAATACCTCCATATTGATTGCTGCTGAATATTTGAGCAATGTCAATGGTGGCAAAGGCATGATGATGGGCGGTATATCTGGAGTTAAACCCACTGAAGTTGTCATATTTGGAGCTGGAGCAGTTGCAGAATTTGCTGCACGTGCAGCTTTGGGCTTGGGCGCCATGGTAAGAGTGTTCAGCAACAACACTTCTAAATTACGTCGTTTGCAAGAAGGAATCGGACAACGCATCTTCACATCGACCTTACAGCCAAAGGTGATCAAAGAAGCATTGAAAACAGCCAATGTTGCCATCGGTGCCTTGCGTTCTCCCACAGGTCAATCCCCAGTTATTGTTAGTGAAGAGATGATTCAAAAAATGCAAGAGGGCTCTGTAATAGTTGATGTGAGCATTGACCAAGGAGGTTGTTTTGAAACATCTAAAGTAACTACACATGCTAAACCAACTTATGAGATTTATGGTGTCACACATTATTGTGTACCTAATATAGCCTCACGGGTTGCACGAACAGCCTCCTACGCTCTCAGTAATATATTCGCCCCAGTAATCATTGAAATGGGTAATGGCGGTGGAGTCGACGATTGTGTGCGTAAAACACATTCGATTCGATCAGGCATATACCTATATAAAGGAATGCTCACTAATCAGTATTTAGCAGAGCGCTTTAGTTTGCCATTTAAAGACTTGAATTTATTACTAGCAGCCATCTAAGAAAACCCTTATGACTTTTTGGAGACGATTTAAACTTTTTTCAATTGGCCTGGGTTTAGGAATTGTAGTTGTTATAATTTTTTTTGGCAGCCGAGATTTAAATACTTGGACCCCCCAAGCACGCATCCTGACCACAATTGATAGCTCTGCAGTAGAATTATCTCCAAGAACTATCTGCCAATTAAATTGTTTGGATCTTGATGATGGGGAATGGAAAAGCATACAATCCACTGCAAAAGTAAACCTCTCTGAGAGCAGTACTAGAAAAAAACCATGTCCGGTGTATTTGTTGAACAGCAAATACATGGAAGAAGAATACACATTGATTTGGGAAGTTTGCGAACATGATGAACGTGTCAAATTGCTAAACATTAGTCGATCAGGCAAAAAGTGCAATTGCTAATCTCAACCACCCTTTTAATCTAAGCACCTAGATATGCATTAGTTTTGCAACCGAATGAAAATCACAGACCTTAAAGATCGTTATGCCCAAAGTGAGTTTGTTCTGGAATTGGCCAGCAGCCTAAAGACACAATCCTACAAAAAAATTGGAATCAAGGGAACTACTGGCAGCTTGAATGCCTTAATGTGCTTTGGTGTAGCCCAAAATCACAAGGTGCATCAGATGATTGTTTTAAACGATAAGGAGGAAGCTGCCTACTTTCTCAATGATTTGGAGGCTTTGGTAGACGA